>Ga0302271_10001193_pt1 | contig 25371 bp, 24 predicted proteins | sample III_Bog_N1_1_FD_198767 | JGI IMG/M metagenome (GOLD analysis project Ga0302271, IMG submission 198767) | Peat permafrost microbial communities from Stordalen Mire near Abisko, Sweden - III_Bog_N1_1 | ecosystem: Environmental > Terrestrial > Soil > Wetlands > Peat | place: Sweden: Abisko... | reverse complement strand
ATGTAATGCAAAAGTACTGTAAATTGGTACGAAAAGTAGGTGAACCTGAAGATTCTGTAAAAATATTTCCTAAATTAGGAGATAGATATACTGACATATTTGATGACACAACAAAAAAAGAAGCAATGAAAACAGTAAAGAAATTAATGGTAGATGACGCTCCTGATGGATTTAATAAGAATGCAGAATTTAGTGAATACAAAACTATGGAAATTTATTTAACTAGTAAAGATCCAGAAATGGTGGATATGGCAAAAACTATTATGAAGAGATTATCTGACGAAAATCCGTGGATGTTAAAATAGTTGTCATTGCGAACGAATGTGAAGCAATCCAGTGAAATAATATATTTTAGTTCTTCACATAATTCTAACTCAGAATCTATCAAATCTGATATATAGTCCACTCAGGGGATTTATGACAACAAAAGTTAACAATCGAACAATAATAAATAGAACTATGTTTTATTAAAAGTAGAAGGTGAAAAAATGACAGTAGGCATAAGTAATAGTACAAATAATAGTAAATATTTTACAAAACCACTGATGCAGAGTGTGGCTAATCCTGTTGCGACTCAGCCTGCCCAATCTTCTCAACAACCAAAGACAAATAACAACAAAAAGATAATAAATGCAGCAATCGCAGTCGGTGTAGTATCACTTATAGCTTTAGCAATATTCAAAGGAAAGAGTATAGCAAAATCAGTTTCGAAATTATTTAAAAAAGAAGCAAAAGAAGTAAAACCACCACAAAAACCAAAATTAGAACTACCAAAGCCAAATTTCACTTGTGGGGAAGAAAATGCTGAACAATTTGCGAAAGAAAAAGTATCATATATAGATAGTATTCGTAAGGAATATATAGACAGTATTCATATGCAACATTTCGGTGCAGATTTAACAGAACTAAAAGAAAAAAATTTATTAGGGCTAGATGCATTGATAAAATATGGCACAAGAGAAGATATGTTGAAATTATCATTAGAATACGGTGTATCAAAAGATAATGATGTAATGCAAAAGTACTGTAAATTGGTACGAAAAGTGGGCGAACCAGAAGATTCTGTAAAAATATTTCCTAAATTAGGAGATAGATATACTGACATATTTGATGACACAACAAAAAAAGAAGCAATGAAAACAGTAAAGAAATTAATGGTAGATGATGCTCCTGATGGATTTAATAAGAATGCAGAATTTAGTGAATACAAAACTATGGAAACTTATTTAACTAGTAAAGACCCTGAAATGGTGGATATGGCAAAAGCAATAATGAAGAGATTGTCTGACGAAAATCCGTGGATGTTGTTATAATTGTCATTGCGAACGCAAGTCTTTATATACTTCTTTAGGCAGGAGCCAAATTTCGTAAATTAAGAGCAATGGCAAACACTTAACCTCTTTGGGGAGGAGCCAAATTTTTGGTAGGGTGACAACGAATGAAATGAGTCAAACCCGTAAGATGTCCAAAACCACGCTTTTGGACACACCCAAATAATTTGGTAGTAATGATCGATACGAACTACAGATACGGGTGGTGGTTAAACTTACGATATAGTCCACTCAGGGGATTTATGACAACAAAAGTTAACAATCGAACAATAATAAATAGAACTATGTTTTATTAAAAATAGAAGGTGAAAAAATGACAGTAGGCATAAGTAATAGTACAAATAATAGTAAATATTTTACAAAACAACAGCCAACAACACAAAGTGTTGTAAATCCTGTCGTGTCAACACCTCAAAATAATAACAAAAACAATACAATAAGAAATACAGTTGTAGCAATTGGTGGAGTATCTCTTTTAGCTTTAGCTATATTCAAAGGAAAAAGTATAGTAAAAACAGTATCAAAATTATTCAAAAAAGAAGTAAAAGAAGTAAAACCACCACAAAAACCAAAATTAGAACTACCAAAGCCAAACTTTACTTGCACAGAAGAAAATGTTGAACAATTTGTAAAAGAGAAAGCATCATACATAGATAGTATTCGTAAGGAATATATAGACAGTATTCATATGCAGCATTTCGGTGCAGATTTAACAGAATTAAAAGAAAAAAATTTATTAGGGCTAGATGCATTAATAAAATATGGAACAAGAGAAGATATGTTGAAATTACCATTAGAATATGGCGTATCCAAAGATAACGATGTAATGCAAAGCTATAGTAAATTGATAAGAAAAGTAGGAAAACCTGAGGATTCGGTTGGTATCAGTGCATTGTTAAGTGAAGATTTGTCTGAGGGCTATAATGATGCAACAAAAAAAGAATTAATGAAAACAGTAAAGAAATTAATGGTAGATGATGCCCCTTCAGAAATGTGGAAGAACGCGGAATTTGCTGAATACTTGCAGTATAAAGAGTATTCAAAATCTAAAGATCCAGAAATGGTAGAAATGGCAAAAGCTATAATGAAGAGATTATCTGACGAAAATCCTTGGATGTTGTTATAATTGTCATTGCGAACGAATGTGAAGCAATCCAGGCATTCACTATCCCCCACTCAGGTAAATTATGACATACATATTAACTGATTTTTAGCTGTGATTTATAAATTTTAATATAATTGAGTTTGCTTTTTAGTTTATACTACTACCATATTACAGAAATATAGAGCTGAATCATTTGCTAATCTTGCAAATGTGGTATAAGACACCTGGGTTATTTCTAGTTACATTTGTTAATAAACTGTCAAAATCATTTCTTTAACCTCATTGTAGCAATTATATAGTAGTAATTTAGGAGAATATATGAAACTAGAAAATCTATTTATAAATCAACGTCAAGTTATAAATAATAAACAAATAAATAATAACTATAATACAAACTCGGTATCCAACAAACAGATCAAATCAATTTCTGATTTTCCTAAAGGGTATATTAAATTAGAACCTTCATTTAAAGGCCTATCCATAGAAGAACAAAGAAAAGCCGAACTACAAGACAAAATTGATCAAGACAAAAAAGATTACCTATGGGCAAAAAGTTGGAATAGAGAAGAAGCTAAGAAAAATTACGAAATAAAAACCCAAAAAGAATATGAAATTAAAAATCAAAAAACTTTTTCTTGGATTATATCTCCATCTAAAGAATTAATTGAAGATGAAAATGATTGGCTATTTGAGGAAGAAGAACGTAAACATAACGAAATTATGAAAAGTGAAGATTATTATAAAAATTTATTAGCTCAAGACATTATTAAACGTCCTATTCCCACTACTGAAATAATGGCAAATACACGAGGGTCACTTAATACTAAAATTGCAGGTTATAGCTACTTAAAAGATCAATTGGCACTAAGTTTTATAACCCCTATCAGAAAAGAAGCTATGCAAGGAGGGGAAGAAAAAGTTGCTAATTCAATCCTTCTCTGTGGCCCAACAGGTTGTGGTAAAACCGTTGCAGCTGAAGCTGTTGCCAATGAGACAAAATGCAATGTGATTAAAATTCCGACAAGTACTAATACAGATGAATTTGCCGAAATTGTAGATGATTCATTAAAAGATTCAATAAAATATTATGATGATACATTAGCTAAGAATCAAGAAATAAAAAATAGTGAGGAGTTCAAAAATCTATCAGAAGAAGAACAACAAAAAAAACTATCAGAAATGCCATCTCCCAGGACCGTAATCATTGTCGATGAAATTGATAGATACTTCAATCCTTTAATAACAAAAGATTCAGCTATTAAGGCGAATAATTTTGTCTTGAAAGACAATCTGTTGAATTGTTCAAAAAAACCAACAGAACAAAATCCTGATGGGTTTGCAACAACATTTATATTCACATCCAACTATCCATCAAGAGTTCTTGGACCAAATAGTAAAACAGATATAAATGCATCAAAATGCACTGCATATGGCATATTACCACCATCTGGTCAGGATATGGAGGACGTAATAAAACACTATCTGGAAGTCTCAAACAAAATTATTGATGAACAACAAAAAGTTGGAAACAAAAAGGTGAAAAAAGTTGATATAGAAAATTTCAACTTGAAAAAATTTGTAGAGAAATATGGACCGAATGAAAATGATGGAGCTTACAGTAATGATGCCATTGCTCATATCGTTCCAAAAGCTACAGAATTATATATTGACCAACCTGAAAAGGGATTTAGTATGGCATTTTTAAGGATGTTTAAGTATTCTATGAAAGATATAACTCCTGAAAAGCTTAAAAAATATACAAAAGAATTACAAGAATTGAACTTAGCAGAAAAACCAAAGGAAAAAATTGATGCGAATTTACCTAAAAAAGAACAATTAGAACTTAGAATAAGTAACTTAAAGGAGTTTCAATCAAAGTCTCCTGAAAAATGGACTCCGCAAATGGAAGCAAGACTACAGAAATTTATAAATGAATACAATAATATTGACGAATAATTGGAGAATATAAATGCAAGTAAATTTAATGAGTGTATCACCTCAATCAACAAAAAATAATAATACAAATAATAAAAATAAAAATAATATTCAACATAAACAAATGGATCATTTATCTGATTATCCAAAATCGTATGTAATGTTTAAGGGATATGACGATAAAACGGCTAAAGAAAAACATCAAGCTCAAGTGAGAGAAGATATCGCATTATATTTGAAGTATAAAGATTTCAACGTTAAGGAAGCCGAAGAGAATATTAAAAACAATACAGATGCAAGAATAAAAATACTAGAAGCTGAAAAAAGGAAAAATGCTAGGTTTTATAATCGTAGAACATTATCCAAGCTGAAAAAGATGCAAATTGAAGAAGAAGAAAGACAAAACTTTCTCAAAGACAAAGCTAACTATGATAAAGTAAATACCAATATTGATTATTATAAAAATTTAACTACTACTGAAGATATAAAAGTTTATGATGAAACAAAAAAAATATTATCTAATAAATATTCATCAATGGATAGCCGAATTGCTGGATATGGTGAAGAAAAGAAAGTTCTACATGATATTTTGATTGATCCAATCCAAAGAGAGACCGCAATGGGAACAAACGAAAAGATTGTTTCATCAGTTCTTTTGTATGGTCCAATGGGTTGTGGCAAAACTTCTCTGGCGAAATCTGCTGCTGAAGAAACTGGAGCTAAAGTTGTCATATTTGGGAGGCAATCTAAAGATGGGCATGTTGAATCTTTCCACCCTCAACAATTTGTAACTATTTTATCTTCAGAAATAAAAGCTGCAAGAAAAAAATATAAGTATGTTGATGCTGATAACAAATCAATGATCGAAGATGATTCATTTAAAAATGCTTCGCCCAAAGAAAAGGCTAAAACATTAGTAGAGCTTAAATCTCCAAGAACAATTATCATTATTGATGAAGCTGATAAATACTTTGATCCCCAAGTTGAAGGTAATTCCCCTGAAATTGTAGAAAATAACAAAACTTTTATGAAAGGAATACTAGATCATTGTAGTGAAAAACCTGATGGAGATTTTGGTGAAGATGCATCAGGCGTGACAATTATATTTGCAACAAACAGACCTTCAAAAATTGATTCAGAATTATCTTTAAGAAAAGGGAAATGTGTTGCTATTCCAATTTTGCCTCCTGAAAATAGTGACGTTAAAGATATCCTAGGTCACTATATGTATCAAGAAAATGAAGATCTAAAAGATATTATTGAATTAGGCGAACATGAAAATAGTCAATTGCTTGATCCAGTTGATTTAGATCAATTCCCGATTGAAGATTATGCAAAAGATGCAAATTCAAATCTGGAGAAAGGTGTTATATCTTGTGCAGGGATAGAACAATCTGTAAAAAAATCATTTAGTGATTATACAGCAAATCCAGATGCTTATATTGATATTACATTAGGTGAAAATTTACAATCACCTCAGAATAGAATTCCAAAGCCAAAATTGGAGGAATATATGAAAGAAGTTGCTATCATGGGTAAACAAATGAAAGAACTTGATGATAAAGAAGAAATATCTTTGTTAAATGAGTTACAAGATTTGGATATGATAGAACCTCAACAGGCAAAAAGGTTGCAATATATGCAAAATGCAGAAAAAGACAAACAAAATAACAGATAGTTTATAAATTAAACAATAGGTAACGGAAAAATAATAATATAAATATCTTATTCTATCGATTAGGTGGGTGAGGAGAATTTTGCGAAAAGAAAATTTTCGAAAGCTTGCTTGTGGTAAGTATTCGAGTAATAAAAAAGGCCTATTCTCTAGGACCTTTTTATAATGGTGGAGATGGTGACTCTGCCGAGTGAATTTTGACAAAAGTGATGGAGAATGTAATTAGTCAAACTCGTCTTTGTGAATAACTTTCTGGAGTGTAGGTTTTAAATAAAACCGTAACGGAATGTTAAAGTTATGAACTGTCAATAATTCAAAACTACAAAATGATTAATTATCATTTTGTAGAGAAGGGAGAACCCACGTTTGTTTTCAAAGAAAACAAATCGGTGAGATTACCATCACTTCCCAAAATAAAAATGCAGACAAAAAAATAGAACCTCAAATGAAGTTCTATTTTTTGTATAAATAATTAAATGGTGGAGGTAAAGTTACAAAACTCGAACTTTTTATCTTGTATAAAAGAATTAATGTTAGAACTAAAAGATTCTGAAACAGTTTTGCTTTTAGAAAAATTTAAGCTGTTAAAAAATACTGCATAGCATTTGAAGATTACAAAATTTTTTTATACAATAATTTTCGGATAAATGAGGAAATTTTAAATTTTAAATTTTTTGGCAATTTCTTCTTTGTTTTTGAAAAGATTGTGAAAAATGTAGGAAATAAAAAATACATATCGTATGGCAAATTATAACAAAAGTCTAACCATTGTTTTTTAAATTTTGACAAAAATGCAAATTGTCTTTCTATTCTTAAATATTTTTCCAAAATACCATATAATTTTTTTTCATAAGAATAATAATTTAGTTCAAACTTTCTTCTACTATTTAGTTCTTCTTCATTTGAGCCTTCATTGCTTAAATATTGATTTAAATCATCTAAAAATTTAGAAAATATATTTGTTATATCTAAATAATCAGTTTCTTTAATTAAGAATCTATACTTACCCAATTTATCTTCATACTCAAAAGCTAAATCTTGTATAGCATCATTTTTTTTATTATGGATTAAGTTGTATGCTTTGGTATAAAAATCTATTGAAAATTTATAAATATGTTCATATCTAAGCTCGAATAATTCATTTCGTATTTTTTCTTTATTTGTTTGCCATTGTTGAAATGCGATATAAACTCCAAAAATTGCAATAGTAGGAGTTAACAAGGCTGAAAAAGTATTCATTAAGTTATTAATTTGCATAGTTATATCTTAACATAACAATAATTGCTCTCTTAATACCAATAGTTATATTTAACTTTTCTTTAAATTAGAAAAGAAAGGAGTCAATTATGACAAAAAAAGAAATTAAAACAATAATCATTTTCGATGATGCGGAATATTCTCCTGAAGAATGTTCTTATTTGTATGGGCGATTTTTTCATGCGTTATCAAAACTAGCAAAGAAAGAAATCCCCGAAAGCTTTATTCAGAAAATATTTACCCCTGAAATATTTAGAAAAAATAAATAGTTACAGGTTTATTTTTTTTAGATTTTCAAGTTTGCTTAGTTGTCAGTATCATATATTACTGCAGTTTTGCCTTGTTCTATCGCAACTTTTGACCACTCCATAGCTTTTTCTAAATCATCAAACTCAACGGATGCTCCAATCTGATATTGGTCATGCAAGTGTTCATATTTGTCGTATAAGATAACTTCGTACATAAAATCCTCCTTCTGTTTATTTTGTTAGGCTTTAGTTATCAAACTCTTTAAATGGAATATCAAAGTGATTAGATAAAATTTTGCACAAAAAATAAGACTCAGCTTCGTTTAAAAACAATTTTTCGCCAAGATAATCTACATTAAAGCCATGTTGTCTTGCGGCTTCTACATTTACGGGATAACCTTTATGTAAAAAAGTCCAATCTTGTTTTTTACCCCTTTGAGTTTCATCCATTAAGCAATCATTGCAAAGTCTTCCTATTTGATTTGCTTTTTGTTTTAAAAGAACATAATGATATATTTCTTTTGGATAATTTTCTATGATTAATAAATCATATTCATCGTTAAAGTCTAAAAACGTAGTTTCAAGTTTTTGCATACTCCCTCCTCAAATATGCATATAATTTTATCATAAAAACAAATTAAGAATCAGTGCTATAAAAATTATCAAAAAATATAGCTCTGAAAGCTTTATTCAAAAGGTATTTCATCCAAAAATGTTTAGGAAAAAGAAATAAGTAAATGTTCGAACTTCTGGAAACAAACAATATATTTGAGTTATAGCGATTTATCTTGAATTTTTCAGAAAAGGTGTCAGCCTGAAAACACAGAACTCGAAAGAATTAGACACTAAAAAAGACCGTTTTCACGGTCTTTTAAAAATGGTGGAGGATGTAGTCCAGTCAGCAAAAGTCTCTTATTTATTTTGCTTGTTATCCTGTTATCTTAATTTTAAGTTGATGGCCATCGTGACAAAGCCCTTTATTTTGTGCTTTTTAGCAGGTTAATTATTTGAAATTACAGGTCTTTTATATTAATTAACAGGGGCATAATTTCAGATAACAGGGACTTATCAGGTGAAATGTATCAGTGAGCAATTTATAAATTATTTAGCACATCTTGCAGATAATTTTTATAATATTTTTTTAATGACGCAGGCTTTTTAATTTGTACGTTTGTACCCCATCTAAAGAGTTCTTGGCAGATTGCGTATGTTCCACCAGATCTAAATTTTACTTGTATATTATTGTTAGAAAGTTCTTTGATCTTTTGTGTTGGATGAAAATGATAATTCCATACATCCTCTGATACGGATTTATCAAACTCTAATGTTATATCCAAAGTCTCTTCTTGATAAATACCGAAAGAATTATTGCAATATTTATCTAATGAAAAGTCTTCATCACGTTCAAAATATTCATCAAGAATTATCAAATCCTTTATTTTATCAACCAAATAAAGCCTCAAATCCTTGACATATTCATTAAACCCAACAAGATAATATTTATCGGCAATTATTATTCCGTATGGATTTAAGGTGATTAGTTTTTCTTCATCGTTAACTACATATTTGAATTGAACTTTTTTAAATGATAAAAGTGATTCACGTAATTTTTCTAAAGTTTTTGCGTCTGTCTTAATTCTTGAATATTGTTTTACTGCAAATCCTTCTGATTCAAGTATTGCAGAAATATCGGTATCTAGACCTCTCAGATTCTTCTGAGGAGTTAAAGCTTTGATTTTTAAAATTAGTTCGTCCAAACTTTTATTGCGATTTTCGTCGTTTAATAATCCTTTTAGGTATTCTAGATTTGCAAAATCATCAGCAGAAAAAGAAATAAGAAAATTCATCGTTCCTTTAATAAATCTCCAACGTTTTTTCTTATCAGAGGTTGGAACTTCTTCTATCTTCTCAGGATACATTTCAAATAGTAATGCTTTCATTCTTTCTGCGCTGCGACGAGAACACTCAAAACGTTCTTGAATATCATCAATACACAGTCCACAATAACTATTTTGAAATAGCATTGCTAATTCTATTATTTGTTCAGTTTTATTTAGTCTTGACATTTTTCTCCAAAATCTTGAACTGCGGTTGTAGTAGATTGTCAAAGGTATCCTCACAGTTAACCATTGATAATCCTTCTATAGATTTTTTTATAAATTCTAATTCAAGCGTACCCTCTTTTTCTAACTTATAAATTTGTTCTAAAGGAAATTTATAAATCAGATCTATCTGAGGAATAATTCGCAATATTGTCCTGCTTCCAATAGCTAATTTTAGAGCTTCTAAATCAATTTCTTCCAGCCAAGGTAAACCCTGAAATTCGTTTTTAACTATATTTAACAAGTAGTCTCTTGGTGTTTGACATATTTTCCCAGTATTTTTTTGCCAGTAGCTGATAAATTCATTAATACAATCTTTTTTACAACGTATTGAATAGATTTGTCTGCCATAATTATCGGCAATTCTTATATGGTACTGATAATGAAAACCTTTTAAACTCTTTATATTGCGAATATCAGTCGTAAATAAATTTTTTGATGTTGGGATAGTGGTTCCGTAGAAAAAGCATAAATCTATTGCCTTCATATCGCAGTTTGGCCTATAATCAATTTGATTTATGCACTCTTTATTTATTCTGATAGTATTAGCCCAGTTTGAATGGTATTTTACTATATCCTCAGAGGTTATAGTTTTTAGTAATTTTTCGATTCTTAAATCTAAAAGCTGTCGATTATTATTACATTGTTTGAAAGTTTCGTACGGAAATAATGTAGGATAATTTCTAAAAACAAAATCACAAAAATCTTGTATAAACATTTTTTCAAAATCTGTACATTTTAAATTGTTGAGACGTGTAAATATTTCTTTCCACTGAAGTTGTATAGGTTTTGAAACCAAATTTATTTCTTCATTATTTATCACTTCATATAGTTTGCCTCCTGGTGATAATTGTTTTGCCCAAACATTCTGATTATATGGTTTATTTTCAACAATGAATGTCCATTCATTGTTTATTGAGATAACTCCGTCATAAATAGCACATCGGTGATTATTATTTAATTTCTCTGGCGTGTACTCAAGATTTTTATCAGTAATTAAAATAGATAGAACACGCGGAGTTAAATAATCAATTGCATTTTTACAGCCAACCTGTGTTGTTATATTTGCTTCAAAATCTGTTAAAAACAAATTTCCCATATCACATTTTGTTGCATCAAAATCTAAGTCGTGATATGCCTCTCTGACATAATCATAAAATGTATAAAATGCACTCGGACAATATTTTAGGAGTAGTAAGAAGCCTCTCGTTAAGTGATCTTCGTGTTGCTCGTGTTTTCTTTGATATGGCATAAATATGTTCATGTGTTCGTTCATATGTTTCCCTTTTTATTTTTTATAATATAACATAACTGCGTCAAATTGTGGCGTAGCTATGGTGGTATAAATTATGTATAAGTACTTCTATTTAGTACAATTTCTGTTGATTCCAGAGCTATCTACTTCATTAATAGCCATATTAAATGGATGAATATGGCTTTAATCAAAATTCTTTAATCTATCGTTGTACTATTTGATTTGCCCGCAACCCATTCTGTACAATCTTGAACAATTGCATTAAAATTTTCTTTATCTGTAAGTTTTGAAATGCTAAAGCTACCTTCATTTAATGCTTTCGATGAAAATAATTCTTTATCCGATAATTTTTTAATCTCTTTTTTCTTGTCAGCATTTATCCAAACATAAGTTTGAAGTTCCTCATTTGTTTCATTTAAATTATATATAATATTCCAGTTATCTGGTTCTCTGTAGGGGATAATTCCATATTCAGTTCCTAGGGTTCTTTTTACTTCATTGCAGAATTGATGCCATAATTTTAATTCTGCATTTTCCAGTGCAGCTGTTATCACATAAGCATTTTTCATGTTTTCTGGTGTTTTTAATAATAGTTCTTGAATTTCCATTTGTTCATTCTCCTCTAATTGTTCTGTAAATTTCCGTATTACTGCGGCAAACTGTATTAATATTTCGCGTATTGGTGCTCGCGTGTATGTATTGTAATGAGATATACATGCATCAAGCCATTTTAATATGTCGTATTCCCAAGAAATGCAACCAATATTTTCTATTTTTAATTTTTCATTGTTTGAGCAACTGCAACAGCTATTTTCTGATGGATCTGTGCCAAATTTTGTGAGGTAGTATACTTTAGCTCCGCTAGCATTTTTACTTTTTTTAGAGTAATCATATAATTGATTTGGCTGATCTCCAGCGTTAATTTTTGCTTCTATCGGGATTATGCGGGTACTATCTTTTATTAAAATATCAATTCGCCTATTTTTATCAATTACGAATTCTCTTTCAATATTTATAGGCTCACATGGTAGTGGAAGTTTTAGAACATTCTCGAAAAATAAATCAAGGTATATACGTCCTTGAAGGTGAGTACCATTCGGGTTCAGTAAATCTGCTAAAATACGGCACATACGGACTTCGTTTTCTGCGACATTCATTATTTCAAACATATTAAAATTACTGCCTGTGGCTTGAGCAATTGTATTGTATTTATCTGTGATTTTGGCGACTTCATTTAATAAACCTTGAATTTCTTCTGTAGTATTTAAACTTTTTGTTATTACTTCTGCCATTGTTTTTCCTTTCATTTTAACTAATTTTTTACTTCTGTTGGATGGAATGTAAAAGATTTAAATTCAGGTCTCATTTCAATAATTTTGCATGCCTGACTATAATTATTTGCAAAGACTTCGACCTTAATAGGTGGGCCACCTGTTTTTACCATAATATCTGCTTGCCATTTAAACATAATTTTTTCTCCTTTCGCTATCTGCTAAATCCATCTTTTGCTATGTCTATTGTTTGTTTTAGAGTGTAGGCAAAAGTTTGGAATGTATTTAATCCATCTCTAGCCATACTAGTACTTTTCATGTAATTAGAATATCCGTCGTTGGAGCTATAGTACCTGTAATTTCCTAGTTTTTGTTGGTTTTGTTCTTCTATAGATTGATAGTTTTGTTGTTCGGGAATTGTGTAGGAATAATTAGATTGAGACATTGCTTGTTGAATGTTAAACGTTTCAATACATAAGAATATGGTTAATAGTAAAATAGTTCGTTTCATCTTTATTTCTCCATTTCAGATGCGAGTTAGAGTATCCTATTATCAATTTTTGTTCTTCTGTTTTAGTTTAGCATTTGCCTGCGTCATTTCTTGTCGTAACAATTCTTGTTATATAGACTATGAGTCTATACGCCTGTGACCCAAGTATAGCACAATAAAGGAATGAAAGATGAGATATATAAAAAATTCGCAACAAAAGTACATGAACTAAGAGAGGCTAGGGGCTTTACAAAGAGTATGCTTTCATCTTTGGCTGATTTAGATATGTCATATATCGGAAAAATTGAGAGATGTGAGAAGACCCCAAATTTGCGTACAATAGTAAAACTTGCGAATGCTTTGGATGTTCCTGTTAAAGATTTATTTGATTTCTAATCTACGATAAAAGTAAGTTTGTTTTTGCGTACATTAGTGATTTGAGATGGGATTTTTATCAATGTTATTTTGTTTTTATGTTCACATATGATAAGTCTTGGTTTTTCACAATCTAGAGCATACTCTGTTCTGTAAAAGGGTTTTGTTTCTTTACATTTTTTAATTGATATATCTGATATTCCAGATTTGTATTTTTTTGATTTTTCAAGTAGATCTTTTAATGAAATGTTTTCGGATGCATTTTCTAAAAAATAAATGAGCATAGATAATAATCGTTTTTCTGTTTTTGTGTAAGATTCCATGTGCTCAGAAAAAGACTTTTTACAATTTTTACAGAAATACCTTTGAATGGGTTCTTTGTTTGCTCCCTTTCTTTTTCCATTTTGTATAACTTCTGTAGAATCGCATTCTGGACATTTCATATTAGATCTCCTTGTTTAAGAATAATTATATGTTCAATTTGTTTTGTAGTCAACACACTTTTGTCCAAATATTGTTGAGATTGTTTTTGGAATTTCTATTTTTGAAGAATAAGACCAACGTCTTAATTATACGTATAGTAATAGTTTTACCAATATCAATAAATGGTTTTTGATTATCGTATGGAATAAGTTTCTTAATGAGTCAGTGATTTTTCCTAATTTTTAATATCAGAGATAAATGAAAGAACTCTGATAGAAAAGGAGATTAAAATGACAGACCTTTCACAAAATCTTCAGCAAGTTAGCTGGATGGAAACTGAAAAACTTCAAGCAAATCAGAAAGAGCTTCGTATTCACAAGCAAGAGAAGATTAAGCGTCTTGCAAAGAGTATCCAAACAACAGGGGTTTTTGTTCCTATTGTTGTTAGCAATGGAGAAATAGTTGCAGGAAACGCTCGCTTTATGGCTGCAAAGCTAATAGGGCTTAGTCAAGTCCCTGTAGTTGATGCTTCAAACTTAACTGAAACTCAACGGAGAGCTTATACTATTGCAGATAATAGGTTTACGCTTGATGCTGAATGGAATTTACCGGTGTTGCAGATTGAGTTGTCTGAATTAAGAGCAATCCATTTCGATTTTGAATTAGTTGATTTTGAGATTCCAGAAGTGGATTTTATAATTAACAACTCAGAATCTAAGAAGCAAAAAGTTGTCGAGGAATCAGTTGTTGATGACTTGAATATTCTTGCCAAAGTTAGCTCAGGCGATTTGTGGCAGCTTGGTAAGCATAGGTTGTTTTGTGGGAACGCACTTTCGGATGATAGTTACAAGTCTTTAATGCAAAATGATCTTGCCACTATGGTACTTACAGATCCTCCTTTCAATGTTCCTATAGGTGGACACGTTTGTGGTAATGGAAAGATTCAGCATGAAGAATTTGCTATGGCAAGTGGTGAAATGTCCGAAGTTGAATTTATACAGTTTCTAAGAACGTTTATACAACACCTTATTAGATATACTTCAAATGGGAGTTTGTCTTATATATTTATGGATTGGAGACATTCTTTTGAGCTGTTAACAGCTGGCAAGTTGTATTCTGAACTTAAGAATATTTGTGTCTGGAATAAGGTTGTTGGGGGTATGGGCAGCTTATATCGAAGCCAGCACGAGTTGATTTTTGTGTATAAAAATGGGGTTGGAAAGCATATAAACAATGTGCAGCTAGGTAAATTTGGGCGTAACCGCACTAACGTGTGGGATTTCAAGGGAGTTCATGTTACAAACCCTGAAAATAAGGATGATTTGAAGTTCCATCCTACTTGTAAGCCAGTCAAAATGCTTCAAGAAATAATTTTAGATGCAAGTAATCCTGGTAGTGGAATCTTAGATTGTTTTGCAGGTTCAGGTTCGACCCTTTTAGCTTGTGAAAAGACAGACAGAGTTTGTTATGCGATGGAATTAGAGACTCATTATTGTGATGTTATAATCCATCGCTGGGAGGCTCAAACAGGGGAAAAAGCAGTATTGATAAGTAATATAAACAATGATGATAAGGAGGTATCTCATGAGTGAGCACGAAAATTTTGATGAAAACGTAGACATCAGCGAAATGGATACGGAGCAAAGAACAGCATATCTAAAAGCTTTGGTTGAGGGCAGAGACCCAAAGACAGGTAGGTTTAAAAAAGGTCGCTCAGGAAACCCAAACGGTCGCCCTAGGCGGAGAACTAATCTTAGTGGTTGTTTGAATGAAGTTGCTGCTAAGAAAACGACAATAGTTATTAATGGTAAGAAGACACATACAACGATGTTCCAGGCCCTTTGTTATAAACTTATGACAAGTGTATTAACAAGTGATGATGTGAAGATATTATTACAGGTATTAAAGACATTTGGCCCAAGGATAAACCTCGACGATGAATTCCCAAAACCAAAAGAAGTATCGTATTATGACCCAACAGTAGAGAGGATTAAGCAATCAATATTTGGTGCAATTGATAAAGAGCAAGGGATCGCCACAGACCGAGATAATACGTAAAAACAAGTCCCAAGCAAGCAATTCGGCTCCCCTCTGGGGGAGCTTTTTTGTTGAAAATATTTGTGTCAAAAGGCTTGATCTATCTCTCATATAGAGTGATAAATGTACCAAGAGGTAACATTATGAAATTAAATATATATCAAGCAAAAATTAAAGATTGGGAAGAAAAATATGGCGGGCTCTCACCAGAAATACAGAGGAAAATTGATCGGTTAGTCGTACAATATGAAAAAACTTTTTGCATAGAAAAAAGCGATAGTGCTCTTAAAATTTCTGATGGGACTAAATTGGTTAGAGATTTTAAAGGAAAACGTCACGCGGTTACGGTTATTTCTACTGGATATGAATACAACGGACAAAATTATAAAAGCTTGTCTGCTATCGCAAATGAAATAACTGGAACTCGTTGGAATGGTAAGAAATTTTTTGGAGTTGCAAAATGAACAAAAAGATTAGATGTGCTATTTATACACGAAAATCTTCAGAGGAAGGCTTAGAGCAAGATTTTAACTCTCTTGATGCACAAAGAGAAGCTTGCGAAGCCTATGTAAAGTCGCAAATGCATGAAGGCTGGACGCTTATTGAAAAGCAGTACAATGACGGCGGTTTTTCCGGTGGAACAATGGAACGTCCTGCGTTTAAAGAACTTTTGTTAGATATCGAAAAAGACGAAATCGACATCGTAGTTGTGTATAAAGTTGATAGGTTAACTCGTGCATTAATGGATTTTTCAAAAATAATTGAAATTTTCGATAACCATAATTCTTCTTTTGTATCAATAACTCAGCAGTTTAACACAACAACTTCAATGGGAAGGTTAACCCTAAATATTTTACTTTCATTCGCTCAATTTGAGCGGGAAGTTACTGGAGAGCGCATTCGTGATAAATTTGCGGCATCAAGACAAAAAGGACTTTGGCTAACAGGGGCACCACCTTATGGTTATAAAAAGGATGAACATCATGTTTTGTTAAAGGAAGAACCTTATGCTCAGAATTTAAAAATCATCTTTGAAGCGTATTTGAACTTAGGTACAGTTAATAAACTCAGGGATTATTTGATTGCAAATAAAATATTTTCAAAAAACAATAAAAAGTTTTCAAGCGGCAATTTATACACAATATTGTCAAACAAAGTTTATCTTGGGAAAATTGTTCATAAGGACAAAGTTTTTGATGGTCAGCATGAGGCTATTATTTCGGCAGAACTTTTTGAAGATGTGCAAAGTTTACTAAAATCGAATGCGATTATAAGAAAACACGCAATAAATGCAAAAGAGGGTTCTCTTCTATCTGGTTTGTTATTTGATGATAAAGGAAATCGAATGATTCCCTCTCACAGCAATAAATTAGGAAAGAGATACAGATATTATGTCAGTCAAGCAGTAAGTAAGCCAGGCGAATTTGAGCGAGGTGAGGTTACAAAAATTTCAGCTGGAGAAATTGAAAATTACACCCAAAATGAAGTTTTGAAAATTATAAAAAACAAGCTCCTGGTACAAAAGCATTTGACGAATTTTCCCATTGAACTGCAAAATGATATTTTGCTACAGCTTAGCGAATTTGAGCTGGATAAAATATTTATCCGCACGCTTGTAACTAAAATAGAGCTTCATGCAGATTATATAGAAACAAGCTTTGATATTGATTACTTAATCAAATACGCAGAGGCAATTGTTTATAAAAAGAATTTAGATTTTGAGCCAACTGAAAATAACATTATCACGATAAAGCAGGATATTAAGCTTTCAATGACGCCACAAAAGAAAAACAAAATTATAATATCTGGGCAACGTAATTATGATATGAAATTGATTCAGGCAATCGTTAAAAGTTTTTGGTATAACAAACTCGGTGCAGAAAGAAGGTTGCCAACTGAAGCCAGAAACGGAAACGTAAAACGCCTCCGAAAGCTTAGGTTTTTACCACCAGAAATTATCGAAAGCATAATGAACGGAACTCAAGATCCGGAGTTGAATATTAGCAAATTGATAAAAATAGCAAAATAGGTTAATTTTAGTATGTTTGTAGTAATATAAAATGTGAGTGATTTAAAAATATATTAATATAACGTTGTGAGAATATCTTGAAGAAGTCGGTTGATGAAAAAGTAAAAAAATTAACTGTGGCCAGCCTTTTTGCTGGGGTTGGGGGTATTTGCCAAGCTTTTAAAAATGCGGATTTTGATGTTGTTTGGGCTAATGAAATAGATAACAATGCATGCAAAACATATAACCTAAATCATAAAGGAACGCATCTTTTTTCTAAAAGCATTGAAGATTTAACAAAAGATGAAATTACGAATTTTGGCAAAATAAACATTCTTACAGCTGGTTTTCCTTGTCAACCCTTTTCTCTTGCTGGACATAGAAAAGGATTTGAAGATCCAAGGGGAAAGCTTTTTTTTAATTTTATTGAAATATTAAATTGGTTAGAGCCCGACGTATATTTACTTGAAAATGTTAAAAATATTGTTAATCACGATAATGGTAAAACAATAAAAGTTATTGAAAAAAATATATTGAATGCGGGTTATTCTTTTATTCCTCTTGTTTTAAAAGCATCAGATTATTCAACTATTCCCCAGGCCAGAGAAAGAACGTATATAATTGGTTTTAAAGGGGAAGCTAATTATAAAAATATACAAAATTCATTAACTGCAATCTTCGGAGAACCAAAATTAATTAAAGAATTAGACCCATTTAGCAATTTTTTAGAGCATAATACAGTAGAAAAAAATGATTACTACTCATTAGACAACTTGATTAATGCACGAGTAAGAGAATGTGTAACAAAGCCAAATACCTTTTATCAGTATAGGCGATATTATGTTCGTGAAAACAAATCCCATATGTGCCCTACTTTAACTGCAAATATGGGTGGAGGGGGGCATAACGTTCCTATAATTTTAGATCAAGATGGTCCTAGACGATTGACACCAAAAGAATGTTTTAATTTTCAAGGATTTCCAAAACAATTCAAATTACCGAAAGATGTTAATAAATCTCAATTGTACAAGCAGGCTGGAAATGCTGTTGTGGTTCCAGTTGTTGAGGCTATTGCCAAACAAATAAAAAAAGTATTGGAATCTAACAATGTTAACGCCAATAGAAGTAAAACCGAATATTAGTAACTTTATATCATCTTTGCGGGATATAGGTTATTCTTTTGATACTGCAGTAGCAGATATTGTTGATAATAGTATTACTGCGTCAGCAAAAAGTATTGATATATATGCCTCTGCTCAAAATCGTACTGTTGTCATCATAGATGATGGTGTGGGATTATCTAAAGAAGAATTAAAAGAAGCTATGAGACTTGGTTCAACATCACCTACGGAGGAACGGAAAAATTATGATTTGGGTCGATTTGGACTTGGGTTGAAAACAGCCTCTTTCTCTCAATGTAAAAGGCTTACTGTTATTTCAAAAACTAAACAAGGTGAATTCTCTACGTATAGATGGGATTTGGATTATATTATAGCGGTTAATAAATGGTATTTGCAAGAAATCTCTATTGATATATATCAAGATGAAGAATGGTATGAAAAATTTTCACATCTTGAAGAAGGAACTGTTGTTCTTTGGGAAAATATTGATAGATACGAAAGTGAAGAATTAGATAATAAATTTGATGATCTAATAGATCATTTAGGACTTATTTTTCATAGATTTTTAGAAGGAGAATTCCCTACAAGAGCAATAAAGATTTTTTTTAATGGAAGGCAAATCCCGGCATTTAATCCATATAATGAAAACAATTATGCGACTCAACGAAAAAACACAGAATACTACAACATTAATGAACAACCAATATCGATAACACCATATATTTTGCCACATCCAAATAAAGTTTCTAGAGATGAATATGAAAAATATGCAACAAACGATGGGTATCAAAAGACACAAGGTTTTTATCTATACAGAGAGGGGCGGTTATTAGTTTATGGGACTTGGTTTAAGCTACATAGACAAAGTGAAGCCCATAAACTTGTGCGTATAAAAATTGATATTAATAATAAAATGGATTTTTTATGGCAAATTGATGTTAAAAAATCTACAGCAATGCCTGTGCCACAAATAAAAGAAGAATTAAAAAGGATAATCGGTAGAATTACAGCACAAGGATTCAAAACCTATAAGCAAAGAGGAAACCGAATAAAGGATATAAATACAATTAGATATTGGTCCTTATCTCTACAAAATGGAAAAATAAAATACAAAATTAACAAGGAGCATCCTAGATATGCATTGTTAAAAAACATTCTAGAAGAGACTGAAATGTATATGCTAGACGAATATCTTGAGGACATAGAACGGTTTATTCCAATTGAGAGTATTATTGCAAAAGCCATGGAAACACCTCATGATATCCTCCAGAATGATTGTGAATATGATGATAAGAAAATCAAAGAGATAATAAATAAAATGAAACAGTTGAATTTAGAAAAAGACTTGGTTTTAAACATGCTTGAAAATGCGGAAGGGTTCAAAAATTGTATTGATAAAATTAAAGTCATATTGGAGGATGTGTATTGAAAAATAATTATAATGTATTATTGGATATCATTGAAAACTTAGTTAAAGATAAAGAATCTCTTACTAAAAAAGATGTTGTAAAAGTAATCGATGACCTTCAAGAATTATTGAAAAATCAAACTTATAGAAGTGCCTATGGCATTTCAGAAGACTCCATTTGTGAGGAGGACAAAGAAACTTTAATAAAAGACATAGAGACAAAATTCAATATACAAATGGATAAATGTGTCCTATTACAAGGTCTGGAACAACAGCTCAAGGATAATTCTTGGTGGACAAATAAAAAAAATTCTATTGGGGATGAAAACAATTTTTCATATTGGGACTCTTACCAAAGAACGTTAACTTTCCCCCCTAAGGTTAAGCGTGTTATTGATGTTGATACAGATTGTATTATGAATAACTTATTTAATCCAGACACGAAAGATGACAGCGATTATAGATATGGTATGGTCATGGGGCATGTTCAGTCAGGCAAGACTTCTAATTATGCGGGATTGATTTGTAAAGCTATTGATGCTGGTTACAAATTTTTTATAATAATTGCAGGAATACATAATAATCTTAGAAATCAAACTCAACTTAGAATACAAGAGGTTTTTGAAAATATACCCAAAAGTAAGTCTCCAGTCTTTTTAACCATGACTGATGTTGATTTTAAAAATAATGATGTTCAAAAATTTTCCTCATTGCATTTTGAAACGACAACAAATCCATTTTTTCTTATTATAAAGAAGAATACCTCTGTTTTAGATGCTGTAATAAAGTGGGTAGAGCAAGAGAACAATACAGTTCCAATGTTACTTATTGACGATGAAGCGGACAATGCAACAATAAACACCAAAGATGAAAATGATCCAACGGCTGTAAATAAAAAAATTAGAACATTGTTAAAAAAATTCAGAAAATATTCATACATAGGATATACAGCTACTCCATTTGCAAATATATTTATAAATCATCAAGCTAACAACGAAACAGAGGGACAAGATTTATTCCCAAAAGATTTTATTATAGCTCTCAAGACTCCGTCAAACTACCAAGGGGCACAAAAATTATTTTTAGATGAATATGATCCTAATATAATGGTGATTGACTCGTTAGAGAACATGTATGATATTAGTGAATTTTATGAAGTTAAAGGACTGGAAGCTGATTGCAAATTTCCAATTCCAAGAAATCATAAAAAAGACTTTGAGCCAACAGCGCTTCCAGAAAGTTTAGAGCTCGCAATAAGGATGTTTTTCTTAAATATTGCAGTACGAAATCTTAGAAGACAAAATGATAAACATAATAGTATGCTTATCCATGCTACGCGATTTACAGGAGTTCACAGTTCAATTGCTCAATTGGTAAACGAATATGTAGATAATATTCGTAAGGGCATAAAAATATATGGCAAAATTTCTAATAATAATTTTGGTATAGTTAATGAACTAAAACAAACTTTTGAAGAATACTATAATGTTGAGTTCGTTTGGACTGATGTTCTAGAGGAACTCAACATTATATATGATAAAGTGGAAGTTTTGGAATCACATTGTTCATCGAAACAAACAATAGAATACCCTAAAAATGGCCCACAAAAAAACATTATTGCTGTTGGTGGTAATAGCCTAGCTAGAGGTTTTACATTGGAAGGTCTGAATATAAGCTATTTTTTGAGAAATGCTGGAGCTTCTGACACACTTATGCAAATGGCAAGATGGTTTGGATATAGACCAAATTATGAAGATATTTGTAAAGTTTTTTTACCTTCAGATATTAGAGATAAATTTGAGTCTGTTGCAGATAGTTCCGATGAATTGTATAAAATGGTAAATGAAATGCCCAAAAATAAAACTCCAGAAGATTTTGGTCTAAGAGTAAAAGCACATCCTGATAGTTTCTTAATTACGGCTCGTAATAAAATGAAAGAGGCTAAACCATATCAAACACAAGTTGGGTTAGATGGCTATACTAAAGAGACATCTTGGATTTCTAGCAAGCAGGATGATATAAGTAGCAATATTGCTGTAATCTCTGAGTTTTTAGAAAAACTAAGGCATAATTGCAAAGTTATTGAAAGGCCACATGTAAATAAATTTCTATGGTTAGACGTGGATACATCTTTAATTAAAGAGTTCACAAATAAATTTCATTTTGTAGAAAGTTATGAACATTTACCAATTGATTGCATAAAAAAATATATAGAAGATTATAGTAATGATAAATGGCGAGTTGCTTTAATTGGCGTTGAAAATTCTGATAAAATAAACATTGCAGATTTTTCCGTTGGTTTGCAATCAAGACAAGTTACAATCCCAGATAATGATGAATATTATGAACTGGGGGTAAACAGGCAAATGACTGTGGGGTTAGTCGAAAAATGGGCATTGACTGAAGTTGAGTTTTTAAATCTTAAGGATGAGCTAAATGGGGAAAAGCCCAAAAGAAAAGATATTCGTAGTAAAATGCAACATCCCGCTTTAATGATACATCTAATAAAGCCTAAAAATGAAAAAATATCAGACAAAATTTTGCCAGCACTAAGCTATACATTCCCAAGTATAACTGGGATAAGAGAGCCTAAAACAATAACATACATGGTAAATTCAGTTTATTTAAAAAATCTTGCAGAGTTAGAAGCAAAACGCAAATCTGAAGAAGAGGAAACCGATGATGATTAACCCTTGGATAGATATTAAAAAAAACTGTTATAAAAGAATTACTAGAGACTTAAATTTGTTTTATGCAATAAGTAGAGATGAAGACTACTTGTTAATAATAGATCTAGATGATTTGGTAATAAAAGATAGAAAATTAAATTTGAAAGGTTTTGAATTATATCAATACGAAGAAGATAATAAATGCAAAATATATCTAAAATTAAAAGAATCTAAAAATTGGGAGATTTTTTATCAATTATGTAACGACCTTGTTTATTATGCCCAAAAATCTAAAGATTCAATTTCAAGTGCTATTATAAGAAGACTTGTTGCATGGCAATCATTTTTATCTTCTGAAAATCATTGCTTTCCATTTGAAAAGCAACTGGGTTTAATAGGCGAATTAACATTTTTAGGGGAAACATTAGCTCTAAATACTTCATTAAAGACTGCTGTAATAGCCTGGGTTGGTCCAGAGAAAGATAAACAAGACTTTAGACTCAATAAAGTTAGTGTAGAAGTAAAAGCATATTTAGACAATAAAAAAGAAAAAGTCCATATATCTTCTTTAGAACAATTAAATCAAGAAAGTGGTTTATTGTTTCTCTACGCAATAGGTTTTAGAATTTCAGAGGACGGTCTAACAATAAAGGATATTTTTAATACGATTAAAATAAATATTATTGAAAACTGTCCTGAAGAGTTGTCTCGATTTGAGCAATTAGTTTTTGAATATGGTTACAATCCATTACAAGAGTATGATAATTTAGAAAAATTAAGTATATTTGAATCTGCTTGTTGGAAAGTTGAAAATGATTTTCCAAAACTTCCAATTACAGTTAAAAATAATGCGATTTTTAATATAAACTATATAATCAACCTAGCTTTATGTGGTAAATTCAAAGTGAAAGAAGCTGTTTTGATAACTGAAATTAAGAAAGGGCTTTAAAATGTATACTCTTGAAGATTTCCATGAGCAATTAATACAAGGAGTATATTCTTCGGCTGAAAGTACTGGTACAATGCGAGAAGAAGCTTTTTTAAATGAAGTCTCAACCTATTTAATTGATGATGCGGATTTAACAGAAAAAGTGCAATTCGCAGATTACAGAAATACTAACATTGGTTTAGAAGTTCATGGTTATGATTATGATGAAGAAAGAGGTATTTTTACTTTAATTGTTCATGAGTTTAGCCAAAGTGATAAAATTATAAATATTGGAAGAAGTACGCTTGAATCAAAGTTTAAAAGATTGAAAAAGTTCTTCGATCGGGCGATTTTAGGTTTGTACACAGAAATGGAAGAATCTTCTTCAGCTTGTGAGATGGCTTATTTTATTTATTCTAAAAAAGGCGTGCTTAACTCAGTAAGGTTTTTTATAATTACCGATTGTAAAATAGCTACGCGTACGGAAGCCGAATTCCATAATATTAACGACAATAAATATAAATATGAGTATCGAATTTTTGATATTGATTATTTATATAAAATTTTCTTATCCCAATCTAGCGATAAAGATTACAATATAGATGTTGAAAAGATACTTGGTCGCCCTATTGAATGTTTAAAAGCTGGAATACAGAGCGAGGATTATGATTCATACCTTTTAGTAGCTCCTGGTAAACTAATTTATGATATGTACGATGAATTTGGGCAAAAATTATTAGAACAAAATGTACGTACGTTCCTACAATTTAAGGGGAAAGTAAATAAGGGTTTAAGAATTACTATACAAAAGCAACCTAAAATGTTTTTTGCATATAACAATGGATTAACAGCTACTGCTAAAAATATTGAATTTACTCATGATAAAAAGATAAAATCGATTAACGGGTTTCAAATTGTTAATGGAGGACAAACTACATCTGCAATTTATGCAACACATAGAAATGAAAAAGCTTCATTGGATGATGTATATGTTCAAATAAAGTTGTCTGTATTGAAAAATGAAGAAATGAAAGACGCATTTATAAGTAAAATTTCAGAATACGCAAATACGCAAAACAAGGTAAGTAAATCTGACTTCTTTTCCAATAGCCCCTTTCATAAGGATTTTAAAGAGCATTCTGAAAAAATATATGCTCCTGCAAAAAGTGGTGCATTATATAAAACTAAATGGTTTTATGAAAGAGCTAGGGGGCAATATTTACAATCCATTGCATTGCTTAGACTTAAGTCAGAGCAAAATCAATTTAAAAAAGAACATCCTAAAAATCAAGTTATAGAAAAACCAATGTTGGCAAAGAGTGAAATATCTTGGGAAATGCACCCTGAAATAGTTGCAAAAGGTGCTGAGACTTGTTTTGCATCTTTCGCAAATAATATAACTCAAAAAATAGAAAAAGATGAAAATTTAATTACCGAATACTATTTTAAATCTGCAGTGGCAAAAATAATTATATTTAAAGAAACTGAAAAAATAGTTTCAGCTGCAAGTTGGTATGACGGTGGTTATAGAGCTCAATGCGTCACTTATACTATTGCATTGCTAGCGTATATTTTTGGTTCAAATAATAAAAATCTTGATTTTGTCAGGATTTGGGAAAAGCAAGAAATTGATGAACTATTAAAAAGTTTTATAGAAGTTATTGCAGAAAAAGTTTATGAACAATTAATGACCCGCGTCGCAGGAGTTGCGAATATAGGACAGTATTGCAAAA
>Ga0302271_10001192_pt1 | contig 25372 bp, 13 predicted proteins | sample III_Bog_N1_1_FD_198767 | JGI IMG/M metagenome (GOLD analysis project Ga0302271, IMG submission 198767) | Peat permafrost microbial communities from Stordalen Mire near Abisko, Sweden - III_Bog_N1_1 | ecosystem: Environmental > Terrestrial > Soil > Wetlands > Peat | place: Sweden: Abisko... | reverse complement strand
GCTGTTGGACTTATTTCGGATGAAACACACGCAGCGGATAACGGAATCCAACGCAATTGGGAGACAAACATGATCATCGACATTCAAAGCAGCAAAGCTGAATCGTGTCCACTCGTAATGATCAAATATCTTTTTTTGTTTTGAATGACAAATAAGCAAGTTATCTTTGCAAGAACAAATAGGAGTAACTTGATTATTCCCTCACTCTATTTCTCTCAAAATAATGAGCTATCATAAATTGTTGTTTACATGTCAAATTGTATTCTTTTATTCGGTTTGTTGATTGTATTATTCAAAAATATTTTCTAGGGTTACGAACCGATGTTTTAGTTCAACTGGCCGGGTACTTCAAAGGCTTGTAATTGCCTACTTTGGAATGAAAACCCTCCAGTCACACATGGCACTGATGGAGAATACTTAGTAAAAGAGGAATACTCTCTGAAAAAATCTAAAAAAGATGATTACTCATAATGGATTAGCTAATCTAACGAGCACTAAAACACCATTGAAGACAATAAGTCCACTGTAAAAGCAACAAAAGAAGAAATATTAGAAAAATTAGGGAAATATGGTTTAGAAAACAAACTCTACACAGGAGAGTTATGCAGCTGGAACTAAACTTAAGCTGGATGCAGTGATGTAAATGAAATAAAAGGATAATCGTTCTCCAAATGGAAATAGCGACTAAATTGGTGTGTAGTTAGAGCATAAGCTATCAACATGGTGAATATGTATAAATACTATGATCCTGCAAATGGTACCTGCGCAAATGACAATCTTAGAGTCTGTGGAGATCCCGACTAACCTGATTTCTAGTTTTGCTTCCCAAAAACCTACCCAGCTTGTCCGATCAATTCAATTTTGATTCGAACTCACCCTCCAAACGGAAAAGATGCATTATACTACAATTCTCATCCTATTCAGTTCAGTAAGAGTCATGTGTTGTATTATTCTCGAACAATTCCAATGACGCTACCGATTTCTGAGTTCGTAATTTCAGAAGACAAACCTTGCCTTGATGGATCAGGGAATATCTCAGAAGAACATAAAGACTACGTATTAGCTAAAAAGCAAAGGAAACGATGCGAACAATCAGATTAGAGATATTCCTTAATCGATGCTCAAAGTGAATAGAGTTTCTTTTACAATAACGAAAAGTTATATGTTCGAGATGTGTTGCCTGATTTCGCGTTCAACGGTACATTCTAGTATGGGTTGTACTCCAGGAATTTCATCTAATGGAAATATAACTGCAGTAGACATATCGATGATTACCTGCTGTCTAACTCAGCATTTGATTAATTCTACGATAGAGAATGGACATTAAAGCTAGTCACATGGTTGACAGTTACATTAACGATTTTGATGGCGATTTTTGAAATGCTACTGATATGTAAAATCCCATTCGTTTTGAGCATCGAGAGACCTCTGCTGCAATGGAGTCCAGCAGTTTAAATCGCTTTAGCATTGGTACTTCTACCGTTCAATGCAGCTGCTTTGCATCAAGCTATAGCGCTAAATAACCTTGAGAATACCTTGGTTAGCAATAAATGCACTGATGACTTCACTCTCAATCTCATTGGATCTTCTAGCTCAGACATTCACGTATAAGTATCTAACTTCAACAAAGGAGAAATCATCTTTGTTTGTCTTATTCTGCTGATCAACATAATTGTCCTGCTTTTCAACCTGTGCTGCTCGAAATCTAGTAATGTTCGACCATAGAAGAAAAGAAGAGCTAGTACTTATTGAGAAAAGGAACAACAACAAAAAACATAGCAAAATCGGGCTGAATTACAACAACAAAGCAACGCTGTGGTAGCAAGACATTTCTAATGAATTTCTTGCAAATAAAAGCAGCGTTGCTATTAATGAGGTGTCTGTTAAAATGTATCTACGATTTTATCACTAAAAACAATCGTACTTTTTTCATTTATGAATATTTTTTTATTATTTTTTACAACTATTTTCCACAAAATTATTATCCTGGAGAGAGCATTTTCATGGATTATCTTCCATATGCTACTTTAAGAATCGGTTTGGAAAAATAATTGTCTTAGAAACTAATTGATGAATAATAACAAGTAAACTATTGTTACAAAAAGCTTTAAAATAAAAAAAATAGGCTGGGTTATTGTTAAGAACCAAAGTGACAAATTAAACCAAATAATTTTCAGAAATCATCAACACCAATGACGAGATCGTATTACTCAATTTCCTCTGAATCGACAGAAATATCTTGCCCTTTCGATGATTATCCTATGAAATCCTCTGAATCTTCTTCGAACTATTATCTTTGTTTATGCTGATAGTACGCATCTCCATCGATGTCTACATCTTCCACTCCTTCTTCATCGTCATACTAATCTAATTGCTCCTCAACGTCTTCATTTTCTTCGTGATCTTCACCAGCAGAATGTTCAAATTATCTCTTTTCCTCTGTTTTTCCTTAAAGATTCGTATTTCCACCAGCTACAACAGCATCCTTTAATTCTTCATTTTTGAGTTTATCCTCCTATTGTTTCTTCTTAGATAAATCATCTCCTGTTTCAACCTTCTAAGGAACATTACCAACGTCTTTATTATCTTTCTTTCCTGCTAATTCCTTTTCTTGTCTTTAGATTTCCTGAATCTTTAAATCTTCAACTGCATTAATGGGTTTAACATCTGTTTTTATAGTATTTTCCTAATCTTTCTCTATCTTTGAAGGTTTCTCATCTATTTTAATCTCGTTTTACTATTATTGTCCTTTTTGATTTTTTATATTTTTTTCCTAACCATCTGCTGTTCCCTTAGGAGCAGTATTAGTATTATTAAAATGTTTTCGTGCTTCTGCTGTTGTACTAGGTAAACCGGAGGGATTATTGCTTTCACTTTGATTTGAGCTTTATTTCTTTTAAAGCTACTCAAGGATTTGCAGCAACAACGAGCTATTCTGATCAACTTATGTGAGTGGCAGCTATGAAGATAATTATTCCCTCTTTACAGCTTCACGGATATTGCTCTCCGATGAAAACACATTTCCTGAGTAGTCCATGGAGTAGAACTAAAAGAACTCTTTGATAAGTTGTAAACACAGCAAACCATATTGGCTCTACAGCAGCGATTAGCATTTAGGATTCTCCCATGAAAATGGGCTTGGTTTTTTAGGCCCCGCAGCAGGAGTATCTGACTAATCGATAACCTTGAACACGGATGCTCTGATTTAAGCTCGGATGTTACTCAATGAGCCATTTGCTTCGAGTGACTGAATCACTAAGTTCTTTAACTCGTTTAATTCCTGCATCGATTTTGAACACTGACAGTAAGAAAAAAAAAATTTATTGTTATTTATCTTTATTTCAAATTTATTCAAATAACATCACTCTTTCTCTTTCTTTCTCGGGCTATTTGGCTGTTTAATAAATTCAAAAAGTTGATTAACTTACTCCCCCCCTTTTTTTCTTCTATCTTCCCGTTCTTAACTAGATTTATGATCTTTTTCTTTATATTTGATGGTATTTCTATTTTTTGACAACACAAATGAGCTACAACAATTTGTTCAAAAAACCAAAAAATAAATCAAAATAAGCAACTCTTTATTCATTTATTGGTTGATGATCGCAATGTTGATGCTGTCAAGAGTAAGTTTTCTTGCAACCCCTTAGCCTTTTCGTATTGAATGAGGAACGCCTCTTAGAAAGAATTCTTCAATTCCACACTCTAGCATTCGATGCAGATAGACTTGCGCTCGTTGTCTACTGTTGGTCCGAAGATTGTCACACAGCATTCAGGATTTGGTTCTTAGGAATGTTCAAATAAAGGGTATTAGTAAATTTACTTAATATTGTACACTTAATCCCTGTAAAAAGAAGAGAATAATTTGCTTTTAGATTTTTCTTACTTTTGGAGAAGAGTCCACCTGCTTTTGAGAAGGTTGACAGCTCCCAGACCTTGTTTTTATCTGCATAATTGAATTTATAGTCTGTAATATCCACCAGTGCAAACTAATATTTCGGTTTCACACTTCCACCTTTCTTGTAAGCCATGATTTCAGTCATTTTACTGTTGAGTTTAACGATTGCTGATTTATTTGAACCATCTGTTCTGAATAGCTTCACGTTGATCCCATTCAGGAGTAAATCTTTCTGCTACTGAGTTAAATCAGTTGACTGCTGCTTTTTCTACTTGATTTTGGAGACTTCAGCTGTTGTTTCTTTCTAATTCAACAACGCGAACAAGCAATTTCGGATATACTCAGAAACAGTTAGATCTTTAGATTTCAAAATCAAGCCATTCAAGTCATCCTCGAATGCACGAGCAGCTTGTCTGTACTTCTCCTCCATCGGAATGATCGTCCTCAAATTATCTAATGCCTAGAATATAAAATATTTTCAAATCAAATGGTGAGTAAATTATCTTTGCGCTCATCCCTCTTTCATCATAAACAAACCCCCCTAATTTTTGTTTTGCTTACAATCTGCGCAAGAGGCACATCGGCGATCTTGTTTTTTGCAATATAGACTAAGAAATCCATGCCTCCACTTTCGACAATATTCGCCACAGCAGGTTTGCATTTGATAACTCGCTGGATTAAAATCAATGAAACACCGACAATATCGTAATTCAATTTGTTTTCGTTTGCTCTGAGAATCGCATTTCCTACGGATTTCTCACCGATTAGTTGAACTGCATTGGGTAGTTTCGCTAAGGATTTCAATAGACTTATGTAATTGAAGATACAATCAGGATTAACTGATGAATGAGTTAATCCTTCACCTAGAGCCTCAATCAATCCACTCTACAGCATTTACTTTTCCTTGACTTTCTCAGCTGCGATACGGTTCAAGATTCGGAAACACTAAGATATTAGATTTCAGAAAAAGAAACATTTAAAATATTTTAAACCAAAATGACTAATCTTTTTATTAAGATATTTTGCTTACGTAGTTGATAATTTTATCGTTTGCTTTAGGAAGATTTTTAAGAAGATTGCCAATGACTAAGGGTAGTTCGAACTTGAGAAGTTAGTCAATGTTTTACTTTACAACAGAGATATTCGAAATAACTCTAGTGCATTTAACTAGAATGCTCTTTTTTGAATTAGAAACAAAAATGAGAAAACGATGCTCCAACAGCAACTACAACAACGAAAGCTATTTGTTTGTTACTTCATTCCAGTCTTGAGATTTGATGATCTTAAGGATGATCAAGATGGTGTCACTTTCGGCTACTTAGATTGATATGTTTTTATTCTAGATTAAACCATCCAAAGCATCAATACAACTCGCTATGATCTCAGAGTTCAGTTAGTTCTCCTGAATTATCCTAGTTTTTATCATTTAAAAGCAGAAAAATTAAAATAATTATTGTCTAAATATCATTGAGAATCCAAACTTACTTGATGATCAGTTCGATGACTCCATCCTTTTGCATTTGCTCTGTGTTTTCGTGATTAATGTTTTCAGCATGAGATGCTAGATTTCCAATGACATCCACACAATATCTTTTTTAGTAAACCGAATAATTTTCAAAAAAAGAAAAGAAGCAAAATAGGCACATTTGAGCACTATTTATCATAATAATCTCTATGTTTTGCACCTAATATCTCTTTAATCCATACCTGAGAACATCTCCTTCTTCTTGGAAGTTCATCTTGGTGATGATCTAAATGCTGAGAGGTACGAATTTCGATTTTACAATCAGAGTTGCGTTTTCAATTGTTAAGGAAGAATTTCCAATCGCTCTGAGCACTTGTTTGGTCGTTTTCGAGTTCAAAGTCCGTTGATTAGCATAAAACTCAAATATTGCACCGAGAAGATCAGTTACACCGATTTCACCTAGCTTTGTTTTCGCTTCTTCGTTCTTGAAAGTCAGATTCGACAACAAAGAACAAATCGTCTCAATAACTTAATGCTCCGCCATGTATTTCTTCATATTTTCCTTCACGAATTAAAGCACATTGTTGGATACGGCAGCATTACAGTTTTCTTTGTTGTTGTAAGCTAATCCACTTAACGCATAGAAACTGTTTGTGATGAGCATTTTATCTTCTGGGAATTTGCTCATTCCTAGTAATATTGTTTTGTGGAAGGCATCAGCACCAACTGTGGAAAAAAAGAGGCAAAAATCAAAAGTTAAATTGATGGATTGATTAGATTAGTTTGTTTGTTGGAATGAAGTAATGTAAATCAGTTACGTTTTTATTGAGATTTAGTATCTCTGCAAAGTGTTCCTCCAAGAAGCGCAAAGACCTTAAGTGCTTCAATGTTTGAGGAGTTTTTAACTGAAAAGGCATTCACATAAGGTGTAAGCCTAGCTGCACAGAGCTCCAATGCTTCTTTATTATGGTAGCTGAGCTTATCAAGGATATCAACGTCTTTAATAAGAATATCGATCATATCTTGAGATTTCTCAAAAAGTGCTATGCATTGCTAGACTCCTAGTTTTTAGACAATCTTCATAATGCAAGCATCCACGGCAGTGATGTTCTTCATTGCATCCAACACACCCAGTGTTGCCTTGGTTCAAGAAGGTGCAAAGATACAAAATTATACCAAAAAAAATAACTTAATTCCCTCTTTAATAATTTCAAATTTTTGTATTTTTGTGGTTATGATTGTTTACTTCTTTGTAATCTACAAGCGTCTTGACAGAAGGAACAGGTGAAGATTCATCTAGAACTAAGGTGAGAAAGACTGTAAATGAATCAGCAAAGTCTATGTCATTTTCGATTTTCTTAAGCGCTTTGGAGAACTTCGTGAGATGAGCTAATGTCTTGGCAACGGCAGCAGCGAAATCAGCAGGTAGCATATCAATCGAAATTATCAAATTCAAAAGATAATCTGTGATACCAATGTTATGCGCCTTCAAAGCTGTAGCATCATCGATGGTTATACTTCTAGCCATTTCAAGTAGCTTTATGTTCAAGCGTAGTTATGCCTCTTCGATGGGTTAACCACATGCCACAACTAAACTGAGTTTCTCCAAGGAAGAAGCTATTTTTTCGAGAATTTTCATGACATCTGTTATGGAATTCCCTGGATTGGACTCTTCCCAGTCGTCGTCTTTATGGAGATCCTCGAAAAGAATTTATTTCCCTTCATCTTTGACTTTTTATTCTTATTTGACTTATTCTACATACTATTCTGCTTTTTCTCCGATTTGTTTGATCTCTTCTTCGATCTTCTCTTCGACTAGCACCTCACCGTAGATCTAAAAAGGGAAAATTACCAAATTTAATGCAATCTTGTTAATAAATGTATTTTTTACTTAAGCTCTAAGTGCTGCTAGGGCTTTGGTGTCATTAGCAAGGAGTAGCTTCTAGACTTTTAGAAGATCCTCCAAGAGAATTTGTAGAATTGGAATTTTAGGGTATTATCTGACAACTTTGGAGATGGTTTCAATGTCTTTGTTGTATTTAGTTCTGTTTTTCACTTCAACCAATGGCTCAGCGAAAGCTAATGGCTCTGATTCTTCATAGCAAACGATTAAGCTGTAGAGAATTTAGAGTAATTTCGTGAGATTGTAAGCTGAGACTTTTTGGACAGCAGCAAGGGTAACAAGTGGATTATTCGTAGCGTAAACTCTGCTAGCATAAGCTGCATATTTACTTTGATTCAGCGCTGAATTTAGTAATTTATAACACGATTCCGTACTTCTTTCCAAGAAACCTTCACTGCCAATAATGTCATCAGTTGTACTTAGATCATCCTCTCTTCGAACTATTGAGCGATCATCACGAGGAAATTTACTAGCAAAACAGATAATTTCGGCGATTAGATTATTCTTCGTAAGGTCATGACAAAGAGTGCTATCTTCTAAGACTCTCTCTAGCACACTGCAAGTCTCACTGAAAAGGAGACAGATCATATCTGAACTCTCAAGAGTATCCAAGGATCTCGTTGACAATCGCTAGAATAACTTGAACAGCGCAGAAGGAAGATTAGCATTGACTAATCTAGTTTTGTCGAAGGGACTATGCAACAAAATATTCAAAAATTTCAGAATATTCATCAATGTTATCTGCTAATTCGAGTCATTAGTTAATTCATCGCTACCACTCTTGACATTTAAGATTGTCTCCACTAGCCAACCTAACTGAATCTCGCTTGCATACCTAGTGAAGAAAGCTTAGCTGGCTCTGCAGAGTCCACTCATAGCATAACCCATTTTAGCAAATGCAATGCTTTTCAAGGGTAATGACCGTTCTTCTTGAATCATTTATTCCCAAATCCCAAAGATTCTTTCTTCACCCGCAACTTTTGGGATAATCTCACCGAATAGCTCCTCATCGCATTGCAGTAACCTACCTAATAAATCGCTTCCTTGCTGCACACAATTCCATTTTCGAGATCCTTTTTTGGGGCGATCTAATTGAGTTTTTTCCGAATACATCGATTTTACTATTGAATCGATAACTTCTGGAGAATTAAGTAGATTGCTGAGTTAGCCAAGGTAATCTTTAAGAACTTCGCGACTTTCTAGCTCATAGTCTCTTCCATCGTTACTATCCAGTGAGCACAGAATATTTTCCTATCGATTTCCACCAATCATCGCGTAAAGACACTGCATGGAGAATTCACTTAAACGAGTTGGTTCTTCTTCAGCTGCATACTTCACCATAAACTTAACTACTTTAGATGGAATACCACTTTCTCTATTAAAAATAAACAAAAAATAATTAAAAAATTACTATCTTTGAGAGATATTAAAATAGCAAATCTTCAAAAACAAGAAAACTATTTTATAATTTCTCAGAAGTGCAAAGATTCATTTCCAAATTGAAAGTTCGTGTACCTGATGAGAGTCTTAGTTTGTTCCCCTTGGTTGCACATTCTAATCAAGAGAAGTAAAAACGATGCCATGAAATTACTCGGGAGATCTGGTCTTAAAATCTTATCAAGTGCACTCACTACAAGCTTATTTGATTAGATGATTTCATCACTTTCTTCGGCTGGCAGTGCTGTCAAGAGGTTCCCAAGGTAAATGTTTGCTTAGCGAATTCCTTCGATGGTGTCATCATCTTTAGGGTCGAATGAATCACCCATTTCCGCATATTATTCCTTGACATCTTATGATAATTATTCTGCGTTAAGCTTCCCTAGGATAAGTCCAGCAAGACCACAGATGTCAGAGTCCGTTGGGTGTTGGTTTAAAGCGATGAAAATGCCTGGGGAAATAGGAAATAACAAAAAATGTGTAAAAAAAAAATAAAGAAAATGAATGAATGGACAAATAAAGCAAAAGAGTTACTTTCCAGTGCTTTATTTTAATCTAAAATAACAAGTGTCTTTGGTTCTTCTGAGCACGACTGCAGTACTCTAAGAGTAGCGAAAACAGTGTCTCTATTCTACGACTATAGCCTCAGATATTTCAGAACTTCTTGGATAATATCTGCATTGATGAACTTATCAATATCTTCATTGTGATTTTGAATCAATTTTCTCAGGATCTCCACTGGATTCGATGGTTCCTTAGAGTTTCCATTTCCGTTTCCTGCAATATCATCCTTTCGACTTATCTCATCAGCGCTGAATGATTCCGATTGCCTTGATTCTTCATCTTCATCGATGTCTTCTTCTTCGTTTACTTCTGCTAAGTTGTAGACATGTTCTTCGATTTTTCCACTGTCAGCTAAATGACTCTTTTTACTATCCTAAAGGAAGGGGAGAAAAGGAGTAAATTAGATTTTAAAATCTAATTAAATTATGTATTTTAAATAGTTTTGTAAAAAAAACCAAAATTCTTGAAATCCTACTTTATTTTCTTCTTTGAGGTAATTCTTGATAAAGCTGATTCCTCCTTGCTCGATGATCGCTTTAGCAGTTGTAGGTATTTCCGATAAATCATTAAGGTATTCCATGTTTCTCCTTTGTTCTTGTTTGTTCTGGAAAAGCCATTTTTTCAAAAAGAAGTTATTTTACACCAAAAAAGCAAATCGAAAAAAAGCAGTAAATCCACTTCAATAATAAAATCTTCCAAACCTGTGTAGTTTTAGCTGAGAACTATTTGACAAGTGTCGATACAAAGGAGTTCTTTTGAGAGCTGTTATTGTTGTCCGTTGTGAATTTAGCAAACAGGAAATACAGCGTATTGATGATCTTCACTAATTTGAAATCATCTCTGTAGGTTTCTTTGAGAATAGTGAGTTTATCTGTTAAATTAGCTTTCACAGCGAAATTCACTGTGGCTTGCTTTGTAGTCTCGTTATTTGCGAAAACTCTGAAGCACTCGATGGCTTATTCTACAGCTGTTTTCATTTCCTACTTGTCTGTAAGAATCTACAGCAAACATGGCATGAGAATAGCAACTAGTTTATTTGGAATATTTTCCTTGCTTTTTTTGTCATTTGAAGCTGTTTCAGGTAATTAAATCACTCTTTTCAAGACAATCAAGCAGTCACTGAGTATCCTTTCATGCTCTTCCAAGACTTTAGCTTCTTTTAAACCCTCTCCCTTCAAACTTATTTCTTTTTTAATTATCTCCAATAATGTATCATGGATTTGCAGCTAAAGTAGCCTTCGAGTGAACACCTACATAAGAGAATAAAAATGAACAATTCCTACGTTGTACTAAGCCTTCTCCAGATCCTCTTCACCCAGTTGCTCTGCAATGTAAGCTCCTAGCTTGACTTTTGTTTGTTTCATGTTTTCTTCGAAATTTTCCAAATCCAAATCGAACCCATAAATAGCCTGCTCTAAGATTTAACTCACTAAGTTCTCGATCTCCCTCTCACCTCTATAGCAAACAACCAAACCAAAACAATCAGACAAAAATAGAAATAACTCCTGAAAACATACACAGCATTATCTATTTTTAAAGCTCTCTTTCTTCCTACCTGAACTTCTGCAGCACAATCAACATATGATTTTCAACTTCATGATGACCCATCAGCGAGGAAGTCGATGAATCCTTGTAGCACAGATCTCTGAGGAGTGTTAATGACTTCCTTGCACTTTCGCATGTAATATTCTTATCTTCTTTCATCTTCTGCATAAGCACTCTAATCCCACCAGATTTGACAATTTCTAGTCTCAACGAATCGCCTAAAGAAGCTACAAATATGAGAATATCAAGCAGCTTCAGGTAAGCAGCGTTATTATTCTGAAGATTCTTAATAGAGATAAACGAAGCATAGATTAGATCTTCCCATTGCTTGAGCACTGCATCGGTTGACAGCATGGATCTATTCAAGAACTAAGGGATACTGCTATCCCCTGATTTCCTCTTGTGTTCTTGAAAACTCAAGAATATCTTTAGCGCTCTAAGGGAATTCTCAATGGCTTGCTAGTTATTTAATCTTTTCAGCGCTACAGTTACTGTATCAAGCAACGAATTCTCCGTGATTTCTTATCCAGAAATATGATCTTGCAGCTTTTTCTGTGTGACTTCGAGCTTAAGAGAATCTGGAAGGGAAGCGCATGCTCTGAAGAATCTTGTAATAGATTACTTGAGTTTCTCATTGGCTTCAGGATCAGCAATGCCTTTTACCTTTCTATAGAGTGTTTCAACTTAAATTGATAAATCAATCCCTGATTTCTTCAAAACAGCTTCAGGTAATTCTGGGATAACAAGCAACTCAGTGATGACATCAATCGCACAGCATACTCTCAAACTCTTTTCATCGCTGAATCCTTCATCATAGCAAACTCCCAAACTTGCATTGAACTAAAAATGATATTTTTAATCAGCTACAAACTCAAAATCAAAAATGAAAAATCCTAAAAAATGTTAACTTCTTTAGCAATTTCCCTCGCATCTGGCCCAGAGAAAAATGACTTCTTGCTACTCGATCCTCCTCGCTTTGCGCTCATTATTTAGATTACAGCAATCTCAGGTAAGAAATTTTATTTTTACTTTGTTTTTTCACCTATCTTTTAATTAAAAATCAACCTGTCTTGAGATATTCGATCAATAGATTAAACCAAATCAAACCAATATTTTGTTGTCACTCTTCCTTGCTGTCCCTTCAAAACTACACGTACATTTGGATCTCCGTATATAAATTCTCAGCATAGAGAATTGAAATTACGACTTACACAAGCAAGCAATAATTATTTTCTTCAAGCATGAGAAAATAAACAGAATATTATTTTATTTTTCTTTCGGCAGGCAATTGAAAAAGAAAAATAGTATTTTTTTTGGGTGAATTTGTGAGAAAGAGCAATTATTTGTAGAAAAATATATTGAATTGAAAGAATCTGTGTGTATGATTGATTTTGTTGTGTTCTTTCTAAAAAATCCAATAATTTGATCAATCAATCCAAAAAAGAATTTTTTGAGAAATTACTTTAATTTCTTCTTTTTTCTCATTCTAAATTAAAACATCTTTTGTTTCTCTATGTATTGCAATTTATTTAAGATCTCTTGAATTCTACCAGAAGCTTTGTTTTCTTTCTTAAATCTATCATTGCTTTAGCAATGTATTTTTGAACATTGACCAATTTTGAGGTTAATAGAATTTTTAGAAATTGGCTTTTTTTGTACATTTTTTCAAGTTAAATTGCAAAAAAATTCAGTTTGTATCAATTTACATCTTCCCAACTAATATTAATAATCCGATAAATCAAAGAGATGATTTTGTCTGATTCAATAACATCAATCGTTTCTGCATAATCGAGGGAGTATATTTTTATTATTTGCATATCCGTTTTTCTTTTATCCCTCTTGTAAAAAAGTTAATCATTATTCCATTCACATGATATCATTAATGTTAATATAAAAAATATTGCTTTTTGGGGGTGAGGGGGGTCTTGAATGAAATTTTACTTAAATCAAAAACGCTCAAGGAAAAAAATCAAATTAGTATTGAACGTAAAAAGCATTAATAATTAATAAACAATTACACAAAGAACTTTAAATATAAATAACTCCCTCACAAAAAATGGTCAGAACAAAAGACCTTTCAATCGCTGTTGGCCTTCTAGTGCTGTGCATTAGTGGAGTCTCAGCTTACACCTTAGATGAAGCCTTAGCTTACTCCGTATCTGGGAAAGTTTGCACAGACTCTGTGAGCATTACGCAAGCTAAAAAGGATATCCAGGATGTCAAGAATGCATACGAAACAAGAGCTTCAGTTCAAGCTGAAATCGACATCCTCAAGGAAGTTCGTGATCTCATCACCAAAGCTAAGAAATCGATTATTAGAATTGACTCTGGTGTAGTCGCTTTTGTTTAAACTGCTGATCTAAGCAAGCTCAAGGACTCTGGATATGATGAGATTATGGATTTGATCGAGGTCATGAACAAAACAAGTGATCCTGTTGATAAAGTTGCTCTTTGTGACTAAATCATCACCGCTATCAACGAAATTGTCGAGGTCAATGAGACACTTCTCGCTCGTACTGATTATGATAATATTCCTACTCTACTTGCAGCAATCATTGACTCAATCGATGCTTTCCTTCTTAAGTGCGCTACACCAGCTCCAGGTAAGAATTTAACATAAAATAGAGGGAAAAAAAGAAACATCCACAATATGTTAATTATTTGATTAATTTCCAAATGGCTAGAAGAGCACATTATTCTTTGGAAAAACCATTTTGACTCATAATCAATACTTAATATTTGGTTTGTTTCTTATTCTTAGTAGAACAATAGGATGGATCTGCTAAGATCGGTACTGTTGAAAATGATGGATCAATCAAAACAGGCGATACCACTTCAGGAAATGGAGAAGGCTCTGCAAATGTTAGTGGTGATGGAAGTATCTAGATCGTTTCTAGTGACTCAAACGGATCAGCAACAGTAGGTGGAAATGGTTCAGCTCAAGTTAATGTAAAATAATTAATTAAAATGCAATCATATTTGTGCCCACTGATTGGATATTTCAACAAATATTTTTTGATTTCTCGATGTTCCTATTCATAAAAACATACAAATTTCCAATATTTGTTTGAGTTATTTTATTGAATGTTTTCCTGTGATTTTAAGGCAACGACACTGCTCACTATGAACACTTCTAGAAAAAACAAACTCGTTGATGGCTCGTTTGTTGAAGTCAAGTTGAATTCATCAAAAAGTAATATTTTTAAAAGAAAATGAATTATTTGTCTTTTCAAAAAAGAAGTTAGTTTTACCTTTCCATTACCATCCTTCTAACATACCTCCACTGCATTTTTTCTAGAATCTAAGAAGCACAGATAACAATAATCTATGGGACTTTGAGTGAAACAAGATGCTTCAAACATAGACAGCAATGTTTGCTTTTCTCTCTTTTTTTTGATCTTTGAAAAACAAAAAAACATATTACCCTCATTTCGTACAACTCTTTCTGTTTGTTACAAGTCGAAAAAACTCACACATTAATCCTTTTTCTCTCTTTGTTATTTCTCGTTTTTGGAAGGTTTTTTTTACTTGTCACATTTACAAAAATTTTACCTGAACACAAGTAAAAATTTTCCAAATATCAGGGCAGTTCAGTTTACAATATGAAATGGTTCTTTTTTGTAAGCTGCTTACTCCTTTATTTTTTTCCTTTAAGGCTTTAATAAGTATGATTATTTCTTGTCATTTTCTGCTAGTTCTTCTCTAAATGTTTGTGAGTTAATTTCATCCTCTAAATCTAACGTTTTTAGATTGATCTGTGGTGTTATTAACTGATGATCCTTGTTAATAATGTACACTGGCGATTGCTTTAGCTCTTCCTAAGGCTTCACTGACTATTTTATCAATATTCTATGTGGAATAGAAATCTTTAGTAGATAAAGATGATGATTATGCTGTCCCATTGAAAACTGGAGTAAAAGGTGAATCTATCTAAAAACCACTTGGTTTATTATTATTAGTACTATTCGTTGCTGCTTTAATTGAGGAATCAAAGCATTATTATTATTATGAATAAGCAGCATTAGCATTGTTAAGTTTCATAGGTGAATAGTTCCTGGACATATACTAAGACTGCTCCTGTTATGTTAAATTAGGCGGTGAATTCTACGATTGCTAGAATATCGAAGAAGATCCTTATGATTCAGTGATCTTCAGGAATCCTTAAGACATTGCTGGTGTTTGTTGTGAATTCTATGGAGGAATCACAGTTGAAAATAGTTATTTTTGCTGAATATTATAAAAAATATCATTGTTCATAGCGTTCTAGTTGTCTTTGAGCACCTCCCCTTCATTTAGATTAGCCGATTCCATAGAAGACAAGCTAGGAGATTACTTTGCATTGCTGTTATTAACTGAAAGAGTAGCTTTGACAATTTACGGCAGAAGATCATGTGAATCAGCTGGTTAATTATACCTACTACTGTTAGAGAAACTGCTTGAATTGAAAGCTAAATTAGATGAATATTCTGCTTTTAAATCGATTATTTTCTGCTCATATCTTCTCTCCAAAGCATCAATCAATGCCTTACTGCTCTCCTGTTAATCTTTCTTTTCGTTCTTCCGGACTTCCTGCAATTTCATCAACACCTATTAGAACTTCATCTGAGCATCGACTAAGTCCTACAATGACAAAAAACCAAACAAGACATTCAAAATTAATAATTCAAATCAACTTTTCTTTTTCTTATTGCATACCTTCTTGGCTCTATCTTTCTGCGCTTCAAGGAACTATATCTTCTATTCCGCTAGTACTTTCATCGTATTAGCCTATTACTACATCTAAACTAGTTGCTCTTAAAGCTATTGACACTATCCTTACATTGCATTTCTTTGTTTATTTGCCATTTCCAGTTATGTCTATGCATTCTGCAATGAACTGTTTAGTGTTTGATTAGTCGCTGAACTTGAATTTTCTTTCATCCCCATTTGCATCATTTACTCATATTACTTATTTATCTGCTCTCTTTACTAATGGCACTCGATCTACAAAGCAGCAATCTCCCCTTGCAATTTACTCTCCGTATCTTTACTCGATTTCTCAAGCTTCTAATTAGTTACTTTCGATGCTTATTTCTCTTTATTCAAATTCATTTTCAACTCAGATACAACATTCTCCTGCTAATTCAAGATTTCTACCTATTCCCGTTCATATTTCTCCTTTAAGGATGTATATCTATGTCTTTCTTAGATGATTTCTTAATTATACACTGTGTCCTTTTAAATCCCTTGCGCTTTGAGTGATTCCACAGTCGCTTTGAGATTCCCAATGTCACTTTATAAATACTAAATCCTTTCATTTTTTATCTCAATTTCTTTGAGTTATTCCCTTTTCAGCTAATCCATTAACGATTTCTCCTAATACGTTTATTAGTTATTTGCGATTGCTTCTTGTGAATGTATCGTTAATTAGATTGCTAATTCATGATACTTCCTGTCAAGTTCAGATATTCTTTGCTCACGATTGATTATGGTACCTTTCAATTCCTCGACTAATTATTCACTGTTGGATAATTGTCTTGAAAATTATATTTCTTTTTCTTTCGAGCATTAACGGAGTTCATCCAGGCGACTTTCGTTGAGTTACTCAAGTACTTTGACTTTCTGTTACGCTTAGTTGAGTTAATTCAAGAGATTGCGCTCTTTGGAATGGAATGAATCTTCAAGTTAACACTTCAGAGCCATTACAGATTGCAATTCAGTTCGTAGATCTTCTTCAGTTTATTTAGATTCCAGTTCAGTTTATCGCATCTTACGGCGGTCTTTCTCATGCACAGTTTCCAAATACTTCATTCGCTCGTCTTCAGTGAGCTTAAACGAATCAACAAGTTGTTGATATTTCATCTCTGCATCGCATAACTCTTTTTTTTACTGGATATTAAGTGCTTCAATTTAACTTTCGAACTCCTCGCAAGTTCGCTTTTTGTCGTAGAAGTAATCTTGTTTGCATTTCTCCATAAATGCTTCTTTGGATTTGAGTTATTCCGTTAATTATTCGATTGTTTGAGTTGTATTCAGCGTGGTAGCGATATTTTATTTCAAATTAATGTCATTCTGCATGAGCATATTAATTCTTTTCTGTAGATCGTCAATTTGACTCTCATAGAAATCTTTCTGCTAACTAATAATCTCGTCTTTGCTCTTCAACTACTTCTTGTAGTTCTATTCGAGTTCTTCTTCATTACCAGGAGTAGTCCGTGGAGCTGATGTTTATTAAGAGCCTTTCCCTTCGTCTGTGAACTACACGATCAATCGACAATATTCTTCACTTTATTTCAACTTTGTTTGAAGTTCTTTGACTTCAAGTGCGATAAACTCACACTTTTATTCTAATAGAGCTTTCTCTTTAGCCCATTTGATTTAATTCTCTTTTCTTTCTTTTTCTAAACGAGCTACTTCATTCTAGAGTCTCTTTGGATCATCACTTTGGGTGAGTTCACTAGATGAAACACTCATATTGTCCAGTAAGTAGATTTTTGAATATTTTGATAAAGTTGTTTTTTACTTTTTCTTTTTGAATTACAAAAATAAATAAACAAACACATTAACCCACCCCCCCAATATCTTGGAGTACCAGTGCAGATCAGTTAAAAGGTCAATTAAACATCGAATTACATGTAAAAATTTTATAAAAGTAATTCAGATGTTTAAGAGGGTAATACAACAACATAGAATTGTCAAGGAGATAATGAAAAAAAAGGGATTTATTTTTAAAACTATAGTTAATAATAAAAGTAAATATTTTTCATAAACTCTTCTAAATTATAATAAACTTGTTTAGACTTCATTCATATGCAAAATTCGAGAGTGACTCAGATACTACAAATGGTTTTATTTGATTTTAGAACATCAAGATATTCTAAGAGAAAAGAAATAGGAATAGAAGACTTACCTGAGGAATTATGATAGATAATTGTTTCTAGACGAAAATGAGTTTATTAGCAAGTTTATCTTTCTTTTCATTAAATCTACTTATTTCTATCTAAAAAAAGCCTCTACAAGAATACAATCACACAACGAATTCTCTGGGAAATTAATAAAAACCAATTAGAAATCTGTCTTTGCTTAAGATTATTAAAACTCATAGAAAAAGAAAAAGATCAGAAAATAATAATCACATTGCGAAATATTAGAAGTACACTTCCTTAAAAAAACAATTAAACTCATGGACGACGCTTCTTGGATCAAGGTATCTAACACAACACCGCAAGCTTAAAGAGCTATCAGCTGCTTGTCGCATATCGGAAACTAAGGGATCTGGTTAGGGTTTTTATCAGGTGTAGCAGCAACCAGCGGAAATATCGAAGGAGCATATTTAGAGAATCTAGTTAATGGCATATCGTAAGTCTGGTAGTTATCTCTTGAAATGAACAAGCCAGGAATATTCGAAGAGCTCACTTCTTAAATCATGACATACAATTGCAAAACCCCCTTGAAATTGCTGGAAACCCTCACAGAAAAATTTTTTGCTGAAGAAGGTGGTGAGGGCAGTAGCTAGCAAAAGGATGATGGTAGTATTATCGCTCATATGAAACACGAATAATCGTAAGAAAGCAAACTGAATAACGAAGCATTCGCTTAAATTCTTCAAGAAGACATTATTAGAGTAAAAAAGATATTTATAGCATCAAAACAGTTAGGCATTTGCGTTTTTGAAAAGTCTTAGAATTTGTTAAAATTTTTGTTTTTTTTAGGAAGAATAAGAAGCTGAAATGATAAAATAAGAAGAGTCAGAGAGTGTAGCCAAAGCAATCATGGATTAGGAAGCAGAATCTCTTGCTGCAGCTGTACAAATTAGGATGGATGAGGAAGCAAAGTAAAATTCAGAATGGCAATGCGAAATATGTCTAGAACCTATGGGAGATAAATAATATTGGCCACTGGAGTGTTGTCATTCTTACCACAGAGAATGCTTAACAGGGTATTTCAACTCAAAGATCTCTGAGAAATAGCTACCTTTAGTATGTCCTAATCTGAAATGCAAGAAAGAAGTGCAATATTCTGATTTAAAAGAAATTCTTGAAGCGAAGGATTTCCAGAAATATGAAGAGTTCTCCTTGAACAATTTCATAGATAATCATTCAGCAGATGTAAATGGATTTTTTGATTGCAGAAAGAGAATTATCGAAACCATCATTGATTTGGTTGTTTCTAATTTATACTTTATTTCTAACTATTTTCCCTTTTTAAGATGTCTTGGTGCCCATCAGCTGGGTGCAAATATGCATTCGTCCTTGAAGAGAATCAAACTCTACTTATTTGCCCTCTTTGCAGAAAGCAATTTTGTCTCAGTTGTCGCTGTGAATACCATAAAGGCATGTCTTGCAAAGAATACTAAATATCCAATACTGTTTCTGTAAGCAGCAACTTTTGATTCAAGATCTTTTTATTCATAAAACAATCCACTTCTTTTTTGTTATTTTTTAACTAATTTCTTCTTGATAATTTCTAGGAATCTGACAAGAAGTTTAATCAGTTTGTGCGCGGTCAAAAGTTCAAATAATGTCTCAACTGCAAGATGTGGGTAGAGAAGAATCAAGGGTAATAACAAAAATAAAGAAGAAAAGTTATTATCATTTACAAAAATAATATTAATTTGATGTATTTTCTTTGTTATTAAATCACAGATGTGATCACATGACATGCAGATGTGGATGCTAATTCTGCTACCATTGCGGTGGACCATATGGGAGTTGCGAATGTACGAAAAGGAGACGCTGAAATTGAAAAATAAACAGAAAAAAATGTGTTGTTTTTTGTTATTCATATTTGGTTGTTTTCCATATGGATATTTTTATCTTATTTTTAATGAGAAAAAACGACATTTCGTATGAATGAAAGGTATAATAATGATAAACGAGCAAGTTAGTCTCTCTTTTTTGGAAACAAAGCAAGCAGCGACAAAGCAGGAATATTGATATAACAGCATATGCAACGACAAGAAAGAGAGAGAGAGATAAAGAAAATCGAGACCTGTTGTATGTCAAAATTTAACAATTGGCTGCTTGATTAACTCTTCCAGTTTCAGGAGTACATTTCCCAATGCATGTTTATCCGTTCCATTGATGACCGATGGACTCAAATCGATTTAATCGAATGTCTACTTAGCAATTTTGCTTGGTTATTCAACAAATTTTCCAGCTAACGAATCCTTGAAATTCGGATAGAACTAATGGAGCATTGGAGAATCAATGTACCCTGGTGCAACGTTCACGATTTAGATATTATTATTATTGTTCTCAGTGTATTATTTAGCTAAATTCGCTGTGAGACTATTCATATACTGTTTCGTAGCATAATAGACACTTCCTTATTATTCAGGTGATCCTCTTTCTGCTTTTTACGATCCTACATTGACTAATAGTGTCTTTTTCTCAGGATGCGTCTAAGCATATTTTAGTTGATTATGTATCAATAGCGTCGATCCAAGGATATTTGTTTGCAGAACTGATTATATTGTGCTAAGTTTTAGTGCTTAGAAAGGTTACGATTCAAGTGCAGCTGCTGCATTCACAAATATACCTATTTCATTACCGAACTAACTGTTCAATTCTTTAAACCATTGTTAGAGCGATTCCACAGTGACTTTCTCTAAATCTAAGGGTTTTGCGAGAATTTTTACATTGCTGTATTTGCCTTGAAGTTCCTCTGCTGCTTTGGTAAGTTTATCGCTAGCTCTTGATACCAAAATGACATTGTAGCCTCTTTTGGCAAGTTCTTCAGCGTATCCATGTCCTAGCCCCTATGATGCACCTGTGACAAGTGCATATTCGCTAGGGTATTCACTCTTGAGCTCACAATTAGCATGCCAGCCGTATCTCTTCAAGTAGTCATATCCTTGAACACCAGCGTATCCTATTTGAAATAAGCCAATGCCTTAAATGATTCTCTTGAGCATCTTGTTTATTAAATTCCTAGTTTTTGTTGATTTAGACTCAAATATTAGTAATTTATTTTTGAGAAAAAAAGACTTAGATTGATTTTTCAAGCCCTTCAAGAACTTTCCACAGTTCATTTCTTTTGTTTATTTAAAGCACACTTGAAGATGTAAATTAAAAAGATATGTTGTTTTTGGATTCAATTTGATGATTCACTTATGAATAAGAAAGAGAAACTTAGTTAACATGAAAATAAATAGAAAAGCAAGCTCATTTTAACTTGAAATTGCCAGTCATTATTCGAAAGAACGCAGGAAAGGCACCATGTCCTAGGAGTATCTTGATGCCTTGAAATCGAAGCTCAAAGTGTTTAAAATCTCTTGCTTTATCTCTGCTGATCCTGCAAAACAGAAATGAAAAGAAGAAACAATTAATTGAAAGGAAATATCTTTGAGTAGATAGATAAAAAGATACCTTCACAAGGAGGGTAGACGATCCCTAGTTCAGTATTTGAGCTGTAGATTTATGTGAAGTTCTTTTCAAATCTTCCCCAAGCTGCTGCAGTGAAATTATGGCTGATGAAAAACAACAACAAAGAATTTAGATTTTGAAAAAAAATTATCTTTTAGCTCAAAATTAACTTACCTTCCAATGTAAATAAGCGAGTCATCAGTTGGTAGCAGATCTTTGTTTGTTACAGCCATTATTTTAAGATGAGGAATCAATCCGTGATGATAGAAATAGTGCTCAGGAGCACAAAACTAGTGAAAGATGGATCTAAAAAATTGAGCAAATTGTCAAAACAATTAAATTATGTCTGGCATATTTAAACAATTTTGCTTTCTTACTTTGGAAAACTTGGACGTTCATAATATTTCTAATTGAGGATGACAGGGCCAGCACTTTCAGGGCCAAATACTGCGTCATTCTCAATATAAGATTATGTTGGAAATATCAACCGAAATCTATCAACTATTTTATTAGATGTGTCATCTTCTTCAGCATTTTTTGGATCTTTCTTCTTCCCCTTGACAACTGGAGTCTTCAAGTCACTAAATTCCTTCACCCCAGTAACACATCCATAGAACTCTTCTAGAAAGGAGCTGTCAATATTCCCAACACTGCTGCATTCATAGGTTACAATTTTGAAGTCGTTATTCACAGAATTATTAGCTGCTTTTTCAATTTTTTTCTCATCCATCTAATCAGTTTTGCTTATTTTCTTCTCATTTAGGTTAGTTCCTTAAGGCAATTCAAACTTTCCCTTGAAAACTTAAGCAATTTTCAATATCTTTCCTTTCCCGTACTTGCTAACATCAGGAGTTCTCCCTACTAAATTACTTACAAGAATAATTTTGACATCTTTAAAATCGTATTCCTCTAAGTCAACTCGAAGCAACTCTTTGTATGACATCCTCTAAGGCATCATTGCTTACACCGCTTCAGTTAATGTACTTTTAAAGTCCCCTTCGAAATCCCAGAGAGCATTCTCTTCTTTTGATCCTACCCTCTCATTTTTCGAAGGTTTTTTTTCATTCTACGATTTATCAATAATGGGGAAATCTTAATACCACAGACAATTACTCCACACTTACCAATCGCTGACATGAAGATTTCCACTTCCTATGACAACTCTGAGGAACTTGCTGAACTTTATCAGCCAGAGTTTAGGATGAAAAGCACCTCCCCATGGAGTCTATTGGTCTTTTTTTGGATGGATGACTGTCCAATTTTAAAAGCCTTCGTTTCCCTTGATTATCTCTCTGACATTTCTATCACCTGAGGGACTATCGTTAGCTAATACAAACTGAGATACACAAAGTCATTCAAAGTTAAAAGTATTTATTACATTGATAAATTTCAACATAATTCAGAAGAAAAAAATACATGTTTTCCCGAATGAAGTATCGGAAGAAGTAACTCAGTTTCATATCCAAATGTTGTCATGAAAATTGCTTAGACGTCTGCACGTTGAGGTTGCTCATTCATGACTATAAAAGAAAATATAAAATTCTGATAAATCTACTAAAATGTTGCATAATCTTTACACGAATAAAATGGATTAGAAGCGAAAATATCTGAGAAACCAATCATATTTGGCATGTGTTCTTCTTTCGGATACTGCTTGAGTTTATTAATGTAAAACTGACTCTTCTACTGCTTAAACTCAAAATTACTAGTTTTTGTCTTATTCACTGGAGGATTACTTTTGCTTTCGATTGTTGCAGAGCCTTTAACAGCTCCAATACCAACTTAATTTGAATTGTTCCCATTTTTGTTAGAACCTTATTCATTTTCTTCATCTTTAATCTCAATGATTTCAGTAGTTTTATTACCTTCAACTATCTTCCCCTTTCCTTCTGTCACATTGCTTGCAATCAACTTCCCATTTGTTTCTTCTTGTTTTTGCCTTTGTTTCTATCTATCCAGGTAGAGCTATTTATAAAGCGAATTTACATCTTCGTAGAGTGAGGCTGTCTATGATAAACCTGTATTATTCCCTTGGGAGAACGTTGCAAAGTCTCTTTTTTTGCTACTGCGATCATTAGGTTTCTCTTCCATGTGTGTTGCTTGTCAACGCAGAATATGTGAGCTTTCCAATTATTTTTTCTGTGAAAATGTTTAAAAACTATAAAATGAATTGAATTAGAAATTCCCCAAGAAAAAGCAAAGAAAAAATCCATTCAAAGTATACACCCCAAAGGATTTAATTTTCCGCCAAAAATAATGCATAATCTTCGTGTGGGGGCTGACTGAGTGAAGTAGTTAGTCTATCGGATCAATATGTCGTGTAGAGCAATTTCCTTGGCGCGATAATCAAAAAAGACGAAGAGAAAAATAGATTTAATAAGCAACTTTATTCTAAGAAAAGCCTAAATCCACAGGATATATTATCTTTTTGCAGTTATTCACTTGAATTGACTTTAAGTTTAAGAACCTATCTTCTTCCTCACAATCTCCTCAGCGAATTAGTTTACTTTAACATAATGATCTGCAGCAATTTTCCTGAATTAGAAGCGATCATCAGTGCAAACGATGAAAAACATGGATAATAACCCATCGAAGAGGTGACAATTTTAGCTTCAGGGATGCTCTTTGAAGGCAATGCATTTAATGAGTTCTTACAGGTAATCGCATTGGTTGAACAAAGAACTTCCAAGATCTTTTTAGTCCTTGATCACACAACAACTTCAAAGAACGATTTACAAGAGGATTTAAGAGTCCTCAAAGCAATCGATCTGAAAAAAACATCTCTGAACATATCCTTGAGACACTTTTAGTTTTTAGAAAAACCACAAGAAATCATAGGAATCTTCACAAGGTTCTTCGCGGAAATGGTCAGAGGATTGATCAATAATGAAGAAAGCATAGAAGTAGAAGAAATTTTCGAGAAAAAGAATAAAGATTCTAGAATTGTGAATAAAAAAAGAGCTCACTAAGAAGTAGTTGATGAGGGCTGCAGCAACAGTAGCAGCGATGATGGCGAAGATAGCCAAAATACAATAAAAACAACTAAAAAAAAGATGATTTCAAGTGAAAACTACTTAACCAAAGTTACATCTTCTTCCCTTGTATCATCATTGCCATTTATCTAACAACGTGCATGCTCTGAACTACTTTGCATCTAGCTGACAAAGCACTGTCATTTGAAGTTGCTCTCGAATTAAATCGATCTTCAATGCAAGTTTTCATCTACAAACGAGCAAGCCATCATTATCCAATTAGAGTCCTTAATTGAAGTCATCGATGTGTTTCTGTAAAGCTAAAACACCCAACACATCTAGGTCTTTTCTTTTAATCTTGAAATTCCATCTTTGAGTACATTCTTAGCTAAACCAATTGTTCTTTAGTTGATTGTTTCTCTCCACTCTAAAGTCACCAAACTGCAAATAAACTCCTAAAGAGCATACGTCACATTAAACCTACCATAATTTGATTTTTCTTCACTTGTGTTCGATATTCTAATCCCTAAATAAGCCGCTTTCTTTTGTTATTACAACTCCAAACTAAACAACAGCTTTGAATCAATCATGCGATCAGCTAGATGTCTCAGTGATTCTCAGTAAACTTTTAATCTAAACTACAAATACCAGAATAACGAAGAATCTACAACAAATAATAATAGCATTCAAATAAATGAACCTTCTATTCTTAAAATCAGCAATAAACTCTACTTAAACCTCTTGCAGTGTAAAAGCTATTTTAATCAAGCTAATCCAGTAGAGGTAGACTCTTCGCTAATTTCGCAAGTGATTTCTTCTTGGAATCTAACTTAATTATCATACATTGATATTTCCATTAATGCAACATTGTTCTCTAGTGAGAATGTCCAAGATGCAGTCTGCAGGCTACTTAAAAACAACAGCAATCTAGAGAAACTCAAATACACTGGCAGCTAGAAAGACAAAATCAGTGTGATCTTCTAAAACCTAGCTAAAAAGAAGAAACTCACTGAAATTCAAATGAATCTCAACGAAATCACCATCCCCAATCCACCAGTACTTCCTCCTGGTACTTCTGCAGATGATCGAAATCAATCCTCTATCGACGCCGCAAAATTCTTTAGTTCTATGTACCCTTGGTCACTGAAAGTGCTTTTAATTAACTTCGCTCCGTTTGAAAAGCAACCAATCGACAACTCAGCTCATTTAATAATCCCATTTTTGAAAATATTTTCCACCTTCCCA
>Ga0302271_10001191_pt1 | contig 25376 bp, 10 predicted proteins | sample III_Bog_N1_1_FD_198767 | JGI IMG/M metagenome (GOLD analysis project Ga0302271, IMG submission 198767) | Peat permafrost microbial communities from Stordalen Mire near Abisko, Sweden - III_Bog_N1_1 | ecosystem: Environmental > Terrestrial > Soil > Wetlands > Peat | place: Sweden: Abisko... | reverse complement strand
TAATTAGGTTTGACTTAATCTACTTATGGGTAATAGTAGTTCTGCTATGGTTAGTCTGAAAGCTCTTCTTGTTTATCTTATTTCTTTTAATTCTTTTGTTGGGCTACTTTTCTGAAGTACTGAATGTCCTTTGTTGACTTTTGAGGTGATGCTTGCAATACTTCCAATGATTTTTACGCAGACATCTGCCGTAATAATTCGGATTGATTTCGGATCGGTTAGGTGCAAATATCTTTGAAATCATATCTGCTGCATTGCTATTATTACTGCTAAGGAGATTAAGCCTTTTGTCCTTGCCATTCTTTCAGCAGCTTAGTAGGCTGAGGAGCATAGATATTATTGTTATTATTCTGTAGTTTCTATGATCTGCTCTGCGATGAAGCTGGTGATTTATCTTGCGTAGTCTTTCCTTGCATTGGTTAGAATTTCCTTGGCGGCTCGAATCTAAACTCAGTTGGCATGCTTTACTCCTCTTGTCTTGAGCCTACTTAAGTGATTCTGATCACGGGAGAATCAGGCTAGTCGTATGTATGCACTTCTGTTCTGGGAATCAACTCACCAGCTCTACCATTATAGTTATTGTACTATTACAGCGCATTATCAGTTTATGGAGTCTGTTATCCTGCGTAAATTCTTCGCATTTATTGAATTTGTGTATTGCTAGGATTAATAAATTGTTATGGCTGTCTGCTCATTGCGTTGTAGTTGTCTATATTATGATTCATTTGAGGTTCATTTACAGCTACTTTATTCATGGTTATGAATGGCTAGGATAGTTTGATTTCTTAATAGTTCCCAGGCTGTCGCTAACTCATCTAATAATAACCGTTATTCTTGTTTTAATCCCAGTGCTATTAGTATTATTCACCTTCTTGCTCGAGCATAGACATTTCTTAAATATCATCTAACCTTTCAGTAATTGGCTTAGGTAGCAGCAGCAAGTTCTTGTTGTTCATTGGATCTGAAGAAGACATCTGCACGTTGTTTCTAGGTATGGATGGATTGTTTGTAGTTATGATAGTGTTTTCGATATTTGTGTATGCTAGCAATCCCTTGAACATGTTATGCTGGGACGAATAACCCTGTGGGTATGATGAGTCGAGTTGATTAGAGAGATTAGTTCGATCAGATGATGATTAAGAAGGTGGGACTTCTTAAAACAATGCAGGTACCTTACTATTTGCTGAGTTCTCTGTTGAGATAAGATTCTGCTGCTGCTAGTTTTATGTTAGCTGTTGACCTTTTTGAATATCTTCTAGCTGTGCCATTGACTAAAGCTACAAAGACATCGATTGCTCGAGAATTTAAATGTTCTTTGAGTGAGCTGGCTAGATGAGAATAGTATTATTCCCTAAAGGGAGTGATTACTAAGCATTCTAGGGGGGAAGGATGAGAGAAGATGTTTGCAAAGATTCAGGTAAGACTTTCTGTTGACTGAGAATGGCATTGGTATTGGAAGGACCAGGTTAGAATGATATTACTCCTGAAGGATTTTGTGAAAGAATAGCATTAGGTGCTGTCGAGGAGAATGGTGGGTTAGAAGGCAAAGCACTTGACAGAGGTTATTAAAGTAATAATTGCTGCTATTGTTGTTGTTGCTGCTATTTCAATGACTACTAAGATAGCAATCTCGCATTGTGAGGTATTTCTCCTGAAGAAGATTCTAAATTATCGAACGAAGCTGTGTTTAAAGTAATCTATTAGTTCACACTAGTTGTAGGGAGGATGACATTACTAGCGGAAATACTAGACGTTGTAAGATTATTATTATTATTATTATTAAGGTTTTAAGGTGGTATCTCAATAGCGACTACTGCTGACTATGGTATGCCGGAGTATCCCGTATTGATGTGAATGTTTTGATTAACTTAATTCCCTTTTAAATCACTTGAACTTGCGAGAGGTTAACTAGTCTAAGTTGGCAGTATTATTCGATTCGGCTATTGTGATAGCACCCCTGTGTTATCAACGACTGAATTATTGCTCACCTAAGCACCAACGTAGGGTTAAATATTCATCAATTTGCTACTGTCTCCTAGCAAAGTTGAATTAATCACTAGATTATCATTTTTGTTGTTAAAAGTACTATCAATTATTGTGTTCTGTTGCAATATCTACATAGCTTTATCTTCTGTAATGACTTAAGGAATTCCTTAGTTTTCTTAAGCTACTACTACTACTCCTGCCTACTTCGATCCTTGCAATAGCTCTTATTGTCTTTGTTTTTATTACAGCAATTCACTTTCTTTTTTGGCAGCTTCATTTATCCTATCCTACTCCTCTTTAAACTTGATTTCATTTATCCGCCTTTGTTCTTCTTTGAAGTTGAATTCATCGATCATCTATTGCTGTTCCTTGATCTGATTCTCGAGAGCAACCTTCTCTTCTTCTTTTTTCCTGCGTGCAAAAAGGAAGAACAAAAAACAAAGAATCATTATTTTTTATTTAGACAACAACAAAGAAGAAGAGGAATTCTATGCTAACAACAAAGGAATATCTAATATACCTTTTTTGCTCCGATTCTACCCACAATATGAGCTTATGTTTGAATTTCGCTATGAACAACTATCGTATGTTCGCTCCGATCTTCTTGAATAACTAGTCATTGCCTGAGTGTTGTTAAGAGAATAAATCAATGAGTTGTTTCCTTTCATTGTTCTTTTACTTCACACATAATCAAGCAATCGCCCTCCCTCCCACCTGCTAATGCTCTTACTATCACTGATGAAGAGTTGCTTCTTTGTATAGATCAGCGCGAAGTTCAGAAACTTATGTAAAATACTCATATTCTCGAAGTAAACAACATAGATCTTTTCCAGATGTGGCTTGATTAGTGGGAAATCAATCTCACCTGCAGGTGTTAGGTACCTTCTGAGTTCTTTCTTGGGTAGCATGACGATTCTAAGCGTTGTCTTCTTGTCCAACCAAGAAATGATCTTGTTCAAGCTAGCATCGTGAATGAAGAGTTTACTATTCGCAAATATATTTGCGATGGACTAATTCTAAGGATTGTGGATTTGTTTTTTCTCCGGCACCAGATGGTACTACGACATAAGCACAATCGTAGAAGGCTTTCCTTTGCTCGATGGTGCGAGATGCAATTCCTCCTTGATTTAGCGAGCTGTTCGAAGCAGGAAACTGCCACGATACTTCTGCACTTGATATTGCTGTCCCTCTTGAACTACAAAGATTTTTTTAATATCGAGCATTTCTTGCTTCTGCTTATCATCGATATGTTTGTAGTACTAGGATATTCGGGAGTCCTTGCTAGTGGCACCTTTAGGTTGATTGTTGGAAGTGTTATTATTATTATTATTATTATTCGTTTTAGATTCTTCTTCCTCTTAAGCAATCATTTTTTGTTTAGAAATCTGAGTCTCCAAAGCTGAAAAACTAGAACAGACAAATAATAATTCAAGCAATCAAAAAAAAGATTAATTTACTAACAACTCATCCCCCACAACAACAGGAATAGTTCCGCAAAAAACTAGCGGCAGTAAGGATTTTATTATTCAAGAGCTGTTAAGTCTTTTCCCCCACAAACATGCAGAGTATCACAATTTCTTTGAAAAATACGCCATCTTCAAACGTTTTAATTATCAATGGTTATGATTACAGTTATGGAAAAGGTTTTAAATTTTGGTGATTAACAAATAAAAAACAATCGAGGAACCAATTTCAAGTTAGAAAAGAGACTTTGATAAATCAATAAGGCAATGTGCATTAGCAGTCAAACTAAATGAGTGTTTGTGTAGATAGAGCTGACGAATATCATAATAATTTGTATGCAACAACAACTTGTAATGTGTGTAATAATGATACTAAATTAACTCCAAACCTGCTTTTCTAAAATTATTCAAGAGAGCAAAGAAGCATCAAAGCAATATTTGTGTTATTCTGTGTGGAAGGTTCTCTCTCTTTCTCTCACTTGAAAATATATGAAGATCCCCAAAGAAGCATATTCTTTTCTAGATACAACAATTCAGGTTGCTCATCAGACGTTCCAAGAGCGACCAGAAGTGGCATGAAATGCTCATCACTGTGATTGATGTAGCTGTACATTCTATGCGATTTCACATCAAATAATTCTCTTCTTTTCTCAATATCCTTATTCGTGACTAGCCCTATAAGCCATTTCTCCCAATCTTCAGACCATTCGACATATTTGGGATGGCGCATGTATGTAAACGAATGAGTTGTAGCTCCCGAGCAGATTATCATAGTCTCTTCATCTTGGAACTGACCTAGAATCTATCCTAATTTGTAGTGCATCTACGTGTTCATCCCTGAATGAAGAGAAACTTAAACTATCTTTGGAACAAATTAGCCTTGATTGTTGTTGTATGCTTTCTATTGCTCTTCAATATCATAAAGCGAGAAGAGCCCACCCCAAGCACCATGATCAACGTCTTCGTTTTTCGTAACGTTCACAGTGAATTTCTCTTAGGTTAACTTGGCTTGGATTCTCTTTGCAAGTTCCAAATCAGTCTAGAACCTGAAGTTGAACTTAAACAGCCATTCGCTAGGATGATCGTGGACGATCTTCGGAGTAGGATTCAGGTTGACTGTGACGGTATTCTCTTCCCAATGTCCCGAAATAATAATAACAGTCTTGACTTTATCGTAGAGTTTGTTATCTTAGTAGAATTTCTTGAAGAATTATCTTTATCCTCGCTTTGGATCCAGAGTCTCACCGACAAGCCCATGCGAGATAAAAATGCAAGGGAGTCTAATCTTTCCTGCCATTTCAGAGTTAGCTAGAGATGATGTTGAAGGGGTTGTTTCTGTTGAAGTGTTAGAAGTTGAAGAACTTGGAGTTGCAGTTCTTGATGGTTTATTTGAGTTCCCCGTAGAAAGTGAAGATTTTGGACTAGGAGATTATTACGTTGATTCTTTTGGAATTGCCGATGAAATCTTGGAATTCGAGAGGTATACGTTGGTTAAGATCAGTACAAGTACAAGAACTGCAATGATTTTAGCGAAGTCAAACAGTTGTGAAGATGAATATTGTTGCTGCGATGAGGGATGGTCCTTTTCCAATTCCATATTCAGAATGTATTAATTAAACTAACATTTTCGCTAGCTATGTTTCTCCCCCTGATTTAAGCAGAAATACCCTAATTCTTTATTGCGCTGATTACAAACCAGAAATCCTTCTGGAGAAACTCTTTTTTATTTATTTGCATGCTGCTTTTGTTTTTGAAACAAAATATCCAAAAAAGCAGTTCATCATTACAGCGTGAAGTTCTTATCTCTGCACATGAGTTTACATGTTATTTTTATATTTTATATAATATATTTGTATTTATTATCAGAAATGTATTATTCTCTCAATTATTCTTGCTCTTTCTAGAAATAATTAAAAAATTCAATCTTTCTAAGTCAAAACATAAGGAAAGCCAACAAAATGACTACCAATTAATTCTATTGACAGCTTGCAATCAATCACCTTGAAAAAAATATCTTATTTGTATTTAAATTTATTAAGATATGTGAATTTCAAAAGAAAAATAAGATTCTCTAATAGAGAAAGTTAAACACTCTAACACTCTCAATTTTGGCAGTTAAAACAAAGGAAATCAAGAGGTAATTAATTCCCCCTTTTTGTCAAATTCAAATCTTCCTTAATTTAGGGGGTTTTAGTCTGTTGGGGAGAAAAGCCAAAAAAATTAATAACAACTCACTCCAAAACACTTCTTTGTTTGAATGAATACACAAATTACTTTATTTTTTATTAAATTGTCTGCTTTCCTCTCATTCATCCTGCAAAGGACTGCCTTTTTCTGAATTTATTTTAATTCCGAAACAACCCGTCTGTCTGAAACAATCCCAAAGCTACATTAGATGCAACTATGAACCAAAACCTGAAAAAAAGAAATCAAAATATGCCGCTTTAGACTAGTTTTTCAATCAGAGAGTGCAAGTTTTTAAAGGGCGAGAAGCTTCCTAGAAGCTACCCAGTTTTTAACCCCCAAGGAAAACAACATCCGCATCACAGAAGAAGTACCTTTCCCAGATAAAAAAGTCAAAGATATTGAAAGATATCCTTGACTTTATCTAGACTGCAGCACATTAGCATTTCTTGAGAAGTTGTAATTGAACCCTTGCAAATGCTGTCAGCAAATAGAACCTTCCAAAAGTCTATTATTGCTTCAGCAAATAAGATAAAACAAAACAATTGAACAAAGCATAGATAATTACAATATAAAGAATGACAATTATAATATTAAAATGGCTCTCTCTCTCTCTCAAATTCTCTTTACACATTGTTGTATGATACTTCATAATAATTTTGAAGAAGAATATTTTAAAAATTCTGAAAGAAAAATGAATTTAACAACATACATATAACAAAAACAAAATACAAACAACTCAAGACTTTTAAGCGAAAAAGCGCTGAAATTTAAATACAAAAAAAGGAAATCAAAATTCAAATGTACGAAAATTGATTTAAAGTTAAATTAAAACGAACTTTATTATTCTCAAAATGGCATTATTAATGTTAATGTTTCTTGGGAGTGATCTTTTAATGAACGTTGGATGATGTCTTGGGGGAGAGAAGATTAACATTCCTTTGTGTTCATTCTAGCCTTTTCTAGAAACAAAATGATTAAGTTCCCCACAGAAAGATAAAGATATATCAAACGAATCTCTTGACATATTGATTTTTTGTACCCTTAACAAAAACAAACAAAGAAAAACTAAGATAATAATTCCAAAATGGCAGCAAAATCAACAATGGTTAATCCTACTGGTGAGGAGAATGAAAAGAATCAAACAGGGAAGACTCTTATGAATGACTAAATCTAGCCATTTATGAGTGACACAGATCCAAGAAATCCATATGGGAGCAATTATGAAGAGTTAGAGTATGAGACGAAGATATTCTACAAATACACAGAAATCAAAAAGCATGTGCATTTATCAGAACCAGATTAACAGTTAGTCATAAAAGCTAATTTCATTTACTTAGCAGGTGTGACATTTTCGGTCTTGGGTTCATTAGGAATTGGATTTGCTCTCAAGAAAGCCCAAGCCTTCAAAAGAATAAGATCTTTGCATATTTTAGTCGAAGATTATCCTAAATTCTTTTATGGCTTATTTGTAGCATCCAGTGGATCAGCATCATATTTCCTTTGCAATAAATACTACATAAACGAAGTATGCAAGCCACTCATGATGAAATATCTCTAGGATGCTAAATAAAATGGATTTTAAGATTACAAAATCTCAGAGACTAAGAATATTGATTGGGAGAAAAAACTCCTAGGACCTTCTTATATTAAAAAATAGTGAAGCGATCTTATTTCGCAATTTATTTGTATTTTTGTAAACGAAAAAAGAAATATGAGTTTGCCACTATGTCATGGTCAAAATAGTTTAAAAAAAACATATTGTTTGCAATTCATATGTGCGTTCTAAGCTGCTTGAAAGCAATTAAAATATTTGAGCAAGCTAAAAAATAACAAAATCCTTTATATTTTTGTCAAGTGGTCTTCTGACAATTTTAAGAACATTTCTCCTTAAAAAAAGAAGAATCAATTGAAAGATTGATATTATTTTTTACAATATGCGATAAAGCCAAAGTATTGTTTAAAAATAGTATAATAAAATTAATTTTAACTTTTGCATATTCATTTACTAATGCAATTATTTTCTTGTCAAGACTCATGTAAAAATATCATAAAAATAATTTAACGAAGATATACTAATGTTTTTATCTCTTTATTCTAGATATTTAAATCATTTTCTTTCATAATATAATATTTAATTTCTGATTTGAGGTGGATCTTTCCCCTAAAAAAAATGTTAAGTTTTAAGTTCTACAGTCTTTATTATAAAAGAAATGATTCAAATAAAAAATCAAGAAAATAATTACTAAAAAATAGGATGGTGGTAAAAAGAATGTTAATAAATTTTTCATTTCTTTTCCTTTAACGATAAAAAGGTAAATTCTGCATAGGGGAATCATAAATGTGTATCTAGCCATAACCAAAAGATATATTTTCAAAGCTTTTAGCGAGCATGTTTCTTAATCTTTCTTATTAAAGAAGAAAAGTTAAAATGAAATATATTTCTTTTTTAGATTGACTAAATCAATTTTGAAATAACTTATTATAATTTTGAATCTCTTTATTTGTCTTTTTCAATGCTATCTTGAACCAAATTATTTAAAGAGCCCTTTCTTTGTTTGCAGATCGTCTAAAATAATTAATTATTTCTAGGAAAGCTGTTTCAAAAAAATATGAGATTTCATCTTATGAGTTGCCATTATTAAGAGATAAAAGCAATCTTTGTGAGTGCGTAGATTCAGTAAATTCATTTCAAAACCAAGAATATTTTTTTTTTAATTTTTAACAATATATTTTATGCATCATTTTCTTTTTTAACCGTTTTTTTTTGTTCTTCCAAATTTTATTTATGAACCACCTTTCAAGACAACTACTATTTTTAAGAATCTCAATTCTGTGTTGCAATTTCACTGAAAACAATCACACCTGCTTCAAAAATGAAGGGGTTTAAATTAAAAATCTAAATCAATCAGAAAGACAATGAACTACCTCTGGTTAAGCAAGCTGGAATGAATTAGAAAACTGGCTGGGAATTAATCAATCAATCTATTATCATATTCGTTGTAAAATTCCTTTGTGTGTGCTTTTTAATCAAACACACTGATCAAAAACAAAATAAACTTCGAGTGTTTATAAAACACAGAATATTTCAGGAGTTAATTAAAACACTCACACAGAAAATCATACATAGCCAGACAATACTTATGCAATCTCCACCCAGCCTACGAAATTCCAAAAAAGAATCAATAAACCGTAATAGAGTTTTGCTAAAACAATATTGAAAGGCAACGATAAAGTAAGAATAATAAACTTGTGTTAAAAAAACCACTATATTAGCTCATAAGCCAGTTTTTAAAATTAATGCTTGCAAGGAGTGATTTTTTTGGTTGTTTTTGGAACAGCTTATGATATTCTGCAACTGTTTGACTGGCTTAATTCACCGCTGTTTGAGGTTTTTATCAAACCAGTAAATATGGCTTAACAAAATAATACATCTCTTCCAAACAGCATAAATATTACAATCCAGCAGTAACAATTAGAAAATCCTTTAGACAATTAACTCTTCTCTTACTCTTTCTGAATGCTTGATTCATAAAACGAGCATTAAAATAAATTGTTTAATATTTTGGTGTAGAATCTGTATGCGATCTTTTAAGCAGAGAAATAAATTAATTGCATATTCATATTCTCAGATGTTACGGGCTTGTTTTTGAGCCAGTAATTGAAAGAAAAACCTATGGTCTTAATGCAGACAGTAAAAATAGACCGTCAAAAATGTAAATTACATATTTCCATTGAAGGAAATCAAGAACAAACGCTCAGCAAAAGAACTGCCAATATAAAAAGTTTGGTGTTACAGGCGGAAGTGCTCTAAAATAAAAGCTAAAGTGAGTAAACAAAGAGATTCACGTCCTGGGGAGGCAGTGATTCAGAAAACAATTAATTGAATAAGATTGTATTTGCTTCTTTTTATGTTTGTGTCTTGAAAGACCTTAGGAAGTTGTTATCAAAGGTTAGGGTTGTATATTTTGGTTAAGCTAATGTGAAAGAATAACAAGGTCATTAAAAAGAAACAAAGCTAAGCGAAAAAATAGTTGATAATTTATTAAAAGTAATTAGATTGAAATGATAAATAATCAAGCTGTGCTATTTCATCAATCAATACCTTCATAAAACGCAGTCAGCATGAACTACTGTAATTCTCCGGTTAGCTATTTCCTTCCATACAATTCTTCCTCGGCTTCATTCATCTAATACCAGTAAAGCTAACAATAAATGCTCCTTCAATCGATGCAAAATTCCTCGGCTTCATAATCTCAGATTAATCATATTTCTCAGAATCATCTCATTTCATCCAATATGGTGCCAACTTAGACAACTTCGCAACAAATTCCAAAGACATTCCAAGGAATTTAATATACTCAATAGAATATCCCATGCTTCTAAGTGCTTTCACCACGCTTGATGACTTTCGATTAGAACAATCAACAGAAGTCTGCTAGTGCATGGAACCAGCCGATAGTTCAACAGCCTATTTTACAAAATCAATGTGAACTTCAATATCAGTTTTAATCGTAGCTCGTAGAGATGCAGTAATTCCAGCAATTTCAACAGCAGCAACAGCAACTTTAGCAGTCATTGTAATACCAAAATTAGCTACAGCAACAATAACTGCTAGCATATTAATAGTAAAAATAGTATGACTGTTAAAGGTTACTATAAAATTCTTAGTTGCAAGGACAACTAACCCATCCATCCCAGCAAGAACTGCAAGAATGCTAATCTTCATAACCCCAAGAATCCCATCATCTCCACACGAAGCAGTCCTTAACATAAATCGAAATTATCCCGAATATTCAATAAAAATCATCTCAAGATACAAATGAAGAAATAATTTTCTCAAAGAATAAAACTCAATAATCCCATTCTACGTTGCCTCCCCAGTAATCCTGTCCTTTCAATGGTGGAAAGTGCCCCAAGATCACTAAAATAATTCAGAAATTAAAACCAAAATAATTAAAAGCTGAAGTAACTTCGAGAGATAAAAAACAGACAGAGAGTCTGAGAACATCAAATTATGAAAATACAGACAGCTCAAATAAGAACAGCGACAATTTAAATTAAAATTTTAATAATAATACTGGTGACAATACCAAACGGCAACGGATTAGCGGCCAGTAGCAATTGACATAATCGTCTAGTTTAGTCTCTCCGAAGAAATAGAAAAATGTCAGAATTAAGAAATAGCATTCCAACGAAGACGCAGCCAAACATTAAGAAGAACAATTCAAGCTCTCATTGATAGAGTAATTGCAGCCTTAAATGAAGGAGATTGTGAATCTTTCAATTTAAATGAATCGGCAAAATATCAACAGGAATCTCATCAAAGCATTTAAGAAATATGTCCATGAACAAGTCAAATACACCTTGAATTATGAAAAGCTGTCTGCTTAGCAATATCATTTCAAATCCTGCCAGAATTTGCCAGTCATAATCAATCGCGATCCCAACGATAAAGAACGGGAAATGTTTAGAAAGAAATTCAATAAATTTATTGGGAGTAAGCAGCACTCAAATAATGACTTAAAGCAGATCATCGAAAACAGATTATATTCCCTTCTATTCAAGGAGTTTCTCAAAGTAGAGATAGGCGAATTGGTCTGCTTGAATGGAGGAGATAAATAAACTGACTACAATGTGGTAATACAATTCTACCTCCTGTGCATTCAAGAAACTCAATATATTGTGTTTCTTAATGATTCCTTGACACTCAATAAAAAGAATGCTCTGTGCTTTAGTGGTGTTTCCAATGGTGTAATCAGTGTAGAATCACTTTAGAGTTCAGAACCAGGATCTAGATCACAGACTATTATCCATCCTAGTGATTAGCAAGAACCTCAAAAAATAAGTGAATTACCATAATTATTACCAACCGATGGAGGATTTGACAAACAAAATACAGGATCAAATGAAAGTTCATAAATGGTTGGATCTGAGTAGCTCGATTCTCCAGAGAAATCATAAAACCAAAATAAGGAAATGGATGGCCAAATGATGGTATCCAAAACATAATTTCTTGAAGAAACAAATAAAACTGAATCTCTATTGAATTAGCCGATGTCTTATGAATCAATAGAAAAAGAACAAGCAAACTACTAAAATGAAGTAAATAATCAATTTTAGAACGATTAATCGCTCCAGAAAATGAAAATTAATACTTTAGCATAGGAATTATTTGAATTTCAAGAAGAGCTGAAAAATGTATCAATTTGAAATCCTAGCTTCGATTTCCCAGCCATCCAGTGCAGACAAACCGCTGGTTAATAAACTGTACTGGCTAGATTATTCTGTTGGTTCGTGAATTAATGCAATTGCTTGCTTCTTTATTTTTAAAATAACTGATCGAAATCTATTTAATCTATTTGCTTAATCAAATAGAAGCGCTGGATCGCTATTTGAATTATTTCTGTGTAAATCAAAGTTATTTTATGTGTGTCTTATGATTATCTTTTGAATTTAAATTTCATTCATTCAAAAATTAAAAAAAACAAATGTGTTTTCTCAATCTTTGTAGAATAATAATCTGATTTTCTATTTAAAACAATTAGCTCATAAAAAGAAGATAGAAAGCAAAAACAACAAATCAACAGAAAATTTGTGTAGAAGTAAACTCTCAAACTCATCTAGTTCTATTGTTCGTTTTTGTCCATGCTCGTTAGATTATCTCCAATACCTTACCCCTGACAATAAAACTCCTGGATTATTTACTGTGAATGAATTAAAAACATTTTTAATTTTGAATTTCGTTTCTGGTCAACTCAACTCTATCTAATACCTTACAGAACCACTTGAATCTCGCCCAAGAACAACCAGTGCCTTTATTTATCAAAACAGTGGGGCATTACAAATATCCTTCCCCCCAACTCTCAATAGAATTACTCCACACGATTAAATGTAATATATTATCTAGTCTTCCTTTACACGATTGTTCCCTCCCCACTTAAATCAAATTACCATTGAAATTGTTCGCTTGCTTATCTGCCTCTTGAATTTCAAGAAAATAAAGAACATCATGAAATAAAGAGATTTCCCATAAAAATACTTCATTTTCATTTTTCTGTAACCTTTAGTTTAATGGCTGCTAATTAATAATAAGCTAAGACTAATTTAGCCTAATTTTGACTGTTTTTTTCAGTTATTTGATTAAGGTTCTATGACTAGCCAAGTTAATTTAATTTAGCTGGTTAGCAATAGCGTCGCTCGGTTTATTTTTTTTTTACCCGACTAATCAAATCCTAACCCGCTGTACATGATTTACTTGATTGATTAATTATTTTGGTTTCTTTTTCCCCTTATCAATTTAAACATTGAAACAATACATGTCTCAAAAGTGAAACTGAATAAGAAGACTTTAATAATTCTAACCTAGTTTGGTTGGCTTAAAAAATAAAATTCTCATATTCTTTAGTGCTTAAAATGTCGAAGTCTTTGCAGCTTTATCATCGCAGTAAATTAGATAAATTATTTTTTTTGCATTTTCTAATAATTATCTTGAAACGTTGTAGATTTTCATAATAATAAGAATGATAATCTCTTTTTAATTTCATACTTGTTATTTATTTTACAACATTTATTTGCAGAAATACAAATAGTAATTCTCGAGTAGAGGAGTTATATTCATCAGCCTCATTACCATCTTTGAAGATGTTCTTTTTTAAAATATTTTTTCCAAAAACTAAAAAATTAATGCAATAATTATTGAGAACATAAAAAAGAAATAAATAAAGCAGATAAATGGTTGAAATCTAATAATAAAAAATGATGTTTTTACTCTAAATTTTTAGATAAAAAAGAAAACTAATTACTATCGAGTTAAAAAGAATACACAAAAAAGGATAATCTATTATTTCAATTATGTAAATTCTTTCGTTTAAATTTATCCAAAGGAAATAAATCAGTGAGTTTGATTTGAATTTATTTAAATGGGAGAGAAAGTGTTTAATTTGGAAAGACAAAAATATTGATTAAAATAGCAAAATATATTATGAACAATAATGGAGATTAGGTGAAAAAAGAAAAAGCAAAAAATTGCCAGAAAAAAAGTGATTTCTGATCTAAAACTTCATATTGGTCATTTTTTTATGATGACTTTGGAAGCACCCAAATCTTCGAATTTGAAAAAATGAAATATTTGATTTGATAATTAATTCTTCATTACAAAATGTTGAAGCTCTACTAAACACAACAGTGAAACCTATCTATGGATTTACAAAAACCAAATTTTCCCAGAATACAAATAATTTCCTTAGCGAAAGGTCTCCAAATTATTACCCTAAGATTGAATGAAAAAACCATATTTTTCTAAATGAAAAAGAGAAAAAAGATCATCAATCTAACTTTCTTTAAAGCGTCAAGAGGAGAAAGGTTTAGCAATTAATCTGTTTTGTGTGGGCTGAAGAACAAACTCTAAAATAAAAGGAGAAATACCTTTTCAAAAGGAGAGAAAGTGATTGCTTGGGACTTAAACTGAAGATTAATATTAGAAGAAGAAAAAAAAGAAAACACTGTTAAAAAGAAACAACTTAACAACTAAAAAAAAACGGATTTTGTACAAATGGGGTGTGGAACTACTAAGACAAGATAAGCTCTAAAAAGCAGAGAACTAGACGAAAAGGGATTTGAAGTGGTATGTCTTAGAACCCATAGTCATTTAGACATTCTAGCCAATCGAACCATAAGTAAAACAGCTGGGATTGAGAGATCTTTAATACAAATGGTCAATTAGAAGACTCGCAGCTTGGATAGAGAACGAGACGCAGCCTCTGTCATTGTTAGTAACATCTGGATGATTGACGCAATCGAAATAGTCAAAAGGTAAAAACATTTTAAGAATTTTTCATTATGGAAATTTCTTATCAAATTACAGAAAAAAGAATATTTAAAAATTTCACTAAAAACTGAAATTATTTCTGTAATTTACTTCCAATTTTTAAAACTATTTACATCATTTAAGTCTAATTATTCACGATTATCCGTTCTAGATGTTGCACGATTCTGAAAGAAAAGAGCTCATACATTTGTAGCTTAGAGGGGAATCAGCTGAGACTCGGTGATCTGATGATCTGTATCGAAACGATTGTTTGGGCTGGAAAAAGAATAAATTTAAAGGATCTCTAAAACCTACAGTCTATTCTTGAAGAATTCTTCATAAATCATGGAGAACCTCTTATGAAAAATGATAGCCGAGTGAATCCGAAACTTAAAGAATGCTTCTAAAGTGTCATGCCGAACAAGGATCAAATAAACAGCTATCTAGGGCTTCTCAGCTAAAAAGAGGGAGTCCACATTGATTTCTTCAACTAGATTGGTCATGGCATTTCATTAAACTATGCTAACTCAGCTCCTTTTGTTAAGACATTCTGAATTTCCCCACATAACTTCAAATCATACATAGAACTCATCATTATCACTGCAGATGCTGGATTAGATTAATGAGCTTTTACGAGCTGTTTGTTCGTAAACATAGAATGAGAAAAGGCAAAAATATTGCAATAATTTGGAATTTTTATTATTTGCTGAGGGAAGAGATGTAATAGAAAGTATATTGAGTTGTTTATTTAACAAGCTGAAATTTTTTGAGAGGCATGGGGAAAAGGAGGGGGAGAGGGGAGGGGGATTCAGAAATTGAAGAATAGTTTAGGATTCATTAAGAATAAAGAATCAATTTTTGATTTTACATTATTAATAGGATTTCCCCCCATTCTTTTTGATATAATCAAAACAGTTAAAAGAAAAGTTTAATCAAGAGAAAACTCACTTTGTCAGAAGAAAATATTTAATCTATTGAAGGGAGTATCATTCTGTTTCTTATTTTACATAAGGACTAAGTCTGTTTTGATTTAGAATGTGACAAAAAGAATGGAGGGAGGTATTGTATTTTTATTTTTCTTGATTATTTGAACGAGATTTCGCAGCAAATTATTTTAACCTCTGAAAATAACAAAACACATATTAAAAAATGGTAAATCTCTTCTTGTTTGGACATTAGAGCCATCAAATACATCAAAAATAATAATAATATGAATGGCTGCTTTCAAATTTGAATGAAAAAAAATTATCTCTTCTCTCTCTCTTATGATAATTCAAATTTGAATTGGGGGGAAATTCAAATTATTTTGGAAGTGAGGAAAGGATGAAGAGAATGGAGTACCACGGGAGATGGGTTTATGGCATAATAAATAAGGGAGAGTCTGAGTTAACCGGGAAAATCTCAAATCAAATAAAAATTAGGGAAAACAAGAGCGCGTCAAAAAGTACAAGGGAAAAAAAGGCAAAAAATGGTTAAGCCAACCAGAAACTACCCCAACAACAACGCCGCCTCGTAAGGCGGACAACCAGGTGGGCTCCGTACCCATCCTAGTAAGCCTTTCGTTAAAGGCAAAGGGGGACCTCGTAAATTCGGTGGTCCAAATGCATAGGGAGATAGAGAGAACAGAGATAATAGAGATAATAGAGATAATAGAGAGAACAGAGAGAACAAGGAAAATTCTGTCCCTAAGATGTCCAAGACCTTCAACAAGAAAGCCAATCCGCAGATGCAGAACCGCGAAGGGAAATGTAATCTATTATATATCTGAAATATTGGCTGAAATGAATAGCGATTGATCTACATAACCACCAAAGCTAATCTAGGAGTGAGAATGGCAGGATAGATGAGTAATATTAGGATGGTATTCCAAGTGAAATAACTGTAGAATTCGATACTTACACATAATTTTGGAACAAACTCTTGCATTTTTAAGCGAAATCATTGCCAAATCGCTTGAGATTTGCGTTCCTTTTTCTGCAGCCATTGTTGGGTGTTTTTGTTAAATTTTCCAAAAAATAATCCCCTTGTTTTCCCCCCTTCTATTCCCCGAATTAAAACACCCCCACACAAACAATAAAATAAACCACCCACACAGACAATCAATAAAATAAAGAACAGGGAAGGATTTTTTTTATTAATAATTTTAAATTTGGCTTGGATAAGATGAAAATTTTCAAAAACTTGAGTGATTTTAATTTGTTTTTTGACATAAATTTCCAGTGTCCCTTTCTAACACGAGTTTCCACAAGACAAAGATCTGTCCTTATCTGCTGAACTCCAACTGCACTAAAGGTGACAAGTGTGTTTACGCGCATAGCTAAGAAGAACTTAGAGAACCTCCTAACTTGAAGAAAACCAAACTCTGCTAGATGTTCGCAAAAGGCAAATGCAATCTTGGAAATGCATGTTCTTTTGCACATGGTGAAAATCAACTTAGATCTACAAATTCATTCTTCAAAACGACCATCTGCATAGGATTCACTAAAGGTAGCTGCCTTGCAGGAGACAGCTGTAGATATGCACATGGCGATACTGATCTGAGAAATCCAACTCATGAACGTGCTTAAAATTAACCGTTAAGACCAGAAAAACCAATGGGAGGTGTTAATCCAACTAGAGATTAAAGAGGACCTCCAGGAGGTGCTGCAGGTAACAATTATTAGAATAATTAACAGTAACAATAGTAATAGCAGCAATATGCTAATGGCAATGTCTCTGGGAATGATGAAGAAGAGGAAGAAGGAGAATAAATGGATTACAATAACAACAATGCAAATGGTGGTGATAATAATTACGGAAACAACAACGTTAGCAATAACAGAGATCCTTCAGTTGCTACCAATTTCTAGGCAAACAATAACAGCACCAATTTCAACAGTAACAACAACAACAGCTTTAATAATACACCCAATAACAACAACACTAGCATACCTATGAATACTGATTCGAGTCCGATTATGAACAGCAACAACAGCAATAATGGTGCGTTCGTCAATCAAAATACCTTCTAAACTGCCGTATAAAATAATATTGCTGCTCCCAACATAATGCCAGGAAATCCTGCACAATAAAATATGGGAATATAAAACATGAACATGAACGGAAACAACAATAATACTAACGGAAATATGGGAAATAACGCTGCCTTTGGAGGAAATAATAACAACAACAATGGAGGAAATAAAAATCAAAATAAAAACCAAAAGGGCCGCTAATAAAAGAACAATAACAACAACAACAATGGGGGTTAGATTAACAATAACAACAATAATGGGGGTTAGATTAACAATATCGTTCCCGTGATTAACAATACCGTTCCAGCTGTTAACACTAACAACAACTTTGGTAACTTTAATGCAAACTAAAACAACAACTTCAACCCAATTGCCAACAATGCTGGCAATTTCCCAAATCAAGCTAACTTTGTTAACAACAACAACATTGCTAACAATCCCATCGTATAAACATAAAACTTAGCTAGTAATAACAACTTTGCTATTCCACCCACTAACAACATATAAACAAACTTCAACAATAACGCTAGCATATCAGGCGGATTCGGAGGTGTGAGCATTCCAAGCACATTCGGCACCCCCAGCAACACAAATACAAATACAAATATCAACACAAACACAAACAGCTTTCCAGGCGCAAACAGCAATGCTTTTTCGTAGCCATTCGGAGGCAGTGCACCAGCAGATTCTTAGTAGATGAACGGTGGATTCGGAGGTATGGGTGCGTTTGGTGGTTCTAGCGCTGGTACGATTGGATTCCCTAGCATTTGAGGAGTTATATTCAAGGAGATTTTTTTTTTGCTTGGAAAGAGAGTATATACATGTGTGTCTGTGTGTGTTAGGGTTTCTGTTATAAGACAGTTTATTTGGATTAGTTTCTTATCTTAGCATATTGGCTTTGTTTTTTGTTTTTTTTGAATTCAGCCAGTTCAAGAAAGATTGCTTGGATGGATATGTATCCAGTGTTTATATTAGACAATCTTTTTTCCAAGTAATTTTGAATCACAAAGGCAAGAAGGAGAAGAGAATTGAAAAACATCGTGAATAAACTTTTAAATTTATTGCTCGATTGAAAAAAAATATTCACGAAAAAAAACCTAAATAAGCCTATTATTTTTAACAGAAATACCTCTTCGGACACTCTCTCGTTTACCATGGAAGTTGAGCCGCTGCAAGTGGTGTTTGAACAGTATGAAGAACAGTAGCGAAGGGTCGAAAAGATCTATGTCAAGAACGCGTTGAGACAGCAAGCAGGGTTTATGCGGGTTGAGTTTAAATATTATGATGAAAGCATCTTAAGTGTACAGCCTTAAGTGTTCGATTTGCGGTCAGGTGAGATTAAAGAAGTACTTATTGAGCTGTTTCCAATGCAACTAAGTTCTAGGATTGATCTGTAGAATTCGTTGTTCCTCTCTGCAACGTCTTCTAACGGGTATTAATCTGAGCTAAGAATGCCAGTTATAATCAAACCGAAGATCCCTCTTTAGCTGGATTCACTTGGATCAATCAGACATCTGCATCCCGAGATATTAGCGTGTAGGGAGAAATATGCAAATAGGGTTACAGACTTTTTAAAAAGAAAGATTGAAGAATATGCTATTGAATTAATCACACTTTTATGATTTCTATTGAATGAATCACATTTGCTTTTGGCAGCTATCACGATGCGAGGAGGAGAATTAGAAGATCGCGCATTGCGATAGATTCTAGAGGAGAAAGAGAAGCTAATTGAAAGACTCGAATAACGAGCTGAAAGAAGTGAGATGTATTGTTCACGCTTAGAAGGTGTTTAGAGAAATATGCAGATAAGAGAGCGAGAATTGGAAGAGTAGGTGTTCAAAATGGATTTAGAATTGAAGGAATTACGGGAGGAGAGATAGAATAAAGATTAGTTGATGATTCAAAGCTAGTAATTGATGAAAGAGTCAGATGTTTTAAGGATTCAACTGGATAGAGAGAGGAAGGTTAGGTCGCAAGATTTACTGAGACTCGAGTAGCTGGAAGCTTAAGTAGTAGTCAATGGATAGATTGATTTAAGAGAGAAAAGTAAAGATCAAAGCAGAATTAATGAATCAAAGTAACAAATATTGATATTTTTAGAAGAATTTTTTGAAGTTAAACAGTTAAAATCGTTTATTTCTTAAAAATAGGTAATAGATCTAGCAGCTAGAAGCGAAGCTAGTTGCTCTAGAAGAGAAGAAGAAACATGAAATGGACTTAATGTAAAAATACAAGATATCATTTGAAGATGTGACCAAAAAGTATAAAACACTTCAAAATATGTAAGGATAAAAATGCATAAAAGTTGAGAAGAATTATAAATATTTTTGTGTGGATACAATAGATTGGAATAGAATGAGAAAGATAAGCTGGAGGAGATAAGAAAAGATGAGCAGGCAGCTGAAACTAAGAAATTATTGGAAGATAAGAAAATAACCAAAAATTAGGATCAGCATACAGCTATTGAGAATGATAATAATAATTTTGGAGGTGAGGGTGCTCTTCTTGCAGGAAATAACAACAATATCCCTAGTAATATCATCGATTCATAAAAATACTAATCTTAAGTCGGGTTGTCTCAAGGGCTGTAGGAAGAAATTTAAAAGCTGAAGGTTAAGTATAGCAAAGCAAAATTGAAATATAAAAATTCGAAATCCGAAATAAAATCATTAGCAAATTAGCTGTCAGAGCAAGAGCAGTTCATATTGCAACTCAAAGCTGATTTGAAATCTTCCAGCAAGAATGGAGTTAATGGGCGAATTGCTATGGTGGAAAAGATCAAGGAGAGATTTGAAGAATAGCTTATTGCAGCTCAGAAGAAGCACTAAGCTGATTTAGATCGAAAACAAGATGGGTTAGAGTAAGCTTCTGTGGAGATTAGAAAATGCAAGAAAGATAATCAAGCGCTTAGTGTAAGTCTGCAGGAATCATAATAGCAAATAGCTGTGTTAAATGAAAGGCTTTTGAAGGCGAATAATACCTTGAAAAGAAGAAATTCAACATAGTAATCGCTACCAAAAACCAAGGATAAAATTTCAACAGAAACAGGTATTTTTGAATTGCAAAAATTAAAGTTATTAATTTGATGTTCTTGTGGTGTTGCGAAAAACAGAGGAAAGGATTGAAGAATTAGAGAGACAACTGTAGAAAATCAAGACTGAGAAAGAGGATGTTGAAAGGACAGCGAAGAAGAAACAAAGTGTTGTTGAACGTAGATTGCAAGAAGTCGAAACACAGAAGAAAGAAATGGAAGAAAAAATACAAAAGAATAATCTGTAATAAACAGAAAATGTCAATAATGTTAGCAGTAATAGTAACAATAATGTCAATGACAAGTCGACGCTTATCTTTGATTAAACTCTCAAAGCACTTAGAATCGAAAATAAGGTAAACAAAAGAGGTTGTAGGAAAAAAACATATCCAAAGGGAAAATAATTCAAATCTTTATTTTTTTAGGAGTTAGAGAAGAAATACTTTGAGGAAATCGAGGCATCAAAGGAGATGCAAAGTGCATTTAGAGAGAAAGAATTAGATTACTGTTAGAAAATAGAATAGCTTTCTCGGTCTCTCCATGACAGCAAAAAACGTAAAAGAGATTTTTGTGGGGGAATCAAATTATTTTTTTTCAAATCCCTTTAATTATTACAAAAGGTGGATAAGGATTGTCTCGAGGAGAGCTAGGTGATTAAGGCGATCCAATGAATCACAGAAATAACACAAATGAGAGTATGACCAGTGCGAGCTATGAGCAAGCATTGTAGCAAAGTATCAATGAAGTTAAATTGCTGCAGCGAGAATTAGATGATGCGTAGGAACACAGGGAGCAGCTCGCGAGTGAATGTCTAGAATTGAGGCGATAAATAGATGATAAGGAGTAGCTAGCTAGATCGTAAGAGCAAGAAAATAAACGGAAACACACAGCTGATTAGTTATACAGAGAGAACATTCAAGGTGAGTTAAGTGAGTTACAAGAGTTTGTGAAAGAAATGAGCAGATAAAAGGAGCACATTGAAGTGTAGATTGAACTGAAGGATCAAGCATTAGAAGAAGATAAAATATATAAAAGTGAACTCATATCGATGATGAAAGAATTAGAATCCAAATGTGAAGAACTTGAGAGCTAACTTACTGGGATTTCAGAAACCAATCATAAATCGCTGCTTGAAAAGAATCTGCAGACTGACATTATGTAATTCAACTCGCAGCGGGCAGCAGATAAGATTGCGAATCTCGAAATGGATTTAGCAAAGGAAATTTAAGTAAACAAGGAACTTCGATAGAGTCTGTTTGTTCAGTAGAAAAAAGCAGCAACATTGGAGTCGTAGATTGGTTAGTATGATAAAACTAAAAAGAAGTAAATGTAGACTCTGAGAACATAAGTTAATGAGCAAAAACAAGAAAATGCATTGATGGAAGAAGAAAAAGAAACCTTAGCTTAGGTAAAAAGAAAGATACTTAGGGAGAGATATATTGCAAGATATGTTTGTTTGCCATGTGTGAAAGTTTTGTGGAATCCAAAAATAGGAAAAAAGACAATATTTTTTGATCTGATTGCTGTTGTTTGTTCCCTTAGGAAGTAGACGAACTGCATAGGAATCTAGTCAAGAGTCGTGGCGTGTATTCTTTGCACTTAGGGCTGTTGAAGAGCAAGATCGAGACGGATTTCAAGGAATTCTATGAATCCACTGAGAAAAAGTTAAAATTCTTCATCGCCAAGAAAGACAGCTTAGAAATGACTACCAAAGTCAATAAATTATTCGAGAAATTCTTAGACAACACAGCTAACATCGCTGAGAAAGATGCGAGCATTAAAATCTTATCAAACAAAGTTGCAAGAATCAAATCGAGATATCAATAATTACAATCAGCGCAATAACAATCAGCGAATGGAGTAGGTGATGCTATTCCTTAAGCGAAGAAACCACATAAGTATTCATTGTAAGTGATCGCTTAGCAGGCTGCAGCTGTTGTAGCTGCACAAGACATCGAAAAGTTATAATTCGAGTTGCAGGATAGTCAAAATAGTCTGGAGAAATTGATAGGTTAAGCGAAAGACGCATATAATTAACTCAGTGCAAGTGAAGATAAAGCGAAGCATTTGTAGTAATAGCTTATCGGTAGTAAGAATGAAATGCAGAGTCTACGGTAACTTGACAAGGAACGATAAGCTGAATCTATTGGTCTTGCTAAGAGAATCGCTGAATTAGAAAATGCTCTCAAACAAAATAAATAAGTTAATTTACGAAATACAGAAGAAATGAAGTAGCTGCAGAGGGTTCGAGAGCTAAATGATGTGCTACGTGAAGATATAAAGAAGAAAGAAGAGGAGATACTTGAACTGAAGAAGGTTGTCTAGGAGAAACAAGGAGTTGTGATGAGATTGTAGAAATAATTAGCTGAATCAGAACGAAGAGAAGAATATGTATAAGACATGCAGATGGAGTTAAAGCAAGCGAAATAAGCTGAGATAGCAGCGAATGATTAGAATTAAATTTTATCTTAGTCAGTTGCAACGCTGAAAAACGATCTGCTTCGAAAAGATTTACTTCTCAAGCATAGACAGCAGTAATTTGACAAAAGTCAGCAGGAGAGCAAGTCGCAGATTTAGAAATCTAAAACAAGCTGCCATTCGATTAAATCTAGCTCGAAAATAAGTAATAAATCGTAGTCAAATACGAAGACACAGAAGAAATCAGCGAGTTAATCTAAGTCAAATCTATTGTCACCTTCTTTAGTTCTTAATTAGTAGGATAACAACAACATCAATGGTAGTAACAATGAGCATCATCATAATAATCTTGATGACTTTGGTATGAAGGAGAATGAGAACTAGAATGGTAACTCGATTTATGCTCCTTTTAGTAATAGTCATAATGAGTATTTTAGTTAGAATAATTATCATCAGGAAAATGAAAATTAGGGGGATCATCATAGCAGTTAAAATAGTCTTGATAGTGGAAAATTGCAGTAAACGTAGTAATAGTAGTAGTAACAATAATAGAAATTGCAATCTTAGTAAGAATAACAGTACTAATAAGCTCGAGAACTACTGCGACCTCAGCAGGAATAAGATCATCCTTAGAAACACGAATAGCAAGAAAATGGATAAATGGATGGAAATCAGATTGTTGATTCGATGCATGATTACTTTTATTAAGACGAGAATTATGAGGATAACTCTCATAGATCAAATCAAATGCAAGATCAAGATGGAGGAGAAGACGAAGAAGAAGAAGAAGAAAATGATCTTGAATATGCAAATAATTATCACAATGGAAATAATGATAATAATGACGATGATGATGATTAATCTGCCCCTAAAGAATGAATGTTTATGTTAAAAGTAATGTGTGCACTTTTTGTGTAATTTTTAACTTGACAGCACACAACCATGAGAAATAGTATTGAAATCTATGTTTGATTGCTTTACACAACTTTGTTTGGGCAGTTAATTCATTGTATGTATGAAGATAGAAAGGGCAACGAAAGAGAGAGAGAATTATAACCATAAAAGAATAATTCACTTACAATAAATACACTTTTGGGAGTAAATAAGAATTAAAATATATATATTTAAATGTATTTTCTCTCTCATGATACTCCTAGGAGCCCACCAAATAAATCAAATTATATTTAAATATCAGAGGCTGAAGATTCCTCCCTATTCAGCCCTGTGTTTACTCATTCTAATAATCAATTCAGGGTTTTGCTATGCCAATTAATATAATCAGTAGCATTTCTAGTGCAATTTTGATAAAATGAATGAAATTGCATGCAAAGAACAAAAAGAAAAAGATAACTATGCAGAGATATGGACAAAGAGAAAGAGAGAAACAGATGTTTGATATTTGTCTTGGCCTTGTCATTTTTCAGAGGAGGTCTTTTATCTCAGCTCTTTGGTGTTGATTGTCCTGATTTCATCAGCTTCATCGCCTGATAAATCCTCAAGATCCCTAAACAAAAAGACAAACAATTTTAAAAGATCAATAACAAAAACATATGCTTAAGGATAACATTGTGTTTTTCCAAGTGAATGGAGATTAAAAGAGTAAAAATACCTATCTGCGCGTCCTTGGCGTGTTTTCCAAGGGCTAGATTTTGAGAAGTAATTAGTAGTAGGTTTCTCTTTGAAGAATCTCTCCAGTAGTTCCTTCTCAGCTTATTCTTGGCTGAGCAATTTTTGTTTCTATTCTTTTGTGTAGAGTTCTCTGTTTTCTTGGTTGACCTCCTTCAATATGCTATCCTGCTCAGAATTAGCAATAAATAATGTGGATGAAAGGGAAATGTTCGAGGAATATTGGAGAGAATCTAACTTTCTAGATCGAATTGAAAATGTACTTTTTTGGAAGCGAAGGTCTAGAATGTTCTTGAGAGAACCATAGAACGAGGGAAAGAGAGTGTCTGCTTCATAGAAAGAATAATTGCTGATTTCATTTAGATATAGAAGTGCTTTGATTGAATTTAACGATGGGTTGAAGAAAACTAAAATATTCTGCTGAATGCTTGTTGTGGAGAAAAAGATGCAGATAATAGGATTGATAAAGTGAAATTCTGCGGAATAATTGTTTGTCTGTTCGCTTGTTTTATAATTTGTCGGAAGGGTCCTGAAGAATTTAAGCAGAAGAAAAAGATTTGTTCCTGATTAAATTATTGTTTGTTTGTTGTTTTTTTCCTTTCTGGTCTTGAGTTTTCAGTCGATTGTGACGGATTATTTAAATCAACAAACTAATAGCGGCTTACTAAACTTTTTCTTCTTCATTATATTACCCTTCCCTTTAGATGTTGTTTAAATGCATCCCTGGTTCTTCATCATTATCATCAATATTATCTACCACACTTTCCTTAAATTCCATTAATTCTCAAATCACTTTAATCCATTTTTTTCATGTTTCCCCATTGTACTTTTATCCCTATCTCGAG
>Ga0302271_10001190_pt1 | contig 25382 bp, 19 predicted proteins | sample III_Bog_N1_1_FD_198767 | JGI IMG/M metagenome (GOLD analysis project Ga0302271, IMG submission 198767) | Peat permafrost microbial communities from Stordalen Mire near Abisko, Sweden - III_Bog_N1_1 | ecosystem: Environmental > Terrestrial > Soil > Wetlands > Peat | place: Sweden: Abisko... | reverse complement strand
CAAAATACTTTTCGAATTACAATGATTGCAGTATCTTATCTCTCTCTGCAGTAGACTTCTTTTGACTGAACAAGAACAGTCTCTATTTTAGCTCAATTGAGTTCCTTCTCGATTCGGTTGGATCTACGGATGATAGTTGAAATTCTGCTATCAACTACTTTACATCCCTGTTTAGCTTAGAGATATTTGACCTCCCAGCTACTATAGTTGAAGATAACTTCTACTTGAATCAAGAAAATAATGTTTAATCTGTGGATTGCTTTAAGTTTTGTTGGCTTTGATCTAATCTCATTATCGCTTCTTTTTATAGGGCTTAAATTTTCTCAGAAATTTCTTTCAAGAAGTTAGTAAAGAAATGCTAGATGTGCTGTCTTGCTTATGCAAAACTTCCAGGAGAGTACTTTTCTTAGATGTACTTTACCTTAGTTGTTTGGATAGGATTCAAGAGTCGACTATCAAATATGTTACTAGATTTCTTGGAGCGACTATTTGACATCTCCGAAAATGATATCAAATCCTTTCCATTGAGTTATTCTTGGATGATGCAATCAACGCATTTGAAGACAGAATCCATGTTGCTTTACTGATAAGATTCGCTTTAGCATAAGACATAGCAGGCAGGTTAGTTGTGAGCACTGCACTCGAGTTAAATCTACTCCATTAGCTCTTAAGATCTTCGCAGGGATTGTTTATAAAATTTAGAAGTTTTTATAAAAATATTTTAACATCAGTCAATTTTGTAATATCTCTTTCTCTCTTTGCATCTTTGTGGCATACCCAAAGCTAATTAAAGTATTAGTATTGTTGTTTAGCAAGGCTCTAAGTTAGCAATGAATATGCAAAATACCTCGTTTAGTGTTCAATATCAAAAAACAATTCAGTTTAATTTCTAAAGACCCTTTTGATGACTTAATTAGTCTTTTTTTAGTTGTTGAATTTAACAATTTTTATCAGGGTATTTAACTGCTTTCACCCTTCAGGTTTATTACACAGATGTGTGTTGATATTTTCTAAATGTAAGCAAATCACTCAATTAATTAAAAAAAAATGGTGCAATTTGTGGGAAAGGATTTAAATGGAAAAACAAAAAAAAATTACAGAAGTAAGAAAAATGATTTAAGAAAAAGATTAATTTAATGAATTTTGCATCATATTTGATTGAAACATTTTCAATATGAAACTAACCTCAATCAGCTGGGCTTAATCAATCATGAAGATACACAAACTCTGGAAATCTTAAAACATAGAGGTGATAAAGGATATTTCAGGTATCAACAATCTGGAAGCAAAGATACTCATAAGCTATGAAATTCTGCTAGTTCAAACAAGCAAATCAAATGAAATTAACCACACCTTTTAAACTGTACTTTCAGTACAGTGTGAAATAAAAATGTTTTAATAAACTCTAGCTGATGTATTTGACTCATTTTAGCAATGCCAATCAGAGATCATTCTCATTGAAGAACTATATTATCATAGAAACAAACAACAACAAGATCTCTCTCCTCCACTTGAATCATTGATTCTCAAAAAAACCCTTTGATTTTCTCACTTTGTTTAAAATTGAAGAAAATATGCTGGCCAAAACACCAAACAAAGCAGAGTTGCTTTTTCCTAAGCTACAATTAAACATATTATTTGAATAATAAGAGAATGTTATTCATTTTTTACAAGGTAAATTATTGTACTTTCTGATAAAAAGATATTTCTCTTTGAAGTTAAAGCTAGGTAGATTCTCCACACCCAATTTTAATGGTATTATTAAAACCCTCTCAAGATTAGAGATTAATAATACCTAAAAGTTCATGGAGTAGAGAAAGATAGAGAAATCCTCTTGTAATAGTAAAAGAGTGAATCAATAAGGCCAATCACGCTAATTTCAAAAGAGGAAAAAAGAAAAAAATATAATGAATTAGGTTTTGCTTGAATAAGCTATTCTTCTTTCGTGAATAAAAATTAATCAAGTGAATAACGAAGAAGAATAGGAGGAGATAGATAGAATATCTCTCGCGTGCAACAAGTCAAAGAGAAGAAAGATAACTAGCACTCATTGCAGCGCATAAGAAATATTAAAAGATTCTTCAGAAAAATACCTACAAATACATGGGAAACGTCTGCAATTGTTTTGGTGGATCAAGTGGACAGAAGGATATAACTACTGGAGAAGGCAAACATAGTTTCGAAGGAAGATTCAATAAATTTGATGACTCTCAGCATGGTAAAGGTAATGAAGGAGATAATGGAAAGGATGCGAGTAACTAGCAGACAAATCCATCGAAAGAAGCTATCACGCCTAAGAAAAAGAATCCATATGAAGTGGCATTGACTGATTTCGTAACGCTCAAGGTAAGAAAATATCAAAAGAAGGAGAAAACAAGTGGAAAGATTGTTTAATTCGCTTCATATAAAGGGGAAATATTACATACTTTACCATGAATCCATTTCAAAATCAACTTAAATTTCTTGATTAACAATATTTTCTTCATCTTTTTCCCTCTCAACTTAGTGTCTAGCCAGAGGTTCTTTCGGAAAGGTATTGCTCGTTCAAAACAAGGACACAAAGAAACTGTATGCCATGAAGACTCTCAAGAAAGCTGATGTTATTAATAGGAATTAAATCGAAAATGCATTGAGTAAGCAAATGATTGTTGCTTTCGCAACACACATTCAGGTCTTTAATATCTCATTCATTTGCATTTACTAGACGAGAAGAAGATCCTTTAGTTTAGCGATCACCCTTTTGTCGTAAAGTTGAACTTCGCATTTTAAAATGAGTTCAATATCTACTTCATCATGGAATATATGGTTGGAGGTAATAAAAACAAACAAACAGAGTCAATCTTACAAACAAATTCCCTAACATTTTGTTGGTTACAAAATTTCCAAAAGGTGAGCTTTTCCATCACATCAAATCAAAAAACAAATTCAGTGAGCAGACAGTGGTTTACTACAGTTCACAAGTTGTGTTAGCTTTAGAGTACCTTCATGAGACACTGAACATGATCTACAGAGATCTTAAGCCGGAGAATATTCTCATGGATGAAGAAGGCAACATCAAATTATCCGATTTTGGACTAGCAAAGAGCAGTAACAAAGAAATGAGTTGTTTATGGGGGAATTCAAATCAAATTAAGCCAATTTAAGTACAATTCTGGTTATCAATCTTGTTTCTGTGTGTGCTTTTCTTTAGTGGCTTTAGCTAAGAATTACAGTTTCTGCGGTACTCCAGAGTATCTTGCACCTGAAATCATTAAATGTAACAACACTAGCAGCATCATAATCAACGTTTTTACAATAATTCAATCTCCTTTTTCCTTCTTTTCTTGGATATTCTACAGAGGAAGGACACAGCAAGCCAGTTGATTTCTGGACTCTCGTAAGTCTAAAATATCTTAATTTTTAAGAATAAACTAGAAAATATTATGCCCATAACTTTTTTGTTATTGGAAGGGTTGTTTCATATTTGAGATGCTCAATGGAGCTCCTCCATTCAGACACCCTTAGAGGAACACACTTTATCAATTAATTCTACAGAACAAAATAACATATCCTGAACATTTCTCGCCTGAAGCAAAGAATCTCATTTCAAATCTACTTGTCACAGAAGTACACAAAAAATAGGATTGTTTTTATTTCCTTTATCCTTTTGATTCATGAATTCTGTTTGATTTTGCTTATTTCTTGCAGCCTGAGAAGAGGTTTAAGATCCCTCAAATCAAAGCTCACACTTTCTTCAAGAAAATCAACTGGGAACAGATGCTTTAGAAGAAATATTAAGCACCTATCACGCCTAAACTCAATGACAACAAAGACACCAGCTACCATACTGAAGTAAATCTTCATTCACTTACAACTCCATACAAATTAATATTTTCATTTTCTCTCTTCAGGCAAATAACTAAATAGCAGAGACACCTCAAGCTAGGAAGATTGAGGAAGGAATGCAAGATAAGTTTGTTGGAATCACATATCGAGGTGAAACAGGCAAAATGGAATGACACACACACACCAAATATCATAGATTCTTTACTTTTCTGCTGCAGTTTTTGTTTGCTCCTAAGATTTTCCAAAAGAGTCTGCCATGATATCGAGCAAGCAAATCCTATGGGATGGGATTCAACAAACGTTATGGCTCTCTCTATATATCTTTCTTCTGTTTATTTTAAAGTTTGTGAATAAATAAATCAATACTTCTAATGTATTTGTCAAAAACAATAGAATGTATCTTTGTCTTTTAAATAAACAGCACTTCAATACTGTCACTCACACACCTAATGTCTACTTGTTTCATCTTTTGACCTTCAAGACACACACACACACATACACAAATTGAAAACTACACAAAAAAAAAGACAATTAATTCTTACAAATCTTCTTTCTAGCCATATGAGATCAACTCTCTTTCTCATTCTTTATGTCTTTTCTCCCAATCTCGAAGAGAGAAACAAAGGAAAAATTAATATGGGAAATAAAAGTTTATCTTGCTGCAGAGAGACTAAACAAAAACAAACAAATAAACTAACAAATCAATTCGTACACTCTTTCAAAGAAAAACAAAAAAACAAGAATCTCAAATGGATCCCTCTTTCGGTGATGTCATCGCAGCTTAAGTCTACAAGGCTTGCTTCAAGCAACTCTACGGCAAGAACCTGAAGGCCTACACTGAGAAGGATGATACAAAACTCGAGCAATGCCTCTCCAGTTATGCTAAGTCTTATGATACTGTAGCATTAACTATGATCGATTACCTTGGAAAACTCCCCAAGACAGGACTCACTCTTTAATGAGCAATGGCTTAGATTCAAAAGGAATAAAAGAGCAACGAGCGAAAGAGAGCAATAATACCTGAGAGAATAATTGATGGTTTTTGAGAAAGTTATTGCTAGGGATATTTGTTCTTGTTTTGCTATCGTTGTTGTGTGAAATATGCAGAAAAGAAAAGGAAATTATTCGATGAACTGAAAAGAAAGAAGTAATCATGGTTTTGTTAACTACTTTTTTGCACTTGGGATAAGAGAGGTGGGGATGTTTTATCTGTTTTGAATGGAGGAGTGCTTAGAAGAAACTCACTAAAAGGAAACCAAACTAATACTAAAAAGAATTTATGAAAAAAAAATAAATGAAAATCCTTATTTTTAGGAGTTGCTGATGTAGGAGGCAGTTTGAGGGTAGCAGAGAAAGAATTAGGGTTCATTCAAGCCAAAAAAAATAACATTTGAAATCCAAAAATTAAAGAATAAATCAATGAAATTTCTTCAATCGATATTCACTAAACATTGAGTACTTATCACACTAATCTCCTCCCCATTAATGACTACTTCTTTAGCCTTTGCTTTAACTTGGTTGGGTGTATGAGTATGCTGAAGTGGGCGTTATTTAAAACAATTTAAGATATTCAATATTAATACTAATGACTCTGATACTCCTGCTAGGAAATGAGAAGAATTCTCTCCCTCAAAGAAATCAAGGAAGATATTGATATTTTGGGAGATTATTGATCAGCAGAATCTGCAGTGGAATGAGAAGTAGATCTTAAACTTCCCATAATATGAGTAGAATAGAATATGGGAATAGCATCATAAAAGCACAAGCTGATACCTAATTGTGATTAGTTCTTTAAAGTATTATCTGATCGAAGTTGAGAGGGTTGTGAATACAATTTTGGTATCTTTGAAATTTGCTTAATTATTCTAGAAACGATCATGAACTCTAAGAGAATCCAAATTAATTTAGAAAGTTGTTGTTGTCTGCATCAAAGTGTTCACTCTGTAATTAATGTAATTAGAAAGATTAGGGATAAATTATGCTGATAATGGTTCAGCAATGAAGATCAGACATGGAAAAAAGCATTCCAGACAACAGTTTTATTTATCAACATAGCTATGAATATTAGAATGCAAATGTGCATAGAAGATATCTAATAATCTATTCAACCGCCCCAACAACATACCAAATATATTAGTACAAATTGTCCCTCCCCATAATGTTGTTATCAATATTCTCAATTTCTCTATCTCATAAGAGAGAATAGGAGAAAAATAATTATTTCACAAAGAACCGAATAAGAACAAAAAAGCAACTAGCTAATCAAACAAGTTGATTTTCTATTTTTGCAAATTAATCACTACATAATTAATTTTTTCGGCAGATTCAATTATTGGGAGTGATTTCTTTTCTTAATTTATACCTTTGCTACGATTTCTCTTGTTGATTGGAAGCTCAATTATGAATGGGTTTCTCTTGACTCTTGTGTTATTTTTTCTTTTTTTTCTTTTCATGAATGCATTGATTGTTAGCAGTGGATTCAAAAAAAATGATGCTTAGCAAGAAAATAAATTTTTCAAAGGAGAATTAAGAAAAAGATCATAGGATAGATAGAGTAGAAAAGTAAGTTAGCATTGTGGTGAGAGAAAATTATACAACGTTGATATAGAAGACACACAAGTGAATTGTGTGCTTAAGAATTTGGGGTATTTCATGATAAAAAGGAGGTAAAACAAGTTGTTATTGTTTCTAAGAGAGTTGAAAGACATTCGAATAGCAAGAGTGCTTGAAGATTCTTTTCAGCGTCTCTCAAAGAATTATTGGTTAGGTGTTTTGGTTGTTTTTATTGTTTGGTTAATTTTTTTGAGTGTTTGTTTGGTTTGTTTTGTGATTCTAAGTTAGGGTAGGGTATTTACAGCATTTTTCTAAGAACCTACAGTTATAAGTTCTTTCTTCATTCAGTTTTGAGAATGAATCCAATAAGCTGAAGCTCTCCATCGAGTCTTAGACATCTCGCAATTAGCTTTGCAGTGTTTGAAGGTGCAAGAAGATCAAATTATGATCGTTTCGCTGCAATTTTAAGCTCATGCACATCACCGTTATGATTATGAACGTAGATTAAATCATCCTCCGGCTCAAAAGCAACGACTTTGTGATCTGTGATTGATGCTCCGTTGAGGATTCGTAGCTATTTCCCAGCGGAAAATTAATATTGCACAGCTGAGTTGTTGTCCATGAGGTTGTTGCCTTTGATACTGACTTCATTACGGTGAGTTCGGGTTTTTTAGTATTTCTTAACACTTTCGACTTCGATGATCTCACCACTAGTTAGCACAATGAAGTCACCGTATTGCAGCTCACTTGCACTGGCTACATGCCAGTTTGGAGCGGATAGAATGAGCTCGATGTTGTCATAGTTAGAGTCTTCTTCAGAGATCGAAGAGTCACTGGAGTTTAAGATTGAAGCCATTTTAGAAAGATGGGTAGTCAGGGGAGAGAAATAGGAGGAGATAGTGAGGAGAGAAAGAGAGAGGATGTCCTTGTCTCTGGGGTTTGTTTTGTGGGTATGCCCGAAGTTAGAAAATGGATGATTGGTTGGGAATATGAAATTGTTTGCTTATTATTTCTTTCTTTTTTGTATTTTTTGAATTATCAGGAATGGCTCCGCTTTTAAACCTGACAGAGCTGGAGTTAAGAAAATTATAAGTGGTGGGGGGAACCTTCTTAGCTATCTTCTTCTTCCTTGGCCCCCTCCTCCTCTCTTCCTTTCCTCTAATGAGCTAATTAATTTCTTGCTTAGCAGAGGACTTATTTCCATTCAAAAATATAACGAGTAATATGTTAATCATAGCAAATTTTTCTTTCTCTATTAAAAATATTTCTAGAAATTCATTCAGTGATTGACGGATGTCATGTAATTCATTCCTTATTGCCCTTTCTACTCTCGTTTCTTATCAATTTTTTTTGGCGGATGTTTCTATTCTTACTTTCTTATGAAATTTTCTATTTCTTTTACTAAATGAATAAGTAGAATGACCACCAATAATTAGTAGGCTTTCTTTCTCGATGCTTCTATACACACATACACCGTATGCTTTTACCATGCTTATCTTTTTAGCTGCTTATGTTTTCACATATTAATCATTAGTTCTACTGGCTAAAATGTCAATCATAGCTAAAATCTCTATAGCAAAACTAATTTCCCCTTGTAAAGCGCTCATCCATATTTGCGAAAGCTCTTTTGGAAAAATTACCCTTGACAAAAAATATTTGAGATCCACAACAATTTGAATTTGGCGCTTTAGCTAGTTGGTTTAAATTACTAACGTTGAAAGAAAAATAGTCCTGTGTCTCATTCATTTAATCCAAATTTATCAACAAAGACCGAACATACTGAGTTATTGAGATTAACAACATTAAGATTTAGTGCGTATTAATAAATTTGCTAACCTTCCCATACAAAGCGAGGAATATATAATTTGCTGCTATTATTATTAAGAATTTTCATAGAAAAGATAAAGTACAAATGAAAATAATAGTAGTTTATGATATCTCAGATGTTTAAAACGAAAATGACTAAATTACTGCTATTTTGCTGCTCTTAAAACTTAAGAAATCTCTCTCTTATTCATAATTTTGAATTGAGAATAATAATTGTTTGAGTTTTCTCTTCCTCCCCTGATATTTCAGTTTTGTTTTTGAAATTCAGCATAAAAACTCCCAAAGAATTATTGAGAATATCCTTCTTGAAAGTTATTGAAATATCTTTGAGAATACAATTTGGAAAGTAACACTATTTTTGTTAAATTAATCAAAATTAGCTTAAAATGCAAATTTCATCTTAATCAAATACAAAAAAGTACACTTAAATAATACTTTATGCTAAGTGAATTAAACCAAACTGGATAAATACCTTTTCAGAGTAGAACAGTTAATTAAACATAGATATTCCCAAAGAAAATCATATCATTTCTCAATTAATTTCTTCTGATTTCTTTCTAACTCTAAAAATATTAAAATCATAGTATTATTTTTCAAGATTTATTTCATATTTGGTATTTTATGTAAGTTTCCAGAAATAATACCTGAATTTTGCATTTATATTATAGTAATAAGTGTTTGCTGCTGTTTATAGGTCTGCTTCAATCACAAATGAGGTTGTGTTAGCCTTAAAGAACATCAATCACATCAAGATAGCACAAACCTTTTTTTTGTTGCTAATTTTTTATTTCTCAAAATCAATCAATCAATGAATTAATCATTTTATTTTTTTGGTTTGTACTTTGCAAACTTAATTATAATAAAATTTCTGACAATTAAATGATTGCTCCCCTCTTCAAAATGTTCTTGGGTGAATTATAGCTATCAATTGGCATATTCAGTGTAATACCTACTTGATTGAATCAATGTAGTTAGGTTTTGAAGAAGAAAAACAAAATAATTGAGTAAGGGATAATTGATTCAGCTATCGTATTAATCTCACCGACACCCGCAGTTATTCTCTTCCTTCTATAAGATGAACGAATAGCCTCACAACTAAAGTGATGTTTTCACTAAATCTTCTCCGACAAGTGCTGACAAAATCAGTCCTCCTTTAGGGAATTTTAACAGAGCAAGACATTCATCGACAGTATCTACAAGTGGGATCCCTTAGAGCTATCTCAATGAGACTTCTTCGCTAGCTCAGCGTCATCGATGGCATCACGCTAATAAAGATGTATCTAATGGAACAGATGGTTCAAATGTGATTGGTAAGAACAGTGGAAATGAAAGTCTAGGTAGTTTTTAGAAACAGCGCCATCTCAGCAGTGATCAAAGAAGGAAGTAATATATCCAAGCGCTTCATGAAAAGCTAGGTGAATCTACGACAGAGAAGACTCTGTACAAGCAAAGCACTTCTAGGAAATCGTCCTTGAGATAATCGTAACATTAGTAGATATTTCTAACACTCCCAAATAATGGAAAAGATAGTCTAGATGGATATTCAGATGATAGAACCAAAGGAAAAGAAGAGAACAACAATAATAATAATAATACATAAGTAGAACAACAAGAACAAGAACAGTAGCAGTAACAACATTTGTAATAGTCAACTTCTCAATGGAAGCGTTTAGAAGTCTTAATGTAAAGAATTCGCTTGAAGAAATTCGTAAGAGGTTTTTTGTCACTAAGCGAATTGCGACGTGAGCGGATCGCAACAAATACTCAGAAAGCTCTCGTGAACGACAAAAGTAATTGGAATAGTAGTGAAGAAGAACAACTAAACGACTCAAAGGCTCATCGTATATTATCTAAATCTTTCTGTAGATATCTCTCTATCATGCCATTATTCTAACCTACAGGTGTCGTTTAAACTCTTTGGCAATGCTTCAAAATCGTTTCACTAATACTCTGCTTGTTCACTTAGCTTGTAGCATTCGCATTTGGTGCATCTTCGTTCGAATCCAATTCTCCGTCAACGCAATTATGGTACAATTAGTCCTATTCGTTCTACAACTTACCTTCCAATGAAATTCTTCTTGCATGCCATGTAATTCTCATTCTGGATATCCTTGTGACTTGCAACACAGTCATCTACTCGAAAGGTGGTCTCTGCAATGATCGAAGAGAAATCTTTCGTGCTTATTATGCTACTTGTGGATTTCAAATCGATGTCTTCACTGCTATATCCTTTGTGCTTTAACATTTATTTTACTTTCTCAGTATTGACACTGAATTATGCAAACTAGCACTCCTCCCAATCATCCTCAAACACACAAATCTAGATGTCCTCCTAGCGAAAGTCAAAGATGCATTTATATTAGACAAGAAGAAGCAAAACGGCTTGGAACTCATAAGTTTAATGAAAAATATTCTCTTGACTTCTCATGTGTTTGCATGCGTTTGGATATTCTCCGCGAAGATCTCCTGTGAACTGTAAATCAACTCCTATGACGCAGCATCGAAATCTAATACGTCTAGCTCGTCCTAGTCCTTCTCTTGGATCTCGTTAGCAGGGATAGACTCTGAAAATTGGTATGTACAGTATATTTATGCGTATTATTTCATAACTGTGACAATGATCACTGTTGGATATGGAGATATTCGACCTAGTAATCCCTTAGAAGTATGCGTATGCATAGTGTTAATGACTGTCTGCACTGTGGTGTTTGGATTTACGATAAACTCGATAGGCGAGATATTCTAGGATATTTTCAGTGAAGAGAAGATTATCAGACAAAAGCGCTGTGTGATTGAGAATTATTTAAATAAAAAGTAAATAAGTGCGAAAGTCAAGAAGGGAGTGTTTGAGTATTTAGAACACTGCTGGAGGGAGGAATAGGATGATAATGCAAGTGAAGAATAAGGGATTCTAGCTTAGTTATCGGTGTCGCTAAAAGATGCGATATTATTGGAATCGAATTAGATTATATTACGAGATAATAAGATTCTGTCGGAGAATTTTACGCATGATTTATTGCTGAGATGTATACCTTTGGTGCAAGAGGAGCGATTCACACCTGGGTAGATAGTGCTCGATTAAACAGCTGGGAATGCAGATTGCTAATTGTACTTTGTGTCCAGTGGAGAAGTTGAAATATACCATACCAACAGCAAGAGGAAAATAATTAATCAGAGATCTGGGGGATTGTAGTAGTAGTAGAAATAATATTAGTAATCCCGTGTGATTTCCTCTTCTTCGATGGGCACAGCTTCTGAGACAGTCCTTGGGAAGCTATCCAAAGGGAGTTGCTTTGGGGAAGTTTCATTTTTCACTGGCTAGAAGCGATGTCTCAGTGTGCGGAGTGTGAATTCCAGTCGGGTTTTGAAGCTCAAACGGGAAGATTTTATGCGCGTTGCTTTCGAAGAAAGAAAGGAATATGAGAAATTCTCGATGATGAAGGATATTATACGATTCAGCTAAGATTTGAGCTGCTTACGTGGGAAATGCTTATGCTGCGGGGAACAGCGACATGATGTGCATAACTGTCCAGGAATGCATTATATTCCGAGAAGATTGAAGTTATTTGATTTGTGTAGTAAATCCAAAGGAGCTGAAGGGGAAAAACAAGAAAGAGGTGTTGCAGTTAGAAGAAGGAAGTTGAAAGGGAGCACGCTAGAAGAGGAAATGATCGTTGTTGAGAGATTGCTTGAGTTTATTGATGATTATTAGATGAAAATTGAAGAATACGAAGAAAAATATTTTCATTTTCGATTAAGTAGAGATGAAGATAATGAGATTCAAGGAATTGGAAGTTATGAGAATGAGACGGAGATTATGGTAGACGAAACAGGGAATGGTAATAATAATAAGATGGCAAGTGGTTCGATGTGTTCTTTTGGGGAAGAAGTTAAAATGTGTGAGTCAAAAGGGTAGTTTAAGTAGGTTTAGCAGTAGTAATTGCATTAGAATGAAGTAACTGTTGGATAAAGTGATGAGGAAAGGTATCCGTCTGTTCAAGAAATCAATTCGTCACTGAGAGAGACTTAGCGGAAGAAATAGCTAAGTTAATATCGGGAAGAAGATGCAGAAGAGAAGTAAATGAAATAAAAGAAAACATTTGGGATTATTGGTCATGAAAGAACGCATTATGAAGAAGATGATAATTTGATGAAGAGAAAAGAGAAAAAACAAAGTTAATCACTCAAAGAAATCCTCTTGCATTAGAGGAGTCTCTGTGGTGGTGATAGAACACCTAGTAATAGCAGCTAAGAAAGAAGTGAAGAGAGTCCTAGAAAAATAGCAAAAGAGATATTCAAAGGAAAGAAAGTGAAATTATCAAATTTAAGTCAAGCAGGATCAGAGAGTCGTCAGTGTATGCTAAGTAGAAAGTACAATGAGAGACTCAGAGAATTCAGCTAAGATGATGGAGAAGAAAGACAGGGGAAATAAGGAGAAATTGCAGAGAAAGGGAAATCTGAGAAAAATGAAGTAATGAAGCACGCTTAGGTTCATTTGGAGTAAAAGAAAATGAAATATGATGAGAAAGAGGAGGGTAGAGAGAAGGAATAGGGTTTGTTTGAGGAGAAAATACAATTTCCCATTTTGATGGAGGCGAGCAACGAGAAAGCGAAGGAGAATCATAGGGATATTTTGAAACTACCTCCAAAACCAGCTGTAAGGGGGATCATTGAATTCAAAGGAGCTGCACATGAGAAAATGAATAATAATACCATTCGTAATGCAGCTGCACCTATGATACGAACAATTAAGCATATGAAATCAGTTAAAATTGCAGCAATCAAACATTTTTCAACTCGAAAGACAACAACAAATTTATTGCCAAAAAGATACTCCCAAAATCAAAGTGAAAAGAAGAAGTAATTCGACAAAAGTTTAAGCAGTATTCAAGAATATTCTAAATTTGGTAGTCGCTCTTCAATGAACTGCATATCTGATGAGTCAAAGCTACTTGAAAGAGATTCTGAAAAAAAGGAAGTTGAGGGGAATATCACATGGGATGATATTGAATTGTCAAAGAATGATAGTAATAATATTCAAAAATATTCTGTTCCTCGCATACAAAGTCGGCCACCTTCATTGAAAATACCTCACAACTATTAGAAAGATTAATTTTTAAAATAACTACAACAACAACCTTAGCAGCAGTAGTATTTACAGCATGAAAAATCTTAGCCTTTTCATCGTGATCATTAAAAGCAATTTTCATATTTGCGTTCATTCAAAACCACTAATACACAACAATATGACCATACTAACAACAACAATCATCATCACAATAGCCTCCTTACACCCAATCATCAACACCCACTATGTCTAGATCTCTTCGAAGGTAAATTCGAAGCAATGTCAATATTCTCAGTTTATTTTCCAAAGTTTAATATCAAAACTGTCCTCTAATCGCTAGTCAAAGTTACTCTCGCCAGAAAGGCACTTGAGAAACAACTAGCACCAATTGGTGCACGAAAAGGAAGCTCTGCATCATATTCTGCACATATTTTGCTTGCATAATCTTAATCTAATAAATCCTCCCCTCTTCGGCCAGTTAAGCCTTCAGCGAGATTGCCATAGCCGAATTCTCAAAGCGTAAGAAACTTGAGGGAGTCATTTATGTTGCTAGCTGAACCTTAAGCACAAGGGGCAGGTTCACAACCATCTCATTTTTCATCATCTAGATTTCACAAAACAGATGAAATAACTGAAGGAATAAATATTTTAAACTAAAAAAATGAACAAGAAAAGGATGAGGAAAAGAAGGGATTCAGTGAGTAAAGTAATAATCTACTGTCGTTTAATAATAACAGCAATAGCATTGTGAATTCTATCATCTGCATAGATCAATCGTATCAAGGCAAAAAGAGTGAAAAAAACTAGTTTTAAGTTGAACTTAACTTCAAGGATATGCAGCCCACGAGCATTTTTGAAGATAGTATTTTAGATTAGGGGAGAGTCCCTGTGTTGGATAACAGCAGTAGAGGATTGGTTTAATAGTTTCATGTGTTAGATGCATCAATCGATCACTTGAATGTTTCTACAGAAGTAGTAGCCTAAAAATGAAGAGAAAAAGAAAGAAATCTTAAGAAATTAGAAGGATAATCTGTTGGAAGAGAAGCTACTAGAGATTGTGTTAAATAAATTAAGCGATTTTTCAATGAGTTAAGGAGTTGTTTATTGAGATAATAAGATATTTTACATATTATTTAAATTAAATTGATTTGCTATCCAAGGATTTACTAGTCTACAAATCTGCAAGTTCTAAAAAGAATTACTTTATCAGACAATTCTCATCTTTATTTGCTTTAAGAGCTAGCGTAAAAGGCATTAATCATGTTGCCCTTCAGAATAAATACCTTTATTTATAATTTAAAATGTTTGATCTGTTAGGCTAGCAGGGTTTTAGAAATTTGTATTTTTCATCTAATCTTATGGAAGGTTTAGGTTACTGAAAAAAATATTCAAAAAAAGAAACTAATCCCATCTCTGTGGAAGCTTTGAGATTCTGTTAATTTGATTTGCTTGTTTACAATGAAGAGAAACTAATCTAAGATAACACACAGATAACATGGATATTTGGTTGATTTCTACTGTTCGAAATAATAACACCAAAATCCCCCCTCAAAAAACACAAAAAAATATCACTTCTTTCATTTAGCGAATTAAGATCAAGTCAAAAAAAAAGAGACAAACATTTATTTTAGATACTCCTTAAGAGAGGATACTTTGCAAACGAACTAACTGCTGAACTTCATCTACTTATCTAGTCGGGCATATGAATTCTAGCATCAGGTGTGAAGATGCTTTTTCGTCTCATCCTCGTGAAGGCAGTGGGAGTGGCAGATAGCGGGAGTTTCCTACGAATTCTGTTCGTTGGAACAATGATATCAGATCGAACTTGGAAGTTGACAGCCCTAGCAACAATATTATGCCAGCCGCGGCAGAAGATGAATTCTTGGATGCAGCTGATATTGAAATAGGGAAGAAAGTGGATGAGATCATCAAGAGGATTAAATTCAAGAAATACATTAAAAAATTCCTGAGTTTGAGTTAGAAGCGCATGCAACGACTCATGACACCTTATCAGCATAAACTCATCGCAGACATGAGTGCATTTTATTCTGGGAAAGTCACACCATCTAAATAATCTTCCAAGAATCCCACCATCTCTACAGCTACCTCCTCATAATTCTCCAATTTTATTCACAAAATCAGCTCATTCTCCACAAGATGTCTCAAACTTCTGAGTAAACTACCTGTCTTCATGCCTAATCATGCAGCGTTGAACATCTGGTTGGCTTTGAAAATTCTCAGTTTGATAGTTTGTTTTTTTTGCTACTTGATTTGTTTTGCATTTGGGACTACTACCAGCGATATATTCAATAACTTATCCCTCCTAGCCTGCTAGTTCTTCCTTGGAATCGACATCCTAGTGATTTTAAACACCGGTATCTACACTAAAGGTATGCTATCCACTAATCGAGCTGACATTGTTCAACTCTACTGTGCATCTAGTGCATTCTACATTGATTTCTTCTAATTTTTCTTCGCAATGATCTACTTTGCAACATACAACGAAGATATATCCCCATCCCGCAAGCATTCCTGGTTGCTCCTCCCAATATTATTCAAGCATCGTGACATTAACTCAGTCATTAAGAAAATCTAAGACAAATTTCTACTGGATAAAAAAATGCAAAATATCGTAGAATTAGTCAATCTCTTGAAGAACATTCTCTTGCTATCGCATGTCTTCGCTTGTTTCTGGGTGTACATAGCCAAAGTGTCGAGTTATTTATCGTTTTAGGAGTATCTATCCAGTAGTGGAAATTCTAATGATGGGCATACTTGGATTACTCTGATGAGTCTTTAAACAGAAGGATGGCTAGTTTAGTATATTTATTCATATTATTTCATAACTGTGACGATGATCACAGTTGGTTATGGTGATATTCGACCTGTGAATCCAATTGAAGTCGTAGTTTGCATTGTTCTCATGATGGTATGCTGTGTGATATTCGGGTTTACAATAAATTCGATTGGTGAGATTTTCTAAGATTTTTTCAGTGAAGAGAAGATCATCCGATAAAAGCGTTGCGTCATTGGGAATTACATGAAGAGGAAAGACATCAGTTCCAAGACGAAGAAGAGCATCTACGAATACTTAGAGTAGCATTTGACAAATAATTAATAAATGATAACGAAATTTTAAAAAATGTAAATTGTTTTTGAAACCTTGCAGGTATTACTGGAAGCAGTAGATAGATGAGGGTTTGGAAGAAGAGAAGAAAATTGTCGGGTAATTGTCAGATAATCTCAAGGAACAATTGCTTATAGAGTCAAATAAGATCATCTTGAAGTAGAGTAAAATATTCAGGGAAAACTTCAGTCCGGATTTGATAAAAAAATGTCTCCCGATAATTCAAGAAATCAACTGCACGCCAGGTGAAATCATCATCGACGCTAGCATTGGAAACGCTGATTGCTATATTTACTTCGTTTAGCAAGGAGACATAGAAGCAACGCATCACTAGGTGCATGCGCATTCCTTCGGAGAAAGACCTAATTAACCAGTTAGGAAAATCAAAAAGGTAGGAGAAAATTGGCAGTAGAAAGCTAAAATATTGATTTATTCCTTCTTTTCAAGGGCGATAGCTTTGGGGAGTGGGCGTTCTTCACTGGGGAGACACAAAGCATGACTGTGAAAAGTGTAAATTTCAGTATTCTGTTACGAATCAAAAGAGAAGATTTCCTTTAATATGCAAGACCGCATGCTAGTGAATACGAGACATTCTGCATGGTGAAGGACAGAGCGATATTCTCGAATGACATGGTGCAGCTGTATGTGCAGTGCAATTCCTGTGGGGAGTTCACTCATGAAGATAAAGATTGTCCTGTAGAGCATTTTGTTGCTCGACGAGCGAAAATCATAGGGAAGGGACATATCGGCGAGCCCATGAAGGAGAGGAATTCGTTTTAGAGAAGATTAGTGAAGAAGTAATGTTCTTTAAGGATACAAGGAGAGGTGTTTGAGAAGTTTAAGAGTTTTATATATGGAAATCTCAAGGAAATAGATTGGTATGATAGCGTCAACAGTGGGTTTAGTAGTTTCAATTATGGGATAAATCTGCTAGAAGGGTTCGATGATAGCAGTGAGTCCAATGAAAATGAGTATTTAGATGATGAAGAGAAAGAAGAATGGGGGATTTAGGAGAAATAAAAGGAAGAAGAAGAGGAAGATGGAGATGAAGGTGCATAAGAGAATAAGAAAAGAAAGCTAGAAAGAAATGAAGAAGAGACTGAGGAAGTTAATTTGATGTCAACTGGTAAAGTTAATTTGCTATTAGGAAGCATAGGTGTTAATAGACTCAAAAATAGCACTTTATAATTAGAAAAAGTTACAAACAATGATGAAAATTATATTAATTTATCCTAATAAGATCCATTAAAGGCGAGGCTTCTTACGAATAAACAAACTAAAACACAAAATATCTATTCTAGTTAAGCTGCGGAATCAGTGGAAACTGTAGCCTTCGATAAACCCGCTGGAATGATTCTAAGGAATCCTATGAAAACTCACGACATGACCAGAAAAATATCAGAACTCATGAAGAGCAGACCCACAATTGATGCGAAGAAAGATGAAGAACACTCCTCAGAAGACTAAGAACATCACAATTATTCTCTCGGCGCTGAGAAAGTCCCTCGTAAAAAAACAAATATCTTGACTAAAAGTCCAAATCGAGCATCACCAAACAAAAAATCATGGTCGCAAGAAGAAGCAGCAGTACAGTTTCTGTAATCGATGCTGCCTAAAAAGAAAGGAAGCATCGATTTAGCCTTGCAGATCAAATAAAAGTTAGTCGCGCAGAAGCTCATGAAGAAAATGAAAAAACGAGCAGGTATGCTCTTACCATCGACGGTATGGTAGAGAAGTATGATGGTGACTCGATTAATGCACCCTTTGAAAGCAACGATCAATCATTCAAGCTAGAATTAACTTTAAGGTATCGATGATCAGCCGTCTGAGGAACAATAGTAGTTTGAAATACAAGAATAATCTATGATCGCATGGGAGAATTCGTAGAAGTTCGATTTGCTGGAAGGCGAATTTGAAGCACAGTTTCATTTTAAGAATTATTTCCCCAAAGCGAACTGCAGGGAGATTATGATGAAGATAAATGGAGCGAAGAGTTCAAAGCAAAGTAAATAACTAGGACCGTCGTTTAAGGATAAGACATTTGCGTTTAAGGAGAAGAAGAATAAGAACAAAGGGAATAATGGATTGTCGTAGATGAATTCATAAAGGGAATATTCGACAACGTTGGTGAATAATGCTGGGAAAAGTAAAAATAGTAATCCAAGTGGGTTTAACAACAACAACAGTAATAATAGCAATGGCAACAATCGATCTTCTTTGATAGTTGGGTTAACGAATATGAAATCTACTGAGAGTATACCATAGAAAAACAACACAGCTACGCATAAAGCATCGCATTTCTAATAAATTGAGACATTCCAGCAGTATCAGTAGTAATAGCAACAGCATGACGATCTCCAACCTAGGTAGTAGTCATAAGATGATAACTTATTTCTGCTAGCATCATTGAATTAGCAGAAGAAGCCAGCGATATCGAAAAATGAATAATAACAACAATAACTGTAATTTTCGCAACAAGAGCAGATCTCCAAAATCGATACAAAATTGTCGTCGTAGAGTTTCTTGCAGAATAATAATTCGCTCAGGAGATGTCTAGACGATTCAAATCTGATCTATGACGAGGAAGGACATGTTGAGAGAGAAGATAAAGTAGAAGAAGCATCGATTAACGAAGAACTAGCAGAATAGCGGAAATAACCGTCAAATAGTACGATTAAACATAATGAGTATTTTAAACCTATTGAGATGTCCTTCAACAGCAAAGAGTTTAACACAAAATATTGAGGGAAATATAAACACACATCTTTTGAAGTATTCTTGTATGTCCTTGTAGGTTGAGTGCTTGTACAGCGTTAAATATCCCCCTTCATTATGATCATTATTCAAACTCCCTTTATTTTCCTAATTTTATGTATTTCATTTGTTGCTTGCTTCTCATCATCTCTCTCTCTCTCTCATAAATTTCCTTATTAACTCTCAACATTGAATATTTCTGAATTTCTTCTTTTCATCCTTGCACTTCAAAGTTATCTTCTATGTACTTGCATAGTTTCTCTTGCTGCTCATTTAACACCTTCACCTCTTCTCGGACAAAATCAAACTCTCTCGACATCTCCTCTGCCATATTGTCTTCTTCATTCATCGCTTTTAATTATCTACACACAAGAAAGAGATTAAATGCCACCCTATTTCAACACTCAACCTCCCCTCCCCTGCTTTTGTTATGTCGTTACTTATGTGTGTCTCTAAACTGCGATGTGTAATCTCTAATCTGGAGTGCTTTCTCCAGATAATATTACTTGGTGAGGATCTTCCCTTCTTATCTCGCACTCTTTTCGATATTGTTGTATCTCGCAATTGCAGAGAGCAACAGTGCTGCACTCTTTCGTAGGGATTTTCTTGTCTCTAGACGCTTCAATAGCAGAAGCGATCGCTTTTCTTAAGCGTCCACTGAATTATTACAAAAAACAACAAAACAAATGCAATGAATCAAACAAGAACATCGTAATATATTGCCTAAAATGTTACTTTCGAGTGCGTTATTCAAGACGACAACCATGATGGATACAACAAATGCTCCCCAGATTGTTAGGATAATATCAACACATCTGCCGAGCATCGTCTTCGGGAAGAAATCACCATATCCAATCGTAGTCATTGTGATGATCACACACCAAATGCTGTTTTGGATTGAATCAAACAGAAATGTCTGATTATCTGGATCAAGTGCAAGAATCAACGGTCTAAATTTAAAAAGCAGTCAATACAAGTTTCCAAGAGAGAGAAACACGTACACACACATTATAAAAGTTTGAATTGTTCATAAAGCAAACACAAGAGTGTATTAACATTTTGTGTGTGTTACCTCTCGCAGATGTACAGACAGTATCCAAACACAATGACACTGCAGAAGAACACAACGACGGATAGAATTATCGGGTAGTCTTTGAATAAGCATTTAACAACATATTAGTAATTTGCTTAGCATCCGTACATCCTGCTGATTCGGCTAGCACGTGTGTTCATGTAGTTAGTTTATTTCAGGATAACGCGGACGATAATGTAGATTCGCAGCCATCCGAAGATTGTCAGCAACCAATTGAATTTAAACTCGAATTTCAGCTCGTCAATGTAGTCATACGTTGTGAATGTCAAGTCTAAGGGGAAGAAGAAGAGAAGAACAATGAGCACACAATTTTATTGTTATTTTTGTTGATTTTTTCACCATTGAGGAAGGGATATGGTTGGAGAAGAAGAATAAACATCTCGAATATCATGCTCTTGAATTTCTTTGTCGTGTACATGTTATCAGCAAATGTGATCAGCTTCTGCGATAGTTCCATTTCCAGCAGTGTCTGATACCGAATGAACGTGATCACAACTAAACAAAAAGCATGACAGAACAAATATTATTCAAATAGAAGAATCACCCCAAAGATAGCAGCATCTTTGTATGTTTGTAGCATATACGTTGAAAGGATGTGCATACTAGCATCAACCATAGACAATAGATCGATACTGTCACGTTACGCTCAGCAAAATCAGTCTCAGACTACAAAAACAAAATATTTTGAATTCTTCGAAAAGTACCTCTCACATGCTGATACTTACGTAGAGAATCAATGAAATGAGTTCCCATGATGCCAAGATCATCATAGTATAATCAAATGTCATGACTTTGTTCCCATAGTATCGTGATTCAAGTCCACTTTCGATCGAACTGTCATGATTTATGTCAATGTCACCAATTCCCATGTCGATTCTTTGAGTTTCAATATAAAGAATAATTATTTTACATTTGTGTGTGAGTGTGTTTGCTTATACTTCTCATACTTACCCCCTCCCTCTCGATCTTTTGTATCTTCTTACTCTAGTTTCATAGGCTTATTAGCACCGTTCTGAAATTGCTACTATTGCTACTACTATTATTACTATTATTATTTCTTTAGGATTCCAGTAGCTGTACCTGCACCTGCTGCTGGTTCAGTTAAAAGTTGATCACCTTCTGTCTTAATCGTAATGACTCTACCATTGAAAGAGCCCCCTCCACCTTATTCAATCATCCCTGCCGACAATCTTCCAGCAGTATCGACAGCAACTTCAGATCTAATCCCATCATGCTATTCTTCTGCATGTTCGTCATCTAATTCGTCTTCGCTGTCGAAGAAGTTTTTCGGATAAATAGAGCTCTTCTTCTAAGTGATTTCCATCATTTTGGATTTATTACTGCTCTTTTTAATCGGCGATTTTCACCTCACAACTGGTTAATTCTTGGATTCTTTTTCTTCTTTTTTTGAAACGAAACAGCAGATTAATAGACAATTACACACAAACACACACTCTTCAAAAACAGTATTTTTTGTTTTTGATTATTTCAAGATATTTTGTGTGTGTTTTAGCTTGTTTATCAGTGAACTTTAGACTTTTTACTTAACTTGCAGGCATTCACCGAAAGAGAAATAATATTATTCATTCACAAAAAAACAACAAATACATATTTGTAAAAACAGTATTTATTCTCGAAAGATATGAATAATTTTTTGTTTTAAGGTACACAAAATTACAAAATTATCTACAAAAAAAAACAAAAATGAATTGTATTTTTGAAGGGATTCAATAGAAATCAGCATAACATTCATCCCCACCAGTTTGGACGACCAACTTATGGCTGAGGTTAATATGACTATTACTACTGTGGCTACTGCTGGATATAACTAGGTTATTATACTTATCCATACCGATTCTGCTATTACGGTGCATTCACAGGTGGATTTCGTCTAGCTGCGTAAGCATAGTTTGCTGGATCATATGATTTCACTATGTTCCCAGCTGGAGGTAGTTATGAAGTTGGTATGTTGTTGCCATATCCAACAATCGGAGCTTTGTATGGGTATTACTACTACTATTACTACTATTGTTGTTGTTCATATGGCCTAGATGATTGTATTCTTTATTACTATTATTTGAGCATTCCAATTCCACTCTGTTCTGAATACATTCTACTTATTCCATTCTGGACAATCTATCCTCCTACAGGGTACTACTACTATTGCTATCTACTGTTGTAATTCCCAAGAGGAGGAGCATTAACACTTTAGCTAACTCCACCTCCTAAGAGTGCTCTTTCTTTAACTGCTAGCTTATTTGTTAATTCTACATTATTATTAATATTATTTGACCCTGGCACTATGTTGTTATATTTACTGTAGAGTTCTTGCTGATTTTGATGCATAATGTATTATTAAGGAGTCAAAATATTTCTTGGAGCAGCTGGATTGTTGATATTACTGCTTTAGATTCGATTCGGAGGTGGTTTATTTTAAACAGAGGAAGGTATCATCTCATAGCGATCTACAACAGGGCGATATGGATTGCTATTGTAATTGTTACTTGGATTTATGTTATTGCTGATGTTCTTAGAGGCTATTGTAGCAGGATTATTGCTGCTGGTGGGCTAATCACTGTAGTAATTTGAAGGCCCATCGATTTTAGGCTTAGGCTGATTCGCAATACCGACATGATTGTTGTTTGTGTTGTAGCTTGATGGCTATTGAAGTGGATGTGAAGATGTTGTTGGTCTTGATTTAACTACTGCAGGCTAAAGAGAAGAAGGAGGAGGAGGAGAATTAACTTTGTAGGCAGAAGCTGGTTATTATTACTACCTTCTCTAATTAACTACACCACCACCACCACCAATGATATTGTTATTATTATAATTCTGTTACACATTATTCCTTCCGTAATCATTGTAGTTGTTATTGTAGTTGGAGACTTATGAGACAACGCCACTAGCAGGTCTTTACGCAATCTTCTCACGAGATTTTGCAGAATCAATGTTCGAAATATTATTATTGTTGTTGTTGTCTTGGTAGATATAATTCTAATCAGAAAATGGTGCAGGAACTTAAAGAACATTCAGCTACTACTGTTACTGCTGAACTCCAGGCTTATTCTATGTAGCAGAAGGTGGTCTCATCCCACGAATATTATTACTATTATTGCTATTATTTCCTGCTACATTCCCTCCATTTCCACCATATCCATACCTACTTCCACTATCCTTACTTCCATTCTAAATAATCCCTTCAATCCTCTTCGCTCCTGCACTAACTATTCTATTCGTCTTCTTCAGTTCCTACTGCAATACTTGCTTTTACTCATCTTCTTCATAATCATGTTCAATATCATCAATCGACTCAGCTTTCTTGTAATTCGCTTTGGGTAGCTTCCCCTTGAGCATACCTAGATTCTTCGGTAAGACGATCGTAGACAGCAACTCTTACTTCGATGCTTTCTTCACTAGTTTCTTGCTAGGCCCTGGTGTTCCATTAACTTACTAGTTGCTTTAACCAGGATGCTATAGCTGCTGTAGTTATTTGACGACTAATGGATTGGCCAATATCTGATCGCAAGTTGGCCTTTAGATTGGAGATACCTTCAAGAAAGAAGCCAATACCGTCTACAAATCATTCGAATACCTAAAAAACAAATCAGGAAAGGAAGTTTTAATACCAGCAACATAAGAAAATATGTAAATTTTAACTCTCTTACTTCGTTGGTATTCTATCGAAAGCTCCCTTCTAGACTTTCTTGTAGAGTCCTTCCATGTCATTCGCTCTGAACGGTGGTTGTAAGCTGCACATTTCATATAGCACACACCCCAATGACCAAATGTCACTCTTGGTGTCATATGGTTAATACCTCCAGACCTCAGGCGATGCATAATACGGAGTGCCTGTTTATGTGTAAACTAAACCTTTCTTGGCTACTTTCGATACGTTCATATCACCTTTGAAAATACCAAAAATCAATCAATTTATGTAAACTGGTTATTTTCTCTTTTTGCTTACCTAATTTATAAGCTCCATCGGCGTAGAGAAACACATTTGCGCATTTGAGATCTCTATGGAGGATCTTCATTTCATGTAGTGTCTGCAGTCCTTTTGACATGTGAATAAGTGCCTTCCAGACTTCCTCTTCAGGGAATAATGTCTTAGCTTTTTTATGTCCGTTGATTTTCGCTTGTAGATCACCACCTGAGGCGTATTCCATGACGACGCAAAGAAGCTAAGAAGGTTCGTCTATGAATGCTTCCTTGTATCCGACGATGTACTCGTCGTTCAGTGATGCTAGAATTCTGACTTCATTCAGTGCATTTTCCTTTTCTTTTTCTTTGAGTAATCCCATTTTGACTTTCTTCATGGCGTAGATTTGCTCATCAGATTTGCGCTTCACTTAGAACACTTAGGAGAATGAACCTTCACCGAGCTTGGATATGACCTCGAAATCTTTCAGCTGAGTTTGGCTCTAAGTTGTGTTGAAGTTATTCCCAGCACCGTATTTGTAGTAGGCGTTAGAACCAGCAGCAGCAGGGGGGTTGTAACCGTTGTACATTGAATGAGAGGAAAAGAGCAGAAGAGTGAAGACTTAACTGTGCGTGTGTATTCTAGGAGACTACCTTTCTTAGTTAGTTTATTTGTTTTGTTTTTGTTTCCTTTACTTCTTATGTTGTTTATCTCCTGCTTTAATCAGATAAATTCTCCCAGCTCGCAGTAATTTAAAATAGAAAACTTTCAAAAAAACAAAAAAGAAAAGAAGAATAAATACTTTAATAATTACCAATAGCTCCCTTCTAGTTCTCTCTCTTCCCCAACGCTCTCCCACGCGATGATTTACTGACTTTTTTAAAAATTTTTGCTTGTAAATACATATTTTTTATTAATCAATCTGGCGATGAGATCATTTTGGTAGTCAGCATAATGCTCTACAACGATAAACCAGTGAAACTATTAAGTATTTTCTCCGCTGAATAAAATACATAAATGCTTCAATAATTGCATGAGACAATGTGCCTAAACAAAAATAGTTTCATTTACTTGCGAGAAAATGACTAAGAGAATTACAATTTTAAGATAGGGGGAATATTCTCTTGTCCTTTCCAATTTACAATTGTGTCCGTAGAATGGAATGAAACACTCAAATAAGAACATTTCCTAATACATGTCACAGAAGAGAGCAGGA
>Ga0302271_10001189_pt1 | contig 25385 bp, 11 predicted proteins | sample III_Bog_N1_1_FD_198767 | JGI IMG/M metagenome (GOLD analysis project Ga0302271, IMG submission 198767) | Peat permafrost microbial communities from Stordalen Mire near Abisko, Sweden - III_Bog_N1_1 | ecosystem: Environmental > Terrestrial > Soil > Wetlands > Peat | place: Sweden: Abisko... | reverse complement strand
ATCGCATTAAGGCTTGCAAGTGCTGTCTGTTTCATTTTTCCCAAAAGTGAAGTAATCCTTACAGAGTTCTCATTAAGGAGGAGTAATTATTAATTAGGAAACTCTGTATTGTTTGAATCACATTTACATTGGATGTATAATGTTGTATTGTTTTGAATACCTAAGAAAGAGCTGATAAACCTAATTAATGTGAGTAAATTGTGTTCAAAGTGGAAGAATTCATTTGCTATTCGAAAAAAGACATAAATGGGTCATAGAATAAATGAATTAGAGACATGGAAAACATATTTACTAAAATTCAGGCTCATTACAGCCCTCGTCAGGTTAAGGATTAAGTGTGCATGGAAAACATAGAAGATAGAATGGCGAAAAAATTCATATTCTATTCAATTTAATTGTGATAAAATGCTAGTTTAGTTTTTTAGAATAGTTTAAACTCAAAGAGAGAAGATAGGATAAAAAATCAGACACCTGGATAGCACATATTTTCATTGGCCTTAATTTGTTTAAGACAAAAAAACAATTTATAGTGATAGCATCTAATTGCTAGTTTTTAAGCTACAATAATTGTAAATTTTATTGAAAAAGAATGATTATTTTCCATTTAATATTTAATTACCAATAGATTACCTGAACTTCTCTAGAGCTTGTTGAAATAACTCATAATTTCGTTCTGTTTTTCAGCCAGCTCAAACTAATTAAAAACTAATGAATTTGATTAATTTTTCAGCCTGCATTCGAGTGTCGGTAATTTCATGAATTTCTATCCACATGTACAAATTATCTTGCTTAAAACAAAACCAATTTCCCAAGTATGATAGGTATTGAGCTGCTGTTTGTTGTTCAGGCCAAAAATTAAGCGCTATCTCCTTCAAAAGAAGCGCCGATTTATAATAAATGCAAAAAAAAACTAAGAATCTTTTTATTTCTATTCTCAACTTTCATGATTTTACTTATTTTAGTATAAAATTTCACTTTTTTTCAAATTCAATATAACTCATTTCTTCTTTCCACCTTAGTTTCTATGTGCTTTCCTTTCTGTCTGAATTCATCTAAAGCCTGATTTCGCTAGCTTTCTCATTGAAAATTTAAAAGTTTAGTTCTTGAAGAATAAAAGAATAATAATGAATTTTCGAAATTGAGGCTAGAAATTCATTATTGTAATTAGTTGATTTGGATGGATATCTTCCTGATTTAAACTAAGGAATAAATTTAATCATTTTTACTGATAGGAATTTCAGGTAAATTTGAAAGGAAGATCCCTCTGAAATCTGTAAAGAAAGCCTAAAATGCTTTATCCACTTAAATTTATGTTGCATAAATGAGTTAAGTATCAAAAAATCTAGTTCAATTGTATTGATTATTTTTCTTTGCATTATGATAAAATGAAAGAGAGTAAAAGAATATCAGTTAACCTTAAAAGATTATATTCTAAACAAATAGTGTTATTATACAAATTTGCATGTAATTGTGGTTTAATTATAATGATGAGAGACAGGTTTCTAGGATAATTGAAAAAGGATATGTTCTCAAAAATGAGAAAAATACCAAGGAGATGAGAAATTGATAGTAGATATAAAGTGAAGACTAGATCCCTGTGTAGTTGTATCCATCTGTTTTGAAAAATTGAAGTTGAAAATGAAATGCCTCCTTGGGTACTTTTAGATAATATCAACATTTTTCATTCTTCTGGCGAAGATTCTATGAAGTAGTTTTTCAATAGTTGAGGAATTCCTTGCTTTTCCTTCAAAGATAAGAGTGCAGAGTTAGTGAAGAATCTCTATTTCAGAGAATCATGTCGAAGGATCAATTCTTCAAGTTCATTGCAAAGAGGTGAACTAGGCTCATTGTTAAATTAATCCATAAGTAGCTGCATCTTTCCGCGAACATCGATGACTTCTTAAAGCAGCTAAGAGCAAGCATGCTTTTGAGGAGAAAAAGATACAGGAATATCACGGATCTACTCGCTGTTGCGTTTTTATCTAATAGAAGGAGTGCCTCCTCTTCTCATTTATTAGTTGTTTTATTAGGCGTTAAGTATTGTTGTTGTTCTTTTTTATATTTTCTAAGATAAACAATTCTTTATTGTTTTGGTTTGATTATGGGCGGGAGCTGATCTTCTTCAACTAAGAGTTTAATAAATGCCTTTCTTAGTGAGCTTACAATCCACTCAGAGGAGTACAGAATGAGTTAATAAAACATTGTTTACTTAGCTTGGATCCAAATGAAACTACTTTTTAATTGATTTTGTCTACGATCTCAAATCATTTTTTATCTTTTAACTCAAGATACCAAAGAAAATAGGTAAAACATGGGGGGGAGTGAAAAAGTATCAAACAGACTAGATCCAAGAACAAATTTTAGCTCTTTTTATCAGAATCTTTAGAACAGAGGAAAAAAGAGGGATATCAAGAAACTTGATTTCTTATGTAATAATAAATCTTTAGAGAAGTTATTATCTGTTTTGGTGATTCTCTCTGTTCTTCAGGAAATAGACATTTAAATTTATATTTCCTTGAAAATATACTTAGTTAAACAGTTGGTAGTTGCATTTTACAAAAAAAGGAAATGAAGGAGAAGAAAAAATAAGGGTAGTAAATATACAATATTCCATGAATTAGCCTTAAAGGGGATTAGCTAAGCTTTTGGATTATGAACAGAACATCTGAGAAAGGTTGATGGTGTTGTGATTATGACTCTTCCTTGAGATTAAATAAGAAAGGATATCCAACTTGATTTTCTTTCAAAACTTACCCTTTCAAACAAAAAAGAAATGAAATACAACTTTTACCAACCAATTTCTTGCTGAATATTGTTTAGAAAAGCTATTTTATTGGACACGTTTCAAGGTGTGAAAGAAACTAATATCAGCTTCGGTTTCTCAATCCCAAAGAGAGAGATCAGAATTCTAATACCTTAGTTCATAATAATATTAATAATCCTTCAATCTAAGGATTTTAAATCAACTCAAGAATATGATATATTAGCAAACATAAAAGAACTAACTAAATTAAGTAAGAACTTCTTAACAAGTAGATACTTGGTTAATACATGCTAACGGCTGTTTGTCTCAGGTGAGCAACCAGAATTAGAAAAAATAATGAGAGGGGATTAAGTAATTATCTATTTCATATTGATTGTAATTTTATCACTTCCAATACTATGATCAGTTGCGAAGGCATTTCATATCATTCTCATTCCTTAAGCAATTCTTCTCCCATTGGATAAAAAGTAATCTCAAAAGAAATAATAATTTGAATAGAAACAGTTTTATTTTGGGGAGAAGAAACTACTTTTTTGATTTATAAAAGAATCTAGAAGTAAGCTAGACACAATTTGATTGTCCTAAGATTGAGTTAAAGAGTTAAGACAGAATAATAAAGATAATACTGAGAAGAAGTTTTGCTACTGCTGTTTCATAATAAATTAATAAATTCATTGTTTTCTAAAGTTTTTGATATGAAACTACCTTGTTCAAAATTATTCTGTTTATTACAGGCAAAAAAGGTGAATGAGAAAGTTTAGTGAAAATTAAAACCGCTTCTTCGTTGGCTAAAAAAAAACTCAATTAACTTTAATTATTTACTATCCAACGCACTTATTTCTTTTGTTAAATATTGGATTATTATTATCAAAAAAAGTTAGGTATATTTATCAATTCTTAATTCATTCTTATGATTTATGGCCATTAAATCTTTGGATGGCTAGTTAATCAATTTTAGTTTTGTGCAACAAGAAAACACAAATGAAACACGTTTCTTTTAAAACTTTGAAAAAGAAATAGTACAACAAGAATCTTTCTATTTCAGGGAAGGTTTGAGATATTATTACCATTATTTGAGAGTTTCAAGGTTATATCATGCAGACCTAGTTCCAATAATGCGCTAAAATAAGTAATAAATTAAAATGCTATTTGAGAAATATGCTTCAAAAGAGTGGATAAAAATGCAATGAAATCAATATGTTTAAACTCTTCCATTTTTTCTATTTGAAATATGATGAACAAAATAAATACCATAGGATTTTATTATTAACCCACTAGTTTAACTAAAAAAGAATTGATAAAAAATAAATAATCGATGTAGTTTATGTGATTTCATCTTTTTTTATTTCATGTAAAAAATATCGAGATCAATACTTTATGTAGTCAATTTTTATATAATTAATCCTAAATTGTTTAAGAAGTAATCATTGGATCTCCAATTAATCATTTTATTTATTTTCTTTGCTGCTACCATAATTCACTTATTATTGAAACTAAAATTTGCTCTTTTTGTTATTGCTATGGAGCTAATTATTTCAGACATACAATTTTAAAATCAATATTGTTTTAAAATATTTGAGCTAAAATTATTTCTTTTATCTTCTGTCTTGCTATTCCTCAAAAGAGCTTAATTAATCCTACTAAACTATCTAATTCCCCTTAATTTATTTTCCTTCATTTAATAATAAATATTTGACTTCCAACTATTTGAACTTCTCCAAGTAATAGAAATCCACTTTGAAAACAATTAAATATTTTAATCTTTATATGTGGAATTTGCTTTTGAGGTTTATTCAGACAACCAAAGTGAAAAAAATTTGATTAAGAGTTTAGAGAAAACTCAATAAAAAAATATTTCAAAGATACAAAAGAATATTTCAACAAAAATTTCCGTCAACTTGAACTTTATAAACCCCAACAAAATGGCATAGAGCAGCACCTCCTTTAATCCTTTGATAAAGTCAGACGAAAATATAGAAAGGATTATATCATAAAAGTGTAAAAGACACCCGCTAATCAATGCAAATCTGCTTCATTTGGTACCCTATGTTAAAAATCCAAGAATTTGTCTGGACTGTGTACAGCAAGATGATATCCCATCTAAAAACTATCTTCAGATAAAACACGTACTTTCTGGTTCTAGCAATAGTGACTTATTCTCATATCCTGTTCTTACAAACCCTCAGCTCCACAAAGTAATCTAACCAAATTCGATGATCTTAGATCCTGATTACAATAAAATTGATAGTTTCTATTAAGAGCTCACGAAATAGATTCACACTAAAATTGAGACAAGCAGAGATAAATAGAATCTGAAAATAAAACAGCTTGGTGAAATATATCAACGTTATTTAGTAAACTGGTAGTAAATCACAGAGATTGATAAGCTCTAACAGATTTTATATGAAGAAAATAATGAAGGAAAACTAGCCAAATTTATTAATAATCATATTCTAAATTCTGAAAGCAACACATAAAAAATCTAAGAAATATGCTAATAATTCTAAGTTATTGGAGATACTTTTTCAGAGGAACAACCGAACAAAATAAACAATCTAATAAACTCGCTTTTAGAAGAGATAAACTTTTTTGATGCAAACAATCCTTTTCCTCTTAGAGCTGTTTACCAAGTTAAAAAAAATAGACTTTAGGGTTGTTTAAATGTTGCTTTGAAACCTATGAAATATTAATGGTTTTCTTTAAAACTATTTTTAGGCTGAAGAAAACATAAATGCGTTTCAGAAGAACTAGCAAGAAGTGGATCAACTTCTGTTGTAACTCAATGATTGTACAAGATAGATCAATGAAGCATAAAAAACAATATAAAGCCAGCGGTTGATTATTACAGAATTGCGAGACAAAAAGGGAAATCAATCAAAGAAAATTTCTGTTAAACAACAGGAAATTAAGGTATTGAAATTGTTAGAACTTTTAAATTCTTTAATTTTGCAATTTTAAAAGGAGGAGGCAAAAGAGAGAAGTAATAACTTAGAAGAGCAAGAAAAATGTTAAAATAATAAAATTATTCAATCATTCAACAACTAACAGACTATTAAAGTAAAAATAATAACTAAAAAACAATAATTAAAAAACCAAACTGGCCATTTTCAAGTATTTTAGGGAGGATACTTAGGGTTAAAACGGTTTAAAAAAGAGGTATGATTTTCATTGGATAATATGCCCATAAACAATGCAGATTTAAATAGGGATACAAATAAATATTAGATTGCAATAAAAGTGTGGAAATATCCTCCCACTCTTATTTTTCCATATTTATTTTTGTTTTATTTCAATGAAAATAGATGAATTACTCCCTCCTCCAAAAAAACCTGCAAATTTTTACACATTTCAAGCTTTTTTTGCTACTTTCAGAAGTATCCTTTCTTTCTAAGAACCCCCTTCCTTTTTTTTAAAACAATTTAATAGGGAAGAATTTTAGAAATTTTGAGGATATAAAGAAAAAAAATAAATAAAAAAATGAACTTTATGATGAAATGATTTTGTTATTTTTAACCTAATAGAAAGTAATAGCTGAATCTAAATCAATTGATTTATTGCCTACAGCTGAGCTAATTTTATCAACTTTATATGACTCTTAAATACTCATTGTAAGAAAGAACCAACATGAGATAGAATTTAAAAATGACTTTAAGATCAAGAAAAGAGGTTTGGCCTATTTGAATTTCATTATGGTACCTCAAACTAACTACGTTATCCAAGTGAAGCTTGAGTAAGGAGAAGGATAAGATAAGAACTTTCGTTTTGGTTTGATTCGTGACTCTGTGAAAGATAGTATATTTGGCCCTTATCAAATATCTTACACTGAGTAATAATAATAAGGTCACTTCAATACTTTAACAAAGGGAAATCATCTAGTAAATGAGGATAGTTGGCAAGAAACAAGAAGCCTAGAAATGCGCATCAATATCTCACGTAAGATTTTTAAAGTCGGAGCACTACCTCACTACGAGTCAGTTGTGGAGGCAGACAATCTCGAAAATCTTGTTAAAGCTGGTCCTTAAAGGTTCTTTTTTTATGGGTTAAACTGCCTAACAAAGATGACGATAATAAAATTGGAAACAGTTAGTGAGTTTGATAATAATATGTGAGTCAATTGATCTAGGAGATCAAATAAATGCATATAATTTTATGGGAATCTGTGATAATTTATGTTACGTATCGAGAAAAATATTCTCCTAATTTGAATTCTATTTACATTTGTGAGTTATGGAAAAAAACAGAAAAGAAAAATCATTATTTAAAACTGTTAAATTCTTTCAAACATGTTCGTATCATTATCTGTTGCGTTAAGTGATAAAAAGTTAGAGTGATTTGCAGTAACATTTTGATTAATGTACACAAAGTAAGAAGAAAAAACCAAGAATTCAATTTAATATTTTGTTATTCATTCCTTTGATTTTCATTTGAAGAAAAACGTTTACAAAGCGTTGAAGTTTTTGTTAGGGATTCGTTCTTGAAAAAGAAACGCAAACATTTCCTTTTCAAGAATGAATAATCTAAATTTTTTAGAGATCTTAATTCCCTAGGAGTATGTTTCTCTGTTGTTTCTTGTATGTTTCGTTGAAGAGCCAGGAGTACTATTCTAATTGTACGCATCTAAAACTAAAAATCCAGGATTATTTTAAATTTTGGTAGCTCTCCTGTGAGGGGAAAAATTCAATTATTTTAACAGAGGTGAGATTATCCTTCTTGGGTGTTATGCTAATATAGAGTTCCTTTTGTTCCTTAGAGCTGAGATTGGACTTATCGAACGAAAAGGAGGAGTATTATCAACTCGAGATGGGCTTCTTTTATGATTATTGCTATTCTCAAGAAATAATTTATCATATTTATCCATTGAAAATACTGATTTATCCACCAAAACTTATTCTTTATAAATTTTTCTAGAATTTTCAATGTTCAACAGCATCACTATCGGATGCTATTAAAAACTCCCAGCTAATCTCTTAAATGAACTTTAAAATCCAATATCTGTTTAGTATTTTTCAGTTATTTCCTCTGAATCAGTGAAGGCAACTAATATTTTCTACCTTGAATTAGTATCTTATTACTTCATCTCCACAAGAGTTTAAAAAATCGCTTTTGTTAATTTCCCTGGAGTTTAAAGGTTAGAATTATTTGAAATACCATCAATTTCTATTGATTTTATCAATGAAATCATCTCCCTCCAATTAATAATTCCAATTGATGAGGAAACTACCATAAAACTAGAACTTCCATAGCTCATAACCGATACTCTATCCTTGATAGATAAAATCTACTCCTTCATGCGGGTTAAGATCTCCACTTAGAAATCTAATTTACCTTTCTCAGTGTAATACTATTAGGTATTATCACATTAGCTTCTTTGTTGCGTCTTGTCTATTAGAAAATAGAATTCAAATGGCAGTTGGTTGATTTTCTTTATTCTCTTATCCACTAGAGTTGTAGGAATATTTGCTTCTTGGAAGGCATTTCGAAGATAATTCAAGCAACGTTGCTAAACTGAAAATACTCTTGAATTCTCCAGATAATGCGTCAGCCAAGAGCAACCATCTCTGAAGTTCTCCTTTCGAAGATTAATTATGCCTTTAACATAACTAATTATCATGTTTACGTCGTAAAGTGGGACTTGCATATTCTAAGATTATTATTCTTTTTATGAATTCTAAAGTAGCTAGGAGTTCTTTGTAATATCCTCTAAGAGCTAAATTGATTAGTTTAAGAGAATCTCTGCCCGCTAAAAATCATCTAAATACGCATAGACTTCACAGAGAAATAACTTTATGAAAATACTAAGTTCTCTTAATTTATCTGGCTGATCAGATTTCTTCATGAGAAACTCAGCTAACTTTAGACATGCTGTGAAGTGACTCAGCGCTTTAGAGAACAATAGCTTACTTGTAGTGTCTCTGGCTATTGTGTGAATGCGTGTATGCGGAGCTACAGCTGCTTCTTTGAATGCAAGTCCAGCAAAGTAAAATCTAGGCAATAACAATCGTAATGTTGATAGACTCGCCTAGAGAGTCCCTGCAGCTAAGAGATTCATGAACTAGCGCACATTGGAGACTTCAAACTCACTCATGCAGTAAAAAATTGATTTGCTGTAGAAATTTATTGCGTCTTAAAAGAGACCTTCACGGAAATAAATATGTCCAATATCGTAATATGCGATTCCTACAGCTTGGAGATTATTGACATACTTGAAGACATTCGCAGCAAAACCGAGTCGCAATAAGGAATCAGTTGAATTTTCTTTTTCGAATCCTTCCTCGATGAAGGAAATGATTTGGAATAAACCTGAGAAGGTCTCCACAAGGACACTGATTTCAATCGAATTCTATTGGATATCTCGCAGATGATACTTAGAATCTGATTTCTGAGTTTTTTCTTGAAAATAGCTAATGAAACATGTTTCCTCCTTGTCTTCTTCTTCTTCTTCATCATCTTTTTCTTCCTCCTCTTCCTTATCAAGTTCCTCCAAAGCAAATAGTTAGGATTTTTAGTTATCTTCGTTTATTTTATAACTTAAGGAATCTCCAAAATTAGGATCCTAATAGCTCTTGAAAGTACTATTAGTGTATCCTATCAGCTCTCCAGCTGTTCTAGCAGCTATTTTCTTACTAAGATAACTCTTTCTTTGTTAATTCTTAGAAATTTATTGTTTCAGTTGAACAATTTCATCTTCAAATGAGTTACAATTTTCTTGCAAGGAATCTCTTATTTCAGAGTGGAGATGTCTTGATTTAGTCCCAAACCCCAACTGACTATCAGTTCCTTCAGTTTTACATATCTTTTGTTGATTTGGACTTTATGAAAAATCACTTAATTTCACTTTAGATATTTTGCTGTCTTCAAAAGAAACAGAAGATTCCTAGAAATTAGATCGATAAATGCATTGAGAGCTAGTGAAATTCGCATTAAGAGTAACTTACTATTGCTATTCAAGATCCTTAAGATTTAGTGGGCTAGGTTCATATTCTTAAAAATCCATCGTTTCACTGTCATCTCGAGGCTTATTAACAACATCACTGAAGAATTTGCTATTTGAGTTTTTTTGTTAATAAGCTTAGCGAGCACTTTTTGAAGATTACCGCGATTTAACAGCCACTCCTTGTCTACTAGAGGAAACTCTCTTGGTTGGTTATGAAAATGACTGCAATCCAGGTGAGGTATTCTGTAAAAACTAGCTCCCTCCATAGAATTCATATTTCGTTATTGGAGGTGAACCTGAAGAGATGGTGTTTTTCGGGCTACGTTTTAAAGAGCTTGCAACAGTTGAATTGTTTATTTCTTTGGTTAGGGAAGGATTTGATTATTTGTTGGCTGCTAATTACCTCAATACATCTACCAATTGTAGTATGGGAACGCTGAATCGAAGATATAAAACAGCACTGTACCGGATTAAAGATATTAATACAGCTATTAGAATTAAGCTTCCTTGTACGATTTAAGAAATAAAGATAAACTTTGTTTACCAAGTTTCTTGATTTAAAATACCACTTTAATCCTTTTAGATGCAAGCCACGAACATCACCACAGATCGTGATCCACTTTAGGAAAGTTATTATTTATTCTGAACGTAAATAGGGACAACTGTGCTTAAACTGTTGAACAATTAAGAAGAAAATATTTACAATTCAAGTGGATCACATGAATTGCTTCTGAAATCAAAAGCTTACTATTATTCACCTTAATTTTTGGAGAATGAAAATGTGAAATCTTCTAAATGTGTGAGAAAACTAGTTGAACATTGTTTTGAGAACTAAATCACCTCATTGAGCCTGTTTTGAAAGTTCTTTTTGTCTACAAGCTCTGATGCAGTAAGTACAGTATCATCTCCATACTCCACATCACTCCAGCTCATAAGATCTCCTTTGATGCTATCCCAGTTTTTATGGAAAAATACCTAAAAAAAATAACCAAAAACAATAATTAAATCTAAATTGTTCTTTTGGGAATATCTGGTTGGAACAAATCCTCCTTACTGTTGTGTTGGTTTGATGGAAAAACACAATGTAATTTTCAGATCCAGTTTAATAGTTAGATTTATCCAAAGGCTAAAAGATCTAATCTAAAAAATTTTGGATTTAATAATCCAGGCTTAATATTGCATACGTATCACTATCACCTCTAGGAAATTTCTAAGATATCGTCATGCCAATTTTATTACTGCCAAAAGCAAACCTGTAGGGTTCCACGAAGGTTGGATAGTCTTTAAAAAAAAAAATAATAAAAAATGCATGTTGAATAAAAATAATTTTACAAGGATTTGCAAGAGCCTCCTTGTAGAAGATTCTGCTACGCGGATCGTAATTGTATGTTCCTTGGTATTCAGAGTCAGCTATGAACATTTTAGTGGATAGATTGATGAGCCTATGAAATTCATAAATAACAAAAAAAATTTCAGTGAAGAAATTGCAAAAATAATTCTAGAAGAAAAAAAATCTACTGGCAGCAAATAAACTAACATAATTACCCCAATTATTCTCTTAAATCAACTAATCTTACGTAGCAGGGTACTATCCCATGAGGCTAGTGATATGAGAATTATATGCTAATGTAACTTAAAGCAATTAAGTTTTGCTTGCTTCTATGATTGCCTTAGAAAAGAAAGAGAGGATCTCATTCTAAATACCCAAAAAAATACAAAGAACAATCATTTTTTATTTATCCAAAACAGCAAACTAATGAATGAGATTGTATTTACATTCATATAAAAGTTCTTCTCTTAGTCAGTGAATAGCTAAATATCTGTTTTATTTCGATGAAACCACATATTGAGTTAATTCGGATTTGCTTTAAATATGTTGTAACTATCTGAATCTAAACACGTTTGATTCTCAAATCGAGGCACTGAACACTCTGGCTAGTTTACAAATCCACTGTCTTTTAAAAATGAAAAATTCTTTCAAAAGAAACAGAACATGCTGCAAATTTCAAAGCTTGTTTACCTTTGATGATATTATTATTGTAAACGAGTTCATAGACAGAGAAAATAGAAGCCATTTGAGTTGAAATCTAATTAAAAATAACATCAAAAATTGAAAAGAGAAAACCTCATCATGAATGAATACTTACTGACATGTAGTAGATTTCTGAGATTATTTTGTTAAAATAAGCTGAGTTGGCTATTCTTTATTTTTGTAAATCAAGCAGACCTATTTAACTTAACTCCTACCTTTGGTTCGAAACACAGAAATGATTAAGATAAACAGGAAAATACATCTAAAAACTAAAAATAACCATAAAGTCATCTACCACTCTGAAAGAGCTTCCCCAAGGAGATAGCGATACACAAACATGAGGAAGATTGTCCCGAATGCAGTAGGAAAAGAAACCGCGCAGAGATAAGTAAATAGCAATCTCATACGTCTCTTTTGGTTTCGTTTTTAATTACACAAAAACTGTAGCTTCAATTTTTAATTTTTGCACAAAAAATTATCCAGATTGTTTAATCCAAACATCTGATTATGCTTATATCTGACTCCAAAAACTTCCCTTTAGTTGTAAGTTTAATAATTATTTTGGTATGTTCTTCGCCTCCCGCAAATGTGCTACAATTCATGTGGGGTTAATTAGTCTTTGGATGGTTTTTGCAAACTATTTTATGCTGGATAAACGAAAATTTGTATTTCTCTTGTAATTCATACGCAGAATTAAGTAGAAGGAAAAATATTTTCTTATGGATAAATTAGTATTGGTATCAATATTTACATGCCTTCACAACTTGTAATACAAAAATTTCTGAAAAGCACAAGTAGAGATTGTGAAAGATACTACTAAATCCTTTCAAAGGTACTCTTAAGGACATTTTGAAATACAAATCGTTAATAAATCATTTTAGCACTTTTAAAGCTCAGAAACCTCCTCCATTTAAATCTATTTTTGGAAATTTATCTTCTTTTTCATCATTTGAAGAGACTTTTAAAAACATAGTGAGTTTTGATAGTCTTCTAGCGCAGTTTAGCAAAATATGCATAGATTTCTTGCTCGAAAAATAAAATATGAAATTTATTCATCAAACAAATTGGCTTAACGTTAGATTCTTCTTGCTTTTTCTCTTAAACTATTTCATTAGCTGCTGTTGTTGATTTATCGCATAATGACGAAGATTACTGCATGGCATCTTCCAAATGTTTAATTTAATTTGAGAAAATCGAATTCTTTGGAGGGTCTCTAGTTTAAACATGTGTCCCATCATAAACAGATCTTGCATGAGTCTGTCTTATCAGCATCTGTAAATTCTGTGGAGAATCTCCATTAATTTTGTTAATTTAGTTTGTTGGAGAATTTGAGATTTACATAAAATTTAAGAATCGAGGCAAAGTTGGTAAGCTCTAGGCGATCTTTGTCACTTCCGACAAAGCAGATTAAAGATTTAAATGTTTTTCTTTGTTGTGTTGATTTACATCAGTGAATGAGAATGATAAAATCAAGATCTTTCTGTGATTAATATTTCTTCTATCAGGATTGATGATTTGTTGGGATTTGTAAGTATTATTGATTTCCTTTGCTAACCAAGTAACCGAATCCTCCCAGTTGAAGTTTCTATCTATATTAACAGATTCATTTTGATAACTTTGTTCTTCGAAGAAGTGTCTGGCAGCAAATACAACTTAATTCTTTCCGACTTCATCTTTGATTTCTGATAATTGAAACAGCGTTGTCGGAGGAGTATTAGAGTAGCCAGATATAAAGAGTCTGTCCCGTAGTTTCATAAATGTATTTGTTAAATAAGCTAAAAACCTCATTTGAATTTCTTGAAAATCGAAATTTTTTTCTATCGAAGCGCCATGTAATTGAGGCTTAAATTGAAAGTCAGTTAATCCTGGAATTTCATTTTTTAAGCTTAGTATTTTTTCAGGTAAATTCAAGAAACCATTGAGGTTTTATTATGAACCTTAAGCAGCATGGAGCATAACAAAAATATCGTAAGTTTGATAATTGCTAGATAGTTTCTTTTATTCTTTTAATATTTTCTATGTTGGTAGGTCAAATTATTCAAAAACACTTCTTATATAATACAGTGCTTTGGCCTTGAACGAATGGACTTACCCTTCCTCATAATACCTCGTTAAGAATTCACATCCGCGTTCAAATTTCCTTTGCTTTATGTAAGATACTCCTTAGATATACAAAATGAAATTTTCAATAATCTTCTTCTGTAAAATGAGTTCTTCATCTGATTATTTCTATGAACTCCCTATTAATTGATGGAAAGTCTCATTTTGCTGTGCTGCTAATGAAAACTATTGATTGTAAAGGTCAAATTACCCTAAGTGACTGTGTAGATTTGCAGTGAAAAGATGGACTAAAATCTACAATTTCCTTCGTTGCATCTCTGGTAATTGTCTCTCTCGTTTCAATAACTCTTAACATAATTGAAAATATCTGATCGATTTCATCATAATGTTCACTACTGCAGATGTGCTTTTCAGCATTTTTTTCTCCTCAAACAAATCCTCCGCTTGAATTTGATTTGCAATTTCCTTGAGAGAAATCCCAATTGCAAAGACTCTATCGATGATTGACGAGATAAATTCAGGTGAGAGATTAGTTTATGAACCTTCCCTATGGTTCCTATCACTTTCCCTTAGCTTCAATCCTTCAGCTAACGATTCTACAGATGGAATCCCATGCATTGTCAGCGTAACCATCAACGACTACTGGTAATTATTAAGTGCAATCATGTACTCTTCTTAATCAAGATAAATATTCCCAATATCAAAATAAGCAACTGATAATCCTTTATAGTTCTACACATACTTGAACATCCTTTAAGCGACTCGCAAATGTTCTAATGATTCGTTATTGGTATTCCCTTAGTTCTCATACCCTTCTTAGAGAAATATAATGACTGCTGAGAATTCTCTGAAAGCCTCCACTATTATTCTTAACTCCACAGACATCACAGGGACATCTGATAATTGAACTGAATTTAGTAGTTTTTTCTCTACAAACTGCTCTGCTATTGTTCGAACATAGCCAGAAGTGTTTTTGGATGGTTTTTGCTTGTTTGGTCTATTCCAGTTGTGTTATCCTTTTAGAGCCTAATGATTGATTTTGTCATCATTATTTTTTGGTTTGAATAGCTTGGAATGTGATTAGGGAGTAGAGGAAGGGTCTTTTGCTTTTAATAGCTATTGTAAATGGATTTAAGAGTTGAAAGCGAGTTTTTCTTTGGATTTAGAGAAGGAATTAAAATTTTGTTGAGTTTAAAACACAAGGTTAATTAAAGTGTTATTTGAATTAAGAATCCTTTGGCTATCGTTAAGTGTGTGCTACTGTAAAGTAGCTTAGAATCCCTCTAAAGTATAAGCCTATGTTAAGGGACCTTTAAGCTAATAGGTTGTTGGGATTCTGAGAAGAAAAAAAACAGCAAAGTGTGATTAACAAATTATCAAAGATAAGAAATAATTTTTACGTCTTAAGAGCATCCAAATCAAGATTTTTTGTCTGCATTTTGTTGTCTGACAGTCTAGTTTGCATCATATCGATGTCGATAGTGGCATCGAATATCTCAAATGTTTGATCTGGATTGTCTAATGAATTGGATTTAGTCTACTTTTATTTGAAATTGATTTTGTTTAAATTGCTATTTTTCAGTTCTTTGAGTAAATAAGCATGAAGCACACATAGAGGAATATCAATTAGATAGAAAAGCACAGCTGCATAATGAGTGATCGCTAATGGGAGAATGATGAAAATGACTACTGCTTAAATCCAAAAGAGCAGCTGAAAAAATAATGTCCCAGAGCCTGTTAAAATATCGGAAATATCCAAATTAATTCGTCCAACAAACACAACTATCGATGTAGTTCTTGTATCTGAAAGTGGACTAATGAGACTGGAGACTTCGATTGGATAGATTAAGCTGTAACTGAAGGAAAATCAAAGGAGAATTAAAATGAAGATAAGGAAAAGGGAGTTTTCAAAATTGGAATGATTATGTGTTTTACTATTTTTGTCCTCGATTTGTGAATGATTAAAAGAATGGATCAATGTTTTCCATGTTTATGATATCGTAATTTCCTGAAAAAGCATACTCTACACTGCTACTAATTTATGTGCTGAAATTCGTTTGATCTGCAGCTTTATTTGCGTATGGTTTGGTGGAATTTGACATGAATTCGACATCTTCTAGACTTAAAGCAATTCCATCGAATCGATTCCAATTTTTATGATAAAATACCTGCAAAGATAGATTATCAGATAAAAAATAGAAAAATGTCATCTGATTTATTATTTCTTTCTTATTTACAGTATGATTTTTTCTGTGGAAGAACACTGTATGGCCTGTGGAGTTGGCATCCTAAGGTGCAAATATATTTTAGATTAATGGAAGGATTGTGTAATCGATGCTCAAAATAGATAAGAAATGTCCATTTGAGTCATCAATTCTAATCGAAACAGTCATTCCAACTGCGCTTAGATAAGAAAAAACATATGGTTCAACAAATACCATTCCTTTTTTATTAGCATAAAGAAAAAAAAATTAAACCAAAAGTTAAGAACTTGTTATTCAAAAAAAAAGTAACTAGTTTTCAATACCTTCATTTGCCATTGCTTGTGAATACCAAATTCTACAACGAGGGTCATAAGCGCAGACATATTATTCACTGTAGCACTCTTGATAAGGACCATTGTCACAGCCAAATGATCTAAGCCAAAAGGAAGAAATTCATTCAACTCCAAAGATCATAATTGTAAGAACATCCAAGTATGAAAACTACTAAAAAGCAGTTTCCCCAAAACATCTAAGTATTTTACTCTGCTGGAGCTGCCACCATAAGAGAGGTATCTTGTGTGTTGTAAATCCATTAGACTCCTAAAAGAGACGATTCTCTTACTGAAAATATTGTTCGAGTGTAAAATTGGAAGAATTTGTTCTTTTTTTTTAACCAGAAATTACAAAGGAGATAAATATTATGCTATTTTTTTATCTTATCTGAATAGAAATCTTACAGTAAATTGAAAGTCTGTATCTTTTTGGCTGAATTATGACGAAAAGGTAAGTGTATGATGGAACCATAAGTTAACTAAATTAAGATTTGCTTCCATCAAAGAATCGATTTAATCGTCTTCACAAACTCCATTTAGTTATGCAATCACTGAACATTCATGTTCTTTGTGTTTTAAGTTTCCTTTTAATTAAATTTATAAAAAAGCAGTTTTTTATCAGTAAAAATTATTTATTTTTATATTAAAATAACGCTCTTTTTGTCAATTGATTTCTAGTGGAAATGATCTGTCGGATGATTGCTAAGAACTCCCACAAATCGAAATTTATTGAGGTAGCATTAGTTAAGGATGGGGTGTGATTATTAAGAAAAGTCTAACATTTGACATAACATTAAGTGTAAGGGGAGTACAAAACAAACCCCACCTGAAAAATCAATTGTGATTAGATACTTTTTTTGGACATAAATGCAATGATTATTGTCAATCATTTTGCTGAAAAATTCTCTCTCTCATTAAATTGAAAATATTCTACATTATTTGACAATAATTGATTAAATGTTTGTCAATGACTTTACTTATAATTTCTCCTCTGATTATTTTCAAATACACCGATTGCATAGACGTCATATCACTTGAGATCTTTTCAACAGAAATATCAGCTGAGTAACTAACAAAAAACTCAATCATTTTTTACGTACACTAGCGTACTGCTACTCTGCCATGAGTTTGTTTGCATACACAGAGTTGTGTAGTCTTTATTTTTCAAAGAGTTTTATCCATTCTCTGCTGATATCCTCCCTGATTGGAAAATAAGATATGGGTTTAGAAAAATATTGGCTTATCTACTTTCTCTCTTTGGATCGATTCGTTCAATTTATTACCATTCAGATATTGCAGACAGCACAAGGAAATAGTAGGAAGCCATCAGCGCAACGCATCCTAGTATCAGTGGAAGAGCTATCACCAGCACGAGCTAGAAGATCAATGGCATTTCTCTTCCTCCAAAACGCTTCCAGTTTTGGAAGAATCCTCAATTTATCTCACACTTTCTTTGTTTTTCCCTAATTTAAGCTGTATTATTTATTTGATTTTTCAGATAAATTACATAAAAAGACTAACTTACTATTAATTTAAGTAACTAATGGCTAATTTTTTGTTAAGAGTATTTGGGTTTAAGTATTTTACAAAGAATCAATGAATGATATCCCTTAGCTTTGCTATTGCTGTGTATTTACATGCTTTCTCATCTGCTTGACTTAAATTCTTTGGATTTATTCTTAAATCTTTTACAGCAAAATTCATTATTTTTCTCAATATTTTTGCTAATCATATTTCCAAAAACTCTGCCTTTCAGCACCTCTTTAATAGGATTTTTTCTCATAGATTTTTTTAGCACACCAAATTATTTAATGCAAAAAGATAAATGAAGTAAGCTTGCTCTCAAACAATTATTTAATCCTTTAAGCACATACCACAGAAATCTTACTTTTATTTTTATGATTTCGCTTGATTAATTCATCAGATGATATTAAAAATGTTTAGATTAATAAAGTGTAAAGCCAATTCAATTTAAGGAGATTTAATGTGTGAAATATTCATTTGGGGGGATTATTCATAAAAAAGTATTTTGAAGTCAAATACGCATATACCTAATTGCTAAAGGATTCATTAATTATGCGGGGGAAAGGAAATTATGCTTAAGAAAAAGGGCTATCTTTTTACTTTTGCTTATCTTTCCAGCTGTGAGAAAGCCCTACCTATTTGTTATTTTGATTACTGTCGTTTTTATTGAAATATGTGCAATTTTTGAGAGGGTGATAATTTTTGTGTAGTATTTTTGATTTCAATAATGATACTATAGTCAATCCACGAAAGTTGGAAACCAGGTATTCTTTATTTGATTTATTTTGATTACTATATATGAAAAGATAGAGAATGCAAAGGCGATTAAAATGATATTTAAAAGAGATAGGTATCATAAAGTTATCATATTGAAATTTAAAAAATACAGTAAAATAAAAAAGAAATTATCAGCAAAAACTTGTTTTTAATGAAAAATTTTGCAAGAAACTATGGGAAAAATTTCTTGAATTGAATGTAATTTTTCTTTTGAATTTTTTGAATTGAAATAAAAATAGGTTTTTGCTGATAATTTCTTTTATTTTTTACTGTATTTTTCAAATTTCAACACGATAACTTTATGACATCTATCTCTTTTAAATATCATTTTAATCGCCCTTGCATTCTCTATCTTTTCATATATAGTAATCAAAATAAATCAAATAAAGAATACCTGGTTTCCAACTTTCGTGGATTGACTATAGTTTGTTCTTTCAGTATTACTAGGAAATATTATGCAAAATAAGAGAGAGAAAAGGTTTGATTTACTGAATGTAAATTATCTCTTATTTTCTTATTGTCGAATTAAAAACGTTGAATTGTCAGTTTCTTGAGTGCAGCTTTCAGATTAACAAAAATATTTAGAACCCTTTTAAATTATGATTCTTGTTGGATTTCGACTTTCAGACAGATTCCTTTTAGTCAAGTTAATTAATATTGGCTATTTGCATTATAAAGTAACACAGTCATTGTCGTTCCATAACTAGATTAAGAAAATAACAAATCTACTCGGTAATAGGTTTTCCATCATGACTCTAAGTTTAATATTATGCTAAATTTTTCTTTCCTTCATCTGATAGCCTGCTTTTGTAATTAAAAAAATTACTTGTGGTTGTTATTTTTCGTTTTTTTCTTGAAAAACAAACAAAAGAATATCACTTTAATAAAATGCTTTCTCAATTAAGAATAACTTTCAAAGATATTTTAAGTCATATGATTATTATCACAAAGCTTTAATAAAGAAATTACATTTTTACAATAACAAGATAATTTTACAATTACTCTTTTTTAATTTTACAAAACTAGAACAATGTTTAAAAGGATAAGAACATTTTACAAAGTGGAGATTATCAAATTTATTATTTTGTTTTCTGAGTCAAATCATAGTATTTTACTTTCTTATTATTTTGTTTTCTTTTAATTTTGCTAGTTTACTTTTCAAACGCTGAAATTTCTTAAATACTAGTTTTACTCTGAAAAAATAGTTATCGGAGAATTAGGCGTATAGAAGGTTTAATTAATGGTCTCACTTTCGTTTTAGGGGTTGCTTATTACACTTTCTAACTCTCAGGAACAGTAAAAGAAAAATTGAATAGCAGCGGGAGGATCTGAATTAATTAGAAAGTAGAAGAATATGACAATTCCACTAGAGAATAAGAACAAAAAATTGAAATATTTAATCGTTCTGAAAATAGTGAAAAATCAATTCATTTGATTTTTCGAATGATTAAGCTCACTCTTTCGATGCAGTTCGTGAGCTGCGTGGCACTTACCATGACGGTCACAGTGATTGGTGTTATGGTTTTCTAGTTCTTGTACATCAGTTCTGTTATTGATAAATGGTAATATTGTAAATAATAATTCGTGAGCATAGCAGTATTTCAATTTTTAGATTTTGTGGCTTTTTAAAGGAAGGATATGTCCACAGGGATGATAACTAACACTGAAATACAGCGTCTCCATAACTTCGTCTATTCAAACAAGCTGATAATTGAGAATTAAATCAAAGGAGTAAGAATACAATCTTAAACATCTTGAATTTTGATTTTGACGGAATTTATTTTGTTTGCTGACTTTGCTCAAAGATCTCGCTTGGATTTCACTCGATGAACGCCTTGTATCTTAAATTCTAGCATGATGTTGTCGACTGTAATTTAGATTAGCTTTTATTTTTCAAAAACATGTTAAAAAGATATCCATTTCCTTTGGCTTATGAAGTATTTCTCAATTTTTTGTCCAAGACCTTATTGAGATTTTTAACTACAACTAAGCAAATTATATCTATTTTCATCCAAAACAGCTAACTTTTGTGATTTCAGATAGCTCTCTATTCACTCCTTTGGAATGCTCTATGCGACTCTACGATTAAAAGCTCTGTGAACAGATTAAATATGATCTGCAAACCCAAAATTTTATGTATCTCGATCAGTGGTTTCATGTGAATATCTATTAGATTAGTCAACTCTCCGATGCACAGCGTGCTTAATTGATGAGGGTACGATTTATAAAAGCTAAGGATTTGAAAAAGACTGCCTTTTTGTATCTGAAAACATCAAATAATCTCACTTATTTTCTTTTCAACAGAGCATTCGGGTGTTTTTCTTTGCTAAATCTTTCTCTGTAATGAAACGAAACGACCTTATTGATGTTTAACTTTATAGCACAACCTTTCCAGACTCTATGATGCTTATCACCCCCTCAAGGTAAGAATTACTAAGCTCTGATAAAACGATTTTTAACTTTCAAACAATAAAAAAAGGCTTAAAAACTATGCAAGTTCTGCTAGAGAAACTTGCAATGGGAGTAATAATTTAGAACCCTTTGATCCACGATGCCGTTCATGGTACACGCAAGCTCTCGCTGAGAAAAGTATGAAGCAGAGATGTTCTCTAATTATATTAGTGAATTCTTCTACTATGATACTTATTCCTGTACTTAACTTGTTTTGAATTTCAAAAAAAGAGTTAATATTCACAGCGCCATTTCTAGCAGTATCGACATATTTAATTGGATTTTCTGCAACACAAAGAAACGACGATACAGATGGAACTTTCTTATCAATGTTCAGTGCAAATCTTGGGCTTTAAAACATGAAAACAAAAATATTTGCTTAATAGGATATTCTCGAAGAAACAAGATCAGATGAAGGATATACTGTTTTAGCGCACACCGCCAGCCACAATGTAACCTAAAATTTTAAAGAAAAAATAATTATTATCAAAATTCCAAAAGCCAGGAGGAGAAAGGGGATGAGAAGTAAGAATTAGGGTTTTTATTAATTTTTGTGGACAATACTAATCTTAATTAATTTCTAATAGAAAACTGAAAAAACAGGTTCTATTTAATTATTCGGGGGGACAATTTTTAGCTCTAAAGCAATTTTATTTTTCAAATTGTCCCAAACGAGAAAATAATAATAATACAAGTTACTAATACCAAAACGAGATTACATTTTTTAGTTTGTTAATAAACAATTTTGGAGTAATATTTTGTCGTTTTACAAATGTAAACTAGCTCAATAATTTTATTTAAATTAGGTGTATCATCACAGATACTGGAAGCCAGAGGATAGAGTCTTGAAAATATGGACTGATATTGAATATAATTCAACTTTTCCAGTCAACTAAAAAGACAAAGATGACTTCTAAGCCAACTATTATCGAGTTTCTAATCTCAGCCTACTATCTAATTACTCCATCGTTAATTGCGTCAACATTTCTTAGTTCTTCTTTCGTTTCAACAGACTCAACTAAAGCTAGTAATTTAACAAATTATTTGTATGTCAAAAAAATAAGTAAATAAAATATTGTGAAAGAATTTAGAAGAATTTTCTGATTATTGGGATAGTTATGCCCTGATGTACCCAGTGGAAGCAATGACTGTGAAGAACTCAGGATCTCGGGAAGTGGAATACAGCAAGACAATGCTGATTGGGCGGGTATCCAAAGATCAGACACATGTTATTGAGGACGTAACCCTGAAATACATCCCAGTCATTTCTTCACTGGTCAAAGGGGAAGTAGCGTTCATAGTTCTTTGGCTGCTAATCAACATCTTGCATTTGTTCGCAGTGTTATTTTACTCGCATGATCAGCCTCTGCAGAATCTAATCACTGTGCTTAGAGAAAATGCTAATTCAATTAAGAATTCTGAAAAAAATGCAAGGGAAGTGCGCTTATTTTAGAGAGAAAGAGAGCCTACATTTCAAAAAGAATGCGGTTCTCATTCAATAATGCCAAAGCTTTAACTTAATGTAAAAGCACTGGATAATTTTCTGATGAGTGATATAAAAACACCTAACGATTTGAATCATTCAACAATGCAAGGAGGTGAAAAATAGGTTCTGTTTTAGAGCAACAAACTAGAGAATAATAAGATTTCTTTGAATCTACTAGATTGCTACTCTAAATAAGATGGAAAACAAGTTTCTTCAGGGGAAACAAAAGCAAATTTCAGTAGTATTCTTCAAAAACAATTGAGTGTTGATATGAAGTAATCGTTTTTGCCTCTTTTAGATGAATCTAACGCATAAGGACCCTAAAGCCCAAATCATAATTTAAGTCCAATTTTAACCAAGAAACGAATGAGCATTTTTTCAGCTAGAAGTCCTGAAAGGACAAGATCCTGGAAAGGTAGCAGCATCAACAACAACAGTAGCAACAGAGAAATAAAAGCAACATCCGTTGCATCTATATCCTTCTCAGCGACTGAAGACCAAGAATCTATTTTAAGAGAACGCTAGTAATCTTTTGATTATCAGAACAAGAATCTGTCTGAAACACCACAAACTTTCTAAGAACTTAAAGACATAATCGACTCCATTCATGGGATATTTCACTTGCTTTAACTTGCCAAAATCGATTCAGAAACTGGGCATCGAGATTCTTCTGTTTTGCAGTTATCTAAAGCAGCTAGAATTTTTTAAAAAGTCCGTAATTTCTCGTAGCTTGTCATTTGCCACAAGGGAATAGGGTTACTTTATTTAAAAGACTAAATGTTTGTCGATGCAGCTAAATCGTTTTAGAAGGCACTCTATGCAATTTTTAAAGAAGTTGGATTCATCGAAATGGGAGATGAAATGGATCTTATTAAAAAAGGATAGATAAATATTTCAGAAAAGGAAAATCTTTAAGAAAGTGCTAAATTAATGCGATTAATCGCAATAGCTTTCATGGAAAAATCAAAATAATAATAAAAGAAACGGAAGGATCATGTATCTCAGAAATCAAAGCAGCTACTCTTGCAAGCGAAGAAAAGTATTGACAAGAGTATTGAAATACTCTCACTATTAAAAGATGATTGCGGAGATATTAATTTATTAATCTCTCTGTTTGTTAAAGCAGAGCTGATCTAACTCACTTCAGCAATAGATGAGACAATCCACTCTTGCGATAATCTCTCTAATCTCATCTTCAACACATAGAATTAATACACCAAATCTAGAGTTGTTAAAAAGAAATATTTATTGCAATTCATTCTTTTTCTTTTCTTTTCTTTGATGATTGTAATGTTTTACCATTTAACTTATTGAATTATTTTAAACAATTCCAGGAACAATCTGACGAAGTAACTATCTAAATTCTCACTCAAGAAGTTTAGTTACTAAAAGCAAACATGCTGGTACAATCTGGGAAAACATACGAAGGCTCACTACAAATAGTTGAGTAACTCTTTCAAAGCTAATTTCTCGATGAGGGAGTGAAATTTGCATCCTTGAATATGTTAAAAGAAATATCCAGTAACTACTTAAGCAGTGAATCAAGCGATTTCCTGGGAGAGGAACTATAAAAATACTAAAAAAGTCATTTAAAGATTAGTTTTATCTTTGAACTTGATTCAATCCTACCAATGTCTCTCCTGGAGCATCAGATAAAATGCTGTAGCTCTATTATTTAGAATTGCTTGCAGGATGAAGATTCAGTAGAGTTTTGGAGAATAATAAACGGTGATCTTGATTAAGTCTGTCCTGAGTATGAACAATCTGACCATAATTTCTCTTTGTTTTGCTTCGAAGACATAAAGCGACAATTTCATGAATATTCTTGCTCCTCACTTTAAAAAACAGATATGGACGATTAAAGACGTAACTCCATGAATTGTGTTGAAGAAATATTGAAATTGAAAGTTTTAAAAGATAAAAAATTGCCATCATCATCATAAGTTAAAAGTCATTCAATAATAATAATTTTCTCTCCATTCACTGGAGACAGCCAAGCTTCTCAATCTACAAAATAGCAGTGGAGTTCGATTGTTAAAAATTATCCTTCATTTCAATAAAAGATACATATTCTCTAATATAATTAATTCTCTTCGCCTCGCCATTTCACATAAGCTGATTCACAATGTTCTCCAATAGCCTTTTAGACTAATCCTCAGCGTGGGATAATAGGAATACCTCGAGATTAATCAAATACCATCCACTCCATATTGATTAAAAAGAATATGTCGCCCAAAAGCAATGAGACCTCTAGTCCTTTTAGTGGTTTAAGATTATAAAAATTTCAAGAAAAATCGATGGTTTTCTTTGAAGATCAAGACTAGAAAGAGTAATAATAGTGCGATTTAGTGGAGAATATCCTCAGCTGTGAAGAATTCTTTAAAGTTGTTGTATCCCTAGATTAATTAATGAAATTCATTCAAGGATTTAGGTATTCTTAGCCAATGATTAAGCAAATCTACTTTCAATGAGTTAAATCAAGTAGTCTAAAAGATATTTTTAAATTATTTGTTAAATAATACTTTGAAATCATATTTATTTTTTCCATTTGTTGTCTCAAAAATATTTATTTTTTTTTTCTTCTTATTGTATTTAAGATTTTGAAGATAACTACTAGATGAACATAACAATATTTTAAACAGCGAATTCAATATTTCAAACATTCTCACTCGTTAAGAGAAATAACAAACAATTTATTTATTCATCTATTTCTAATGAAAATAACTAATTAGCCTTTATTTCAGGGACAACTCCAACATTAGAAAACCCAGTAAAAATACACATTCTTCGCAAAAATTCCAGTCTTTTGCAGATGAAAAT
>Ga0302271_10001188_pt1 | contig 25406 bp, 17 predicted proteins | sample III_Bog_N1_1_FD_198767 | JGI IMG/M metagenome (GOLD analysis project Ga0302271, IMG submission 198767) | Peat permafrost microbial communities from Stordalen Mire near Abisko, Sweden - III_Bog_N1_1 | ecosystem: Environmental > Terrestrial > Soil > Wetlands > Peat | place: Sweden: Abisko... | reverse complement strand
TTTTTTTTTTACCTAAAACCTTTTTTTTCAACCATTTTCCTTTTTTTTTTTGGGCCCCCAAAAATCCCCCCCCCCCCCCCCCCCTCCAGAGATTAATTGTCTCCCAACTTTTTGTTCTTGATTTTCTCTTCTCCTCAACACTCAAGATATTTATTATTTGTGATTAAAATTCATCTAGTCATGCTTTTCTAACACTGTTCTAAGCCTTTAATACGAATTTCTGATTTGACTTCTGCCGTTTAATTGTGAAGTATTTTTCCCAACAATAATACTTCATCTTCTTAGCTCCGTTTCTCTCTTACTTGCAAAACTACATACATCCTCAATAACTAACCAAAATATTCCATTAAATTCTTTGAGTTTCAACCATTCCCTGATTGCTTCTCTTGATATTGTTCATATCAGCCATCCCTCTTTTATTTTATTTTTTGATGTAAAAAATCCATCGCGACAATTTCTCCTTTCTTTTCTCAAGATTTTATTCCTTTTTGGGATATTTTTAATAAATCAATGCAAAAAATAGTATTTTTTATAAATATTGTCTATCTCAAATTAACTTATCAGAGAGAGAGTTACTTGCTGTCTCTCCACAATAGGGAAGCAGCAATTAATATAAATATCTAATTTTCTTAAGATATTTCAATTTAATTCCACAAAATATAACTTAAAATCAATGGACATAAATTCTTCATTCTATTATTATCGTTTTCGCTTGATATGCCTTTCATTGCTAAGTATAAAGGAATTAAAGGGTCTAAAGGAAATATTTTAGATACTCTAATTCCTTCTTATCCTTGTTTCCTACTATCTTGAAGATAATTTGATCCTTTGGTTAAATTACAATCTTCAGCAGGAAATTTGTCCTTAAAAATGAAAGATAAATTTATCCGCCCAATGAATATTCTCCTAAACTTGATCCAAAAATGGGTAGTTTCTCTGATTGGAGGGGCAAAAACCCAGGGAAATGCACATGGAAATCGCTTGCAGATTTAGCGATCTGTTTGTTCAAAGGAAGAGGGAGAGTTCTTAAAATCGCACCTCCTTCTGAATACTCCAACCATTATCTCTTAAATTGTTCAACATTCGCGATCTCTTAAATTTCCATGAATTTAGTCAGCATGCAAGGCAAGGGCACTTAACATTCTACTTAGTATCCATTCGATCTGTTTCAAAAGTAAAAAAAATTATGCTCAAAATATATGAGACATGCAGTGATTATTTCGAAATGTGCTAACAAAAGAATATTTATTTAAAATAAGCCTACTTGTATTTGATGTCAGCAATCACAATTTCACAAGGAAAAGCTGTGAAGGCAAGTGCAATCTATTCCTTTGTCTATTGATCTACAGGAATAGTCAAATTTCTCTAAGATTCCTCTTGCAATAAATGCACATCTAGCAGATACAAAAAAAGTATATAAAAAATGCAAGTTTATCTTATTCCTCCCAAAAATCTGTTTCCCTTGATTGATAATAAAAATTATCTAAACATCTCTCCTTACTCTACGAGTGAATGTAACTCACTGAGAAGTCTTTAATGTCTTCAGTTGTGATGTTAGAAATAAAGAATTCTAAACCTAGGAATTGTTGATTCTCTGAACCATCTAAATTGCTGGTTTATCCTATTGAAATATCCTCATTTTCGAAAAGATTAAGCTTGGATATCAGACAACATCGCTTGAATTTGGATAGAGTATCTTATGAGAATTGCAGGTACTTGAATAGACTATCATCGTAATTCACAACTTAACCCTGTGTCTTCTCAATCTGTGCCTTATTCTAGTAGTACTCTCGAGGATTGCGGAAAGGAAAAATTAGATCCGCACCAACTGGATCGAAATTATTAACTCCTTCATCCAAGGAACTGTTTCTCTCGTCGGCAACTAACAAATATCAAATCAAATCATCCATTTTGAGGCTGCTAGCACTTCAATTCAATTAAATGTTTAGATTTATGTTTATTTATTTTTAAACAGCAAATTAAATTTATTTCAGTTTAAATTCTTTATCTCTTACCTTCTCCAGACAATTGATCTCCTGAGAATTATTCAGGATTAGCGTAGCTTCTATAGTTTGCACCTATCCCTCCGGTTGATGAAAAGTGCTATTGTAGTTTGAGTTTTTTAAGATCTGAGAGCCTAAAAGTCTATTAATTTTATATCCGATTCAAGGTTGATAGAGGATAGAAATTCGGAGATGTTTGGAACCCAAAAACTTTGCGATTCTCTTTCTCACCTGCTGCAGGCTCATTTTCTATGTAAACAACCAAAGATTTATGCATCATCTTAACTTTCTTTGTAGTTATCTTTTTTAAATTATTTAAATAATCATTATTTTTGTTACGATTTTCTGTTAGATCGTCTCTACTCCTGAAATTCTAAGCTAAATTCAAGAATTTCATATCATTCTGTTATTACTAAGACTACTAGGACACTTGCTATTGTTTTTGCACAGAAGCTGCTACTGCAGCTTATTTTTCCTTTTTGATTTTCGCTTTTTCAAGATATTAATATAACTAATCATCTAGCTTCTGACTCTACTCCAGAATCACTGTAATGACCTTCTTCACATCTGCCAATGACTTTTAAGGTACATCTTTCTTAGGGCTTTTAATGTCCAAAATAATTTCAAAGTCACATACATATCAATAATACTAATTTTTTGAATTATGTATTACTCTGTTGATTGTGATGTTGTCTATTATTATTGCAGACTATTATCCTATTTTTGTTGCCCTTCTTAAGATAGCTATTGACTCTAATATTTTAGAAGAAAAAATAAGATAACAATCTCCTAAGAATAAAATTAATCATATTTTATCTTTTCTCTCTTACAGTTTTAGTCTTCTTAATATTGCTGTTTTCCTACTAAGCAATAGAGCTGTGTTCTTCTGAAAGTAACGCTTTAGGCAGTACTCCAATTTGCTACTATTACTAAAGCTATTTCGATGACTGCGGTTATTATTAAATCTAACTACTGAGTGTATTATTCTTTTCTCTTAACATCTCTATTTCATGCTACAATTCTTTAATAGCTTCTTCATAATATTCATCGTTGTTCTCCTGCTATGAACGTTGTTGACTCTTATTTGGATTCTCCTTGTCAGTGCTTTTGATTCTTTTTTCTTCCTAATCTTCTTCACCATTTTGTTCTTTTTCAATCTAATTCTCTTGCTGCACTATTCTAATATTCGCTGATTGTAGCTAGTTCTTCAGCGAATTGATTTATTCACATTACTCCTGATATGCTTCGTCTTAATTGACGATTTGAGATTCTAATTCTTTCATTCGATTCTTGAGTTATGCATTTTTATCTTGTTCCTCTGCTAGCTGGATCTTCAATGGTTACAACAATTCCTCTAGTTTATTGTTTTCTTGCTTTTAAATCTATGATCGTAACTAAGCAATCAGTGAATCTGATGAACTAATTTGATTCCTAAGACTCTATAGTTTCACCTAGCTATCTTCGAATTAACTCAAATTTATCTCTAGTGTCTATATCTTATCTTAAAGTGCTTGATTCTCTTTATTCAGCTAATCGATTCGATTCTTCAGTGCCGAGGATTAGTCGTCAGGGATTTGTTTCATCATTGAATTCTTTTAGTTCTACTGTTTCTCCTCGTTGAGTATTCTGTTCTTTTCATTTACAGCATCTAATTCCTTTCTTAGCTTCTACGAACTTTCACTAGCTTGTTTGAGCTACATCTTAGCATCTTAGTCTTGTCTGCTGAGTTCAGTTATTGCGTTTGCTGTTTAACTTTTTAATTCTTTGTTTTCAACTCTTAAATTTGCTATTTATTGTTCTAACTCTTATTTTGATGATTCGATACCTTTGTTCGCTTCTTTTTGTTGTTTCTCATACTCTAAACGGATACTCTTTTGATATTCTTAATTCTTTGCATTTTGGTTGTCTTCGTATTGTTTCAAGAGCAGCTTCAAAGAGTCTTCGTTTTCTTTGGATTACTTTAATTGATTTGTTAAATCTGCAATCGTTTTTTAGTTATTTATTTGTGTTCTTTATAATTCTTAATAGTCACTCTTCAGTTGAGTTAACTCTTGCTGAGATTACTCGTATTGCTTTATAGCTTGTTCATCAGAGAATTATTGCTGCTGTTGCTACTGAATTGGAAGATAATTATTGTTATTGTTATCAGATGGCCTTCCAGATTATTATTACTGTAAATTATTATTATCCAATTGATTCTAAGTATTGTGTAAAGGGATATTCTAATCAACCACGAACTGTTTATTTTGATTATTCATTTAATATTCTTTAAGAATCACCTAATCTTACTACGGCTGCTACTGCTACTATTGCTGCTACATAGATGGCGCACCAATTTCTGGATTCTACTAATACTGTTATTATTGCTATTGCTGTTATTTTTACGATTATGATTGCTTTGTGACTGATTATTGTTATTATGCTTCTTTGATCTCTTCCTCCTTCTTATTCCCATTAGTTTAGCTATTATTCTTTATCTAACTACTGCTTTCCGCTTAACTTACAGCACTGCCATTTCCAATCGATTTAATATTTGAAACGGGTTTAGACAAAGCTTCTCTTTTCTCTTCTTCAAACTTTCTAATAAGTGGCTCCACAACAGCTGCGAGATCTGAGAATGTTGTCTTGTTCTATCGATACTTCCTTATCCGTGGAAACACACTCTCGACAAAGGAGAATAATATCTCGTATTGCTGCTTGTCTTCAGGAAAAAACAGATTCAGATCCTTCACTTTTGCTTCGTTCAGGAACTCCTCATAGAGCGTCTAGCAGTCGGAGAGCGCCTACTGATCAATATCCTCCTCTCCTTGCTCGAACTATTCATCGAGGAATCGGATGGTATCATCGACTTAGAAATCCATATTCACTAAATCTTCCATGTAAAGTACGAAATGGTATCCCGTTTTCCCCTAAAATTTAAACAATTCTTCCTTTGCGAAATTAATGAATTTTTCCTCTTCAGGGAAGTCCACTCCTTCTTTCATGCAACTCTCCAGCGTCGCGAAGAAGCGAGTTTTGGTTCCATTGCTGTTTCTGAAATGCCAGCATGCCCATGCGAAGATGCATTCAGCCATTCTCGAAACAATATTTGATCCGATTTCTTCTTCTTCAGGAGCTAGAATTCATTACACAAAAGGGGAATTACTGGTTAGCTCAATTCAAAAGTGCAACTTGATTTGAAATATTTTTCAAGTTATTTTTCTCAAAAAAGACATGAAAAGTTATCTTTTAAATTAGAAAATACTTACTTGGATTCGATGAGAGGAATGTTTTCCCAATCGGATCATCATCTTTATGACGGACGACAATTTACTTCATCAATGGTAAAAGATTTTAGCTCACTGCAGCAAGCACAGCTGGCAATCCTAGATCCATGCAATCCTTTATCAGCTGTTGTTCATAAACAACGTAACCAAACAATTAGGTAATTATTTTTTTTCTGCTCAAAGGGAAAACAAGTCTTACAAGCATGCATGACATCTTGGATATTTTATCTTCGCTGGTACCATTGAAGATTTCTTAACAAGCTAGAGCCATGTTCTAGGCAGTGCTGAGATGAAAACATATTTGATTAGGTAAATAAAACTACAAATGAAATTATGCTTTAACAAAAATATCAATCAGAATGATCGTTGCTGTTAATGCCTCCATCAATGTATGTCTTCTCATTAATCGAAGAAACATGAATTATTGAGGTATCTTACGCTTTGTGTTAGGCTTGAATCTCAGGTTGATCTGATTTGAAGAATTGAAGGATTTCATTCTTTTTCTTCTTGAAAAGTTTTGGAGTTCTCAGAACCTCCAGAAAGTATTGTTTTGTGAAACCATTCACGCCAACTGATGAAGATTAAGAAGACATGTTTTCTTGTTGTTTGTGTTCTATGATCTCTCTCTCTCTCTTTCGCCTAAACTATTCTACTGTTACAACTCCGATCTTAAAATCAATATCGCTATTCTGATTTATTTTTTATTTCTTTCTCTTCTTGGCAAGAAGGAATATTAATCCTCCTTTTCCTTATACTATTCTACGTTCCCAAGAAGCTTATATCCCGATCAATTTTTGTAATAAGTTAAGTTCCAATGAAAAATTATTACCTTCTTTTAACAATAACAATTAATGGAATGAATTAGAATCTGTTTAGAGTCAATAAAATAATCAACAAAAGTAGAAAGAAAAAACAAAATTATTAAATACAATAAAAATTACTTTCGAAAAATAGTTCATTGCGGTGTATTTATTCGCTTTCCTTCTACAGAAATGATTGCAGTTTTAATCAGCTTTAGTCATGCAAATCAGATTTAATTTAAAAGAGTTAATACAGAATTATCCTCTTAGATGTCATATTATTTCTTGAATTTCTCGAGGTCTAAAATATTATTTTTCAAAATCATTTGAAAAACTCCTTCTCTCTTTTGAACATTCTTTTCTTGTTATTCCAAGAAATTATTTCTTTGTGGAGGCTATTAGATCGCTTCATTCATTATCAATCAGAATTATTATTACAAAAAATACATACAGTATTGCTAATATTAAACAAATATTTTGATTAAAAAGCCACTTGGCGGGATTGAACCGCCGACCTTTCGCTTACTAGGCGAATGCTCTAACCACTGAGCTAAAGCGGCAGGTAATGCTTTTAATTACAAACCATCGCTTATTTTCTTCAAATTAATTGACTGCTAAGTTTTAAATCGCCTCTTTATCTTGTTGTAATTTTTGTTGTTTCTTTTCTTTAAACAGAAGTATCTAATATAGAGAGAATCAACAAATTGCGTTAATAATTATTGTAAATATTATAGTTTAGTGACTGTAATGATTTAGTTTAATAATAATTCCTTTAAATTATACTGTAAAACCACTTGTTCTTTCAATAAAATACTTATTTCTTTGATGTATATTTCAACAACAAAAATAAAAATACCTAAATTAGTAACACATTGAGCTCACTCAACAACTCATTTCAACAAGAAATCGATATCATAAGCCAAAATAGATCTAGAAAAGAAATGGTAAAAAACCAAGCAGCTAAGAAGTATTCATAAATGACCCTAAATCTCCTCTGGTGAAAAAGAATAAAAAAGAGGGGGAAATAACAGCGTCTAAGAGAATGGACACTTCTCTGATCTAAGAGGAATCATTATTTTAGCTCATTAAGAGGGATTTGATAATCCTGTCTGACGGAAGGCAGTGCGTGGAACATCCCCCTTTTTTTTGAATTTCTCCGAAGTATTTTCAAATTTAATTCTTTCAAAAAGTGGCAAATTAAAAATAAAAACAACCCAATCCAATCAACTCAACTAAATAAAAATGAATGCTCATATTTAAATATTATATTACAAGGGAGTATTTTAATAATTTAGGAAAAATCACTATCCTTTTTTGTATTGTGAAGACTAAAAATATCAAATTGTTGTAACTAAATCCAGATCGATTTATGTCATTAGAATAATAAGAGAAATCAATCTCTGTAAGCCTTTTTCAAATAGATAAAATCAAATAATAAGGTATTTACTTTGTTTTCTACATCAGGGAAGGTACTATTAACATAGCTGAGAATTGATTATTTCTACCCATCGAATTCAATTTTTAAATTATTATTGCTATTTTTGTAATTTTTTGCGAAGATTTATGTAGTAATTAGAAAATGTTATTATAAAGTATGAAGTAATAAACAGATAAATATATATTAGTGCAAGGAATATAAAAAATAAGAAGTGAAGAGTTCTAAGAATATTAAATAATAGTAATCAAGTAATTAATGGTGCAGTTGTTGTTGTTGTTGTTGGTAATTGGAAAGAGGGTATCAAAAGGTATCTCTAGAGTAAAAGAAAGTAAGGGATTGTTTGTTATGGTGTGTTTTAAGTGTCAAACGTGTGTTATTTTATCTGGTAAAGTTGAAGTATTTATTTTGAAGTAAAACGACAGAAATGTCTGAAGTATTTAGGTAGTGTAGTGGAGAAATTATTAATTTTTTTAAAAATCTTTTTTTGTTTTCTTCGTTCAATTCGAAGAGTGTTTTCTTTTCATAAAAAGCGAGCTGGATTATCTCGATAATAGACTAAACGAAGGTGGTTTATGGTCGCTTCTAGGGTATGCAATTTACACATTATTTTCATCCAGCCAAGAGAATATTCGCTCCTCCATGGCGGAGTCAAATAATACTTCATCTTTTAAGATGCTATTTAGCAAAGATCGATTAGGAGGATCTTCTGATTCTTCTTCTAGGCGCTGCTAGCTTATGCTATTACTCGAGCTACTACTACTGTTGTTGTTATTTTCTTTTGTGCCAGAGAAAGAAGAAACTTCATCGAAGTTGAAGGAAGATATTTATTTTGTAGGAGATTTCCCTGAAGAATCATATGAAGAGGAGTAGCTGATGCTAGAGGGATAAGAACTAGAGCAGGGTGTATTCGGTTCCATGCTTAAAGGAATAATATTATTTTTTTAAAATAGTTAGTCCAATTCGGGGAGGCTTGAAGTAATTTTCTTTTCTGATATTTTGTCTGTTTTATATTCATTATTTATCCCAGGATTCATCCTCTCCCTTTCTTTTAAGATTTCCCGATTTGGCTTAATCCCTTGAATATCAGTTTTAAGCCACTAAAAATAACTTATTTTTTTGATCCCCTCAGCATACTTCTGATGTATGAAGTCTTATGAACGGCCTAATTACCCGCTCTTTCAAATTCATTCCCTCCCTCTCTATCGCCTAAACGTCTCTTTCTCGAGATCTCCCACTTTTAATCCCCCTCCTCAAATAATCTAATCAGAAGCTTATTATTTTCAAAAATAAAATCGCCTTTTTAACTACCCCTCCCTCTAATGTCTCAGCTTTGACTATTTAGTTAGTTATTTTCAAATATCATTGATCCTTTTAACCCTTTTTCCTAATATTCTTCACTATTTTGTTGAAAACTCCTGCGGATAATTTGCCTTCAGGCTAACAAGCATTATCAAATGCACAATTCAAATGTTGAAAGAATAGGTACTTAATTTTATTGATATTTGTTGTTTTCCCTTTAATTAATTCGTTTGGATGAGCTGTCCTCCTCAATCTGAATTTATGATCTGTTCTCCCAATAGCTCAAAGTCAGTGGTAAAAGTCCTCGAAAGAAATAATAGTGGAATTTCACCTGTGACCAATCAAATCATTCATTTAGAAACAACTACTTCTCTACTTCAACTATGATACCTTTTTTCTTGAACTTCCATTCAGTTCTGTGTTCAAATTGCTATTGTGTTTTTTTCGCTTATCTGTCCTTAGTGGAAACTTCTCTGATCAGCTGAAAAATACTTCTTCTGCCAGTGAGTTTACTCAGAACAGGGAGAAATTTGAGCAGACCAGTGAAGGGATGATTTCAAAAAATATGAGGGAATATTTCAGGTTGGCTTGAACAAAAGCCATCATTTATGCTGTTTTGTTAATATCAGCTCTTACTAATCTTGGCTGATTTTACTGCCCAATTTATAAGCTTCTCTGGGATGATTGCTATTTAGTTTGTATACTTCATAATTTCTAAGTGCATGCGTGAGTGCATGTTTAATTCATTATTTGATTAATTTCAAGACCTCTGTTCTTGTTTTTGGAGTGACAATTAAAAAATTATTCATTTTGCATGCAATTCAAAGGGAAATATTTCAAAAATAATCAGACTTATTCCATGCATTTTGAAGATAAAGTTACATTTTTAAAACTATCACAACTAAAATACTCTTATTTTTCCTGGGAAGAAGAAAGAATTACCTTACACTTTATGATTCCTTCATTTCAATATACCTACCCTGATATGATAAAAAAGTGATAAAATTTATATCACAAGCACTTCTCCCTTCCATAATGATCTCTCTTTGTGTCAAACACAACTCCTTTTGTTTTATGCTTTATCTAAAGGTGATTCTCTTTCAATTTGATCATTCTTTTCATTGGCTTTCGTTTCGATCTCTCTTTCTTTCTAACATTCTTTCAACTCAGATTCATATTTGGTCTTGAAAATTAAAATTTAAAATATAATTCGAAAAATAGAAGTAAAAAAAAGAACTAAATTGAAGAGATTTTTATGTTAAGTTATTTTAATTTTCTAACAAGAACATATAAAGTGATTCTTAATAATATATTTATTTTATTCTAATGTAAAAAAATTATTTATTTTATCTGTATTATCAAATAATAATAGCTTTTTGGGTCCTTTGAAACCTCTAATTAGCTTCTTATGTTCTCTAAAATTAAAAACTCGAGATTAATGGACAACCTTTACACAATCATCTTATTACTTGGATTATTTAATAAATTTGTGTATTTATTTGCATGTTCAGTGTGGAGTAATTCCTCAAAAGATGATTAAAACACATCTTCTTAAATCTCGCTAAAATACTCCATAAAACTATTAGATAAAAAAGAGAGAGTTCACATAGGTTCTTCTTTTGGAGGAAAAATTTAAAGTTGTAAATGTAATCTTTAAATTGCAAGAAATACAAGAGTATTTCATTTTTGAGTACTAAGACTTTTTTCCAAGAGTTTACTTCAAATTTTTTTTATAATTATGTTGTTTACTAAGTTTTTAGTTAAAATAACCCAAAAAGTTTCACGACTCATATTAATTATCAATTTATTAAATTTTTTTTATGTTTTTAGTTATTACTGATAATATTATGTATGCACTAAGGATTATCTCTTTACAACAGTTTTAATTTCTCTTAAACAATGCATAATTATCTTAAAAAACCAATTAGATTAAATCAAACCACTCACACATATAATAATCATTACAAAAAGAACCAACTCGATAATTACACTAACATAATAAATTCCTGTACATTTTGAAGTAATTTCCTTTTTTTTCTTTGTCAAAATAAATAACATAAAAATAACCCTGCAAAGCCCAACAAAAATGGAAGAGTAAGAATTACTATCAATGTAGGAACAAGACTTCGAGCGATGTCGCAAGACAAATGTCCTAAAATATCGAGCCATGCTTCGGCAATATGTGAAACTCTATCAGCCTTCCAATCTTGAACAGGTAGGAGAAAAAAATTTGAGCAAACGATCTTGCAATACGAACTCAAATTTTGTCAGAAAGAACCGACGACGAATAATTTTTTGATTTATCTTTGAAATGATTAGGCCGCGTTGAGCATCATAAAGAAGCAAGAGGAAAGGAATGAAGAAGAAATCTGCATCCTCTAGCAGTGGACGAATCGCTTCAAGTTTTTTTAAGAATTGAATTCAAAGTAGTTAAATCTTGATCTGAAATTGCATCACAAATGCTGTGCGAAGATGAAATATGAAAAGATCAGCAAAGGAATGCCCGTGTTTATGGCTGGTAACGAATGCAAGTTTTACATAATATAATATAAACAAAGAGTTGAAAGAAAAAAGAGAAGTTTTCTAACACAGAAACACTATTACTTTGGATAATTATCTCCCTCAATTGGTTTATCTGGTTAATTAAATAATTACTGTTTTAATAGGAGATCTACCTGAGAAGTTCTACATTGTGTTAAGTGGTGCTGTGAATGTGATGCTTGGGAAATCTGCAGATTAGTTAAAATTAGAAATTGCAGAAGAAAAATAAAAACAAAAGACCTTAAGGGGAATAGAACTAAAGCTATCTGTTTTGTATAAGATTGCATGGATCAAACAAAATAGAGAGAATCGATTGAATGGTAATACCTGTCCTTCTCCAACTTCTCAAGATCTCAAAAGGAGATCCAAATATTCTGATAGCTTATCCTCAGCTCCCGGGACTGCAAGAGATCGCAACATATGTAACTAGAAAAATATCTTTAGCAGATTCGTTCATTTTCTGCACTGATTTTTACAGGCAATTTCCATATCAATAATTAAAGTGAATTCTAGATTTTAAAATTTATTTTCTCAAGCATAATTGATTGGAGGAGCATCTCCTGGCCATATTGTCGGGTTGCAACAGCAGAGTCGTCGAGAATCACATTTTAAATCCCCACAGACACCAATATCTTTTAGCAAATATGTCAACAATAATGGTGGACAATCTCCGAAGAAAAACTCAAATGTTAATACTGTGAATCAAAGTAATTTCCATGATCCCTCCGCAGTACGAAGAAAAAGCAGTAGGCATGGAAGTTTTTCCAGGATAGTCAGTCCACTTGTAAATAATAATAATAGTTTCAATAACACGCCTGGTTCCAAAAGAGGATCGACTATTGGCAGCCAGAAAGTTATTGGGGAAAGCATGGCATCAGTGAATATTGAGGAGGAAAATAATGATGAAGATTTATTAGGAGGTGAAGATGAATCTGACAAACTGGTTGAAAAGAATGAAAGCAGAAGATAATCTGAGAAAGACAATGCTTATAAACTTCTTGGAGATATCCCCTTGGAGTCGATTCAAAATTTTGATAAGTTTTTTATCGAAGGTGTACCTAAATTCAAGTATTTACTCACATTGCCACCTGGAGCTATGTTTGGAGAACTTGGTAAGCAATTACAAAAAACTGAAGAATACAGTGGGTTTAATAGTTTTTATTTTGTTATTTTTAACCTTTCAAGGTTTATTATTGAAGAAACCTCGTGCAGCAACAATTCTAGCCAAGGAAGACTGCGAATTCGCTGTGCTGAATGCAGTAGACTACAGTCGCATTTTGAGTGTTGGAGAGATGAAGCAAATGAACGAAAGGATCTTGTTTTTTTCTGAGAATTTTCTGCAAGGATGTGGTAGAGAAATTGTGACGAAATACAGCTACAATTTTGAATGCAGAAAGTTTTAACTTGGAAATATTATCTATTCATAAGGTGATCCCTCAAAATATGTCTACATCATCAAAAAAGGACTTGTCGAGGTTGAATTGCTTGAGGGAATATGAAAAAACAAAAATTATGTTAAAACTATTGGTATTTTAAATGCTAACTGTTGTTTTGTTGTTTTGGGAACTATTTTAGTTATCTGAAACGATTGAAGAATATGACGAGGACAAAAACGTAGACAAAGCTGACACTCAGAAAAGAGTACTTAAGGCACTTCATGATAAAGAACAATCTCAATGCATGAGAAGAATTGCAAAGAAAAACGTGAAACTATCTGTACTCTCTTCAGGCTAATGCTTCGGGGAGATTGAGATACTCAAAAACACCGTTCGACTGACACATGCGATCAGCGCATCTCTGAAACTCACTCTCCTTGTATTACCAGCTAATGTAAGAATCGCTTATATTTTTTGTTAATAATAATTACATAACTTTTTATTCTACAATTCCATTCCTCTGCTATCTGAATCTTACTTGGATTATTTGAAAATCAAGATATTTGGGAAACTAATCTCGGAGAATAAATTTTTAATGAGCAGCTTTCAAAGATAGATTGGCTTAAAGGAATTTTGGTATGAGCGTTAAGAGCGAGGTCATGAGCTTAGTGCAGGAATATTAGCTGGAGAAATCAAAGCAAACAATGATTGTAGTATAACTAATAAATAAGCAGATTGTTTTAGTGAAACTGAGCAAGAAATATGTACTCGAGTGAGAGGAGAATTAGCTGGAATAGAAGAGATTTCCAAAAACGGGGGAGCTGAGCTTGTTAGGTAGAATTAGCTTCTAAAGACTCTACAGCTTGGTACGTTAAATAAATAGATTTAATTCAATTATCTAGTGAATAAGAACAATCAAGAACCATAGTAATCTTTCGATTAGTAAGTATTCAAGGTAATGCGGGAGATCTAGCAGCAGAGGAATGACATGCGAAAATTACTCAAGAGAATTTTAACAAAAAATGCTGCTAATTATTTACCTAAAAATGCAATTCATAAATCGTTCTCAGGATAAGATATTAAGTATTCTCTTGATCTTTAATTAGCTGTAGAAATGCTACAAAAAGACTTCAAATTGTAGCAGAAATAAGAAAAGAAAGATACGATAAAGTAAGGAGGTTGTAAAACAGAGTAGTTACCGATGTTTGAAAAAGAAAAAACTACTTGTACAACATCACCTTCGTTGTATGGAAGTGCAAGTTTTAAGGAAATTACTTAGATAAATAATCAATTTTTAGAAGCGAAACAAGGATAAAAAAGACAACAACAAAATAGAATTGCTTAGGAAGAAGAGAAGCAAGAGGACATTAACTTAGCGGAGACTTTGTTTTTCAGCTCGAGACAAACACGCATAACAACATCTAATAGGGTGAGTACAAGTGAAAGTGGAGGGAATAGTTCTAAGAATTCACCTATTAGGCAGTTAAAAGGAGGAAGATATTAAGAAAATTCTCCTGAAATTGGAAAAATTGAAGATAAAAATGACTAATTGTAATCCGAGGAACATTAGACTGAAATCCAAGAATCAGCAACTAAAAATAAAACTGGTAGAACTCATGCTGTTTCTCCTATTTTTTAGATTTCTGATCCATTCTTCTGCAAGGGTCAATCCAACAAGCATCTCGAGAAGATTGTCAAAAACAATCAAATAAATTATTTTTAGGACAAACAGAGCCTAAATAATCAAACAAAACGAGCTATTGAGCTTCTGTAACTCGATCAGAAGAAGAAATTGACTTCTTCAGATTTCCTTCCTCAGTTTTCAACATCACAGTATCTTCATACTTCTCATTCACAACTTGCTTTATTGTATGCGTAGCTACAACAAAAAGAGCAATTTAATTACCAATAAAATATTTCAGAGATCTAAAACTAGTGCAGTAATTTTAGCATCCAACCTAAAGAAAAATCCCATCTTCATAATTCTATAGAATCACCCTAAGAAAAAGAACTTAATTCATCCATAAATCACAATCAGAGCATGGAGAGCCATGATAGCATCAAGGAAAGCACGTTAGATAATTGCAGCAAGAGCAAGAATAAGATGCAATAGAAGCACGCAAGGATCGTGAACAACTTCTACTTGCGCAGGCAGCAGCAATAGATCAATTACTAGAGCACTCAATTCAAATTCGCCAAGGATAGTGGAATCTAATAAGATTCTGATACTAATTTTTAGCACATTTCTTCTCTTAGCAGATATTCCGATGGTGCAGTTTTCGGATATGACACCAAAAACTAATCCAATCGAAGCAACAGCTAGTCAACAAGTAGCTATCCTTTATCGCAAAGCACAACAGTTCCTTAGTATTTAGATACCTCTGCAGTGTCGTAAATACAATTTCCAAATAATTTTCAAGAAATGTTTTCTGTTGAAAAGTAGCAAATATTAAAGCAACAGAAGTCATTAGTTCTCTAATCCCCTAGCCTTGATTCATCTAAATATATCTATCCATCGGCGTATTCGTCGTTTTAAGGATCTCCTATGTAACAGAAATAATCATAATAGTTCAGAAACAGCTTTAATCCTCAAAATAATCTAAAAGAAACGAATAAAAATGATACGAACAACACGAATTGGAATAATTCCAATGCTGCAGATTCTATTAACATGAATACAATTGAAGAATAAATAAATTATGATTTCTTTAACAGTGGGAATGTCTCCAGCAACAGCAATTCACTAGTCAGATAAGGGTCATTATCTCCAAATATAAAATAACTTTCAACTATTTGCAAACCAAAATAAGCTGTGAATAAGAAATAAACCCTTTTGACATCAATTTCCTTCGGTTTTGATGAAAAGATGATCAATCAGGAGACATTTGATCCTCGCTCTCTTCTTGATGCACTTCAACGATAGAGGTTTCAAGTAAAAGAATCTTAATAAAGTCTATTATAAACATTCAAAGAATTATTTTCTCATTGTTGTTATTCACAAATCAATTAGGGAAAGGAGTCAGTGATCCACAGGATAACGAAAAATGAGACAAAAGAAAGCAAAATTAGTCTTATCAAGAAAGAACTGCAAGATTTCGCACACATTAAAACAGAGAACTCGTGTGTGTCTGCATCTTCACCGAAAGCGGCAGCTCTAAGAGGAGAAACAGCTGTAAGAAAAAGAGAAAGAACAAACTTAGAAACAAAAGAATCTTATGGTTTTTCTTCTTCTAAGTTGAAAAATGACATGCAGACTAAATCCAGTGAAGAATTCAGAAAATATAATGGATCTCCGAATGAGAAAGAAACAACGGAGATTCAGAGCAATACTCAATAGAAGTTATATTAGTATGAATAGCTTATGATGTCTCCGTCAAACTAAAAGGGGTTCCTCTAAACGAGGCACAGTCTCTTCAGGGCTAAGCCAAATAAGTTATTTCTGCTTCACAACTCGCAGACGTACCTTCTTCGTCAAGCAAAATGAGTTTTTTCTATTTTTGTTAGCCTGATGTTATTTTTTGTTATCGTTATGAGTTGACTAGAGTTAGAATACTTGTTTCTTTTTTGTAATTCTTTCAACTCGTTTCTAATTATGGCTATTACTATTTTTTACAACAATTTCTATTATTTTAAATCTAAAGCTATAAATGACACTCTTCATAAAATAATTGAAATGGGGTTTTCTTCAGAAACTAACTTTCTTTTATTTATCTCGAAGCGAAAAAAGAAAAAGAAATCTTTTTCTTCTGTAAATAAAATAGGTGTCTTGAAAAATCATATGTCATAAGTAAATCTATTAACTCACACAGAACAAACTGAACGAATAAATGAACTTTTGAAGGAAACATGTATGAAAATGTTTCTTCAAAATACAAACGAGAGAAAGAGGGAGAGAGTTTTAGTGTGGAAGATAGATTCTATGTAGTAGCTATTGGAAGAGATGATTTAAGATTGATTCGATATCAAGCATGGGCACTTGCTTCAAGCTCCTTCTCTTTGGTGATCATTGCTTCAAATAATTAGAGAAAAAATGTCAAAAAGTTAGTCTAGAAAAATATTGAAAAAAATCTAAAAATAAATTACCTTTGACACCATTGAACATGTCATGAACCAGTTGTACTTCAGAAAAGCCGATTCTTCTTTTGTTAGAAACATCGAAGATACCACCCTCAGATTCAGAGTGTTCTCCATGGATACCTCTAATTTGAACATGGTTATCAGCTGCAATCTTTTCAAAAGTAACCATGTCCTTTGAGAGGAGAGGGAGCTTAACGTGGATAGAAGCTCTGAGGCCTGTTCCAATGTTTGTTGGGCAGCTGAAGAATATAAATGAAAAAAAGATTATTGAAGTGAAAGAGGACAAGTGATTGTTTAAAAATGGCAATCAAAATAAAAATAAGAAAATGGAAAAATGAAACTGTTCCTTTCATTTCGTAAGTCAATTTGCGAAAGAACTAAAAATGAGAAATTACGTAGCAATTGCACCAAGATGATCGTTCTAAGCAAACTTAGCAACTTTTTCGATGGTTGCGTGAGCCTTGGAGAGTCTGGTGAAGACTGCCTTGATATCACCACCGGGCTGCATGGAGATAACTCTGAATTGATCTTCTTCGTTCACCCAAATCAAGAATGTCTTCGCAGAATTGCAGAAAATACCACGAGCATCAGGCCTATATTAGAGATTGAAGTAATTAGAAGAAACGAATAAACTGACAAATAACTTTACCAGTCACGATTGAGACCAGCTGCATCGAGATACTTGTCTCCTTCCTTGAAGAGGAAATGATCATTGATCATTTATTGTTGTACTTCCTTGCTCATGCCAGCCAATGGATGGTATTCACCTGCTAATTCCCCTTCGAATTTACCGAAAGAGTCCTTAGCTAATTATTCTACCTGTTTACGTTGGTCTTTTGAGATCTTTGTGCCAAGTGGGAAGTCAGCAAGGTTTCTTGCAAAACGGATACGAGTCGAAACACAGTATTTGTCTTCAAGAGCTTCAAAATTGCACTTAGTATCATCCCAATCTGAAATATGCTTGTCAGTTGGCTTGTGGCCATGATAGTCCTCGATGATCTTGTCCATAAGAGGAGCAAATGCGGCCTTTTTTTCAAAAATATTTTTTTTCTTCAATAATTTTTCATTTCACTGTATCTTACATAAGTATCTGGTGATCCAGCATAGACACCGATAGAAGAATTAGGATTCACAACACCCGAATTGATAAGCTCAGCTAGAGTAAATCCGTGCTTATCTTTGACATCCTTGAGCTTCTCCCAGACATCATCTGTGAGGTATTTGCAAAGAAGAGACTTGCATCCTTCAGGGAACACTGGTTTTTTCTGAAGTGCAACAGCAGGTTTATTAGCGGGAGCTTCTACTGCTGCAAGCTTAGTGCCTGGAGCGTCTACTGCTGCAAGCTTGGTGCTTGGAGCGTCTACTCCTGCAAGCTTGGTGCCTGGAGCTTCTGCCTCGGCGGATTTAGAGTTACTGCAGCCCATAATTTTTTATTGTGTAGGTTCTTCTTCTTTTTCTTTTTTGTTTATTATGAATTTACTTTTTATTATTTTTACTTCCACCTGAAATTTCACGCCAGCATTTAAAACACTCACACCCACCTTCTTTCTCTTATTTTAATTTATTTTATTCGATATCCCTACTTTGCCATAAATTCTTATCTCCTTTACAATTATTACTTACCCATTCTTTTTTCCTTATCTCTTGGGCTTTTCCACTCGTTACATCCCCCCCCTTGAGCAATGATCTTATTTCAATGCAAGCCTCAGTTAAATTTAAATTTTATTCGATATTCACTTGTACTATTAGTCTGAAAAATGAATTATTAACCACTAGATATTATGAATTTTAGAGATAAAATATGATTAATTATAACTAACATAAAACTTTCTAAATAAGGATTGAAAACTGAGATAACAATAGAAGAACATTTTTGGGCTCAGTTTCTGTTTATCCCATCAATTAGTCAATGGAGATAGTTTTTTGAAGCTAGTTTAGAAAAACTATTCAACTGAAATATTTCAAAATAATCAAATTTGTAAATTCTTCCTACGCTTATCATCTCCTTCAACCACAACAAACTAGCCATCAAAATATTTTCCAGCCCAATCCCCTGGTATTATCCTATTTCATTTTTTAAATCCATTCACAGTTGAACAAGAGAAGTTATTGGTTCTATTTATTTTTTAATTTAAGAAGAATTTCTTTCTTGCTCTTTCTTCTTCAGGAGTGACTCCCCTTATGATTATAATTCTTAACTCTGATTGTTTCTTCTTTTTTTCAGTTATAATTAATATCAGTTTCAGTGGTTAAAAAGTTAATTATTTTCATAAAGACAGTTGTTTTTAGCAGCATATATTTTGATTATTCCCTTCCTATGCTGCTTCCATTTTTAACGATTTTTCTATTATTGTATTCAAAGTTAATGAGAGAAAAAAAATAGATTAAATAATTATGTATTTGACAGTTAAAAAGATAGCAAATGAAAAACAAACTGCTGTGATAGATCTAAATGAATACAAACTACGGATAAGATTATCAGCTATTCTAAGAATATGCCTTAAAACTGATCTTTTTTCACAAAGATTTCTCAATTTCAATGAGTTCGTTGACACCGTTGTACATATCCCTGGCAAGTGAAGCTTCACTGTATCCAAGTCTTCTCTTGTTGGAGACGTCGAAAATGCCTTTTAAGAAATAATAAAAATCGTTAATTTTCAAATAATAGACCCTTTCCATTTAGAATCCTTTACCTCCTTTGGACTCAGAATGTTCACCATCGATGCCTCTAATGTCGAGTTAGTGTTTGCTAGCGATTTATTTGAATCTGTTTTCATCAGCAGAGAGTTTTGGAAGCTTCACGTGAACTGAAGCTCTCATACCAGTTCCAAGGCTGTTAATGGAAAATACAGGGATTATGTTTTGGGTTAGAAAATATCTTAAAAAATGAAAGTTTTACTTGGAAGGGCAAGTCGTAATAGCTCCGAGATGGTCAGTGATTGCAAACTCAGCATGTTAGTTGATAATAGTATGAGCTTTAGCAAGTCTCTCGAACACTTCCTTGATGTTTCCACCGTTTTGCATGGAAATGATTCTGAATTGATCTTCCTCATTCACCCATACAAGGAATGTTTTTTGGGGATTGTGGAAAATACCTCTAGATTCAGGCCTTTATTGAAACAACAATCATGATAAGTTAGTTTCAAGAAATAATAATTAATTAGAAGTTTACCAGTCACGCTCGCATCCGCAAGATTTCAGGAATCTGTCACCCTCCTTGAAGAGGAAGTGATCTTCCTTGAGCTGCTTCTTCTCCTCTGGGGTCAGTTTTCCAAGAGCATAGTAAGTACCTTTAAGCTCATCTGTGAAGCTGTCAAAGGAAACGTTTGCAAGTCTCTCAACTTCTTGTCTTTGTTCTCTTGAAATGTTAGTTCCAAGAGGTACGCTCGCGAGATTTCTTGCGATTCTGATTCTTGTGGAGACAACATAATCTCCACCGTGCTTAACGTTGAAGTCTTCAAAGTTAAATGAGCTGATATCCCAATTCGAAGTGTGTTTTGCTTCCGGACCATGGCCGTGGTATTTCTCGATGATTTTGTCAAGGAGAGGAGCGAAAACAGTCTTAAGAAATGTTTTTGAAACAAAGAATTATTAGTAAAACCCTTTTTATGAAGAAGGTAGTTTGTTACATAAGAATCAGTAGACCCAGCGTAGACACCAACATTGGAGTCAGTGTTTGTGAGTCCAGATGCAATAAGCTGCTAGAGTGTGAATCCAGTGTTATCCTTAACATTTCTGAGCTGATAAAAGACTTCAGGTGTGAGATATTTCTTCAAGAGGGAGTGGCAGTTTTCAGGCCAAACAGGGAAATGTAAAGTGTTAGTGTCTAAGGATTTTTCGACTTCAATGAGTTCATTGACACCGTTGTACATGTCTTAAGCGAGTTGAGCCTCACTGTAACCAAGTCTTCTTTTGTTGGAGACGTCGAAAATTCCACCTTTGGAAGCGGAGTGTTCTCCATCAACTCCACGGATATCCAAGTTATGTCTGTTAGCGATTGCCTTGAATCTCTTCTCGTCTGCAGAGAGGAGAGGAAGTCTCACATGGACAGAAGCTCTCATACCAGTACCAAGACTAAAGAACAAATAACTTAAAAACAAATTTGATAAAGTTGACAAATCTTACTTAGTAGGGCAAGTAGTAATAGCTCCGAGGTGATCGGTGATTGCAAATTCAGCATGCTGATTGATGATAGCGTGTGCCTTGGCGAGTCTCTCAAATACTTCTGCAAGGTTACCACCGTTCTGCATGGAGATGATTCTGAATTAATCTTCTTCATTAACCCAGACAAGGAAGGTCTTCTGGGGGTTGTGGAAGATTCCTCTTGATTCAGGCCTTAATTTAAAACAACACAATCAATAAAAGCGCTGCCAAAGAATAATTGAATTTGTTCTAATTAATTCTAGAAATGCGAATTTCGTGGTATTTTTATGAAATAAAATGAATATTTGATGCATTCTGACTTGGAGTTGATTCCTTCTTTCTTTTGGGAAGAAATATTATTCAGAGCAAGTATTCAATGCAAGTCAGCATTAAATGATTAATAAGACAAAAGTTATCCCTCCCATATCAGCTAAATACTAGAAATATCGGATAAAAATATATTTAAATAACTAATTCTTTTACCAGTCACGCTCACATCCGCAGGCTTTAAGGAATCTGTCACCCTCCTTGAACAGGAAGTGGTCCTCCTTAAGTTGCTTTTTCTCCTAAGCAGTGAGCTTTCCAAGAGCATAATAAGTACCTTAAAGATCACCTTCGAAGCTTTGGAAAGATTCCTAAGCTAATCTTTCAACTTCTCTTCTTTGTTCAGCTGAGATGTTGGTTCCAAGAGGGAATTTGGCTAAATTTCTAGCGATTCTGACTCTTGTGGAGACAACATAATCACCGCCATGCTTAAGATTGAAATCTTCTAATTTCAAAGAGCTAATATCCCAGCTAGAGACGTGCTTAGCATCAGGTCCGTGATTGTGGTATTCTTAGATGATATTGTCCAAAAGAGGGGCAAAGGCTTTCTAAAAATAAAGCAAACGATTTCAGTAAAAATCAACATTTAAAATTGTTTTTGTTTACATATGAGTCAGTTGATCCAGCGTAGACACCAACATTGGAGTCTGGGTTTGCAACACCTGAGGCGATGAGTTGATCGATTGTGAATCCATGAGCATCCTTGACTTTACTAAGTTGATTGTAAACTTCTTTTGTGAGGTACTTCTTGAGGAGAGATTTAGAAGAACCAGGGAATTCAGGGAAACCTGTGTGGATACCAGCTTTTCCATGGCGGGCAGGAGTTACAAAACTGTCTACGAGTTTAGCTAGAGGTAGCATTATGGATTGGCTTACGATTGAGTGAGTTGGTTGTGTGTGGTGATATTTAATATTTTTGATTAATTATTTATTTATTTTGTTCGGGAACGTTCAAATAAGTTTCTATTTCAATTCAATATCTTTTGCGTATCTCTAATAAAAGATACTCAGACTCTTTCTGGAATTTATATTAAAATTTTATCCCTTCAAAGTTGATTATTTATTCTGTGCAATTTTGAAAATAATAGGACAAAAATATGTACAATCAAATATTTTGATCAAAATAGGCAATTTCAATGAGAAAAAACAGCTAAAATCAAAGAATTAAGAAAAACATTAATAGGAATAAATAATTCAAGTAAAATATCAACTATTTTTATTGACATTATTAACTTGAATCATAATCAAAATGATTCTTATGCTTATTTTCTGTTTCATTCTGCAGCTTTTATCAATGTTTTTTGATTTTTTTTCTGCTTTTTTGGTAATGAAGCAGAAATGATATTTGTACTAAAACATTTGATATTTCCAATAAAAAGATAAATACATTTTTCTAATTTTTTTTTTGAATTAAACAGCCGATAGCTCCTTGCATAAGCTGATTCTACATATTTGCATACAAAAACACATATTGGAATGCTTGAAAAATATTCTCAAGATTACTTTCACACCTGTTGAAGAGGATGGTCAGGGATTATTTAAATCTAATGTTTCTATTTAATCTTGACCCATTTCGGTTTAACTTGATCTTATAAGGTACCTCCTGCAGAGACCGTTGCTCTCTAAATATTGTCAGTATCACCTGCTTTCCTCTTTTAGAAGGGAAGTAGATCTTTCTACCTAAATTTAATTTAATCTCTTGTTACATGTCTAAAATAGATATTCATCGATTCAGGGACATTTCCCAATGGTGGCATTTCGAGACACTCTATGAATTTCAGAATGGGGTCTCTTAAATCAATTTCGATTGTGTTTTCATTTGTTTCTTTAGATGCACATCTGATCCCATAAAAATAGATGCTCTTGTATTTGTATTTGTTCATTTCCTTTTAAAGTTTTTTGAGATTCTCGTTGCTTGAGAGATTTTTGCTAGGCTAATCAGCAAGTCCGTTGTTCACATTGTTCGTGTTTATGTTTGAACCTCCATCATCTGAAGTACCATACTATTATTATTATTTTTATTGCTATTATATTTATTCGTCTTCTGTGATATTGTGATTATTTTCTTCTTCATCTTCCTCATAATCATCGTCATCGTCATCATCATCTTCATCACCTTCTGCATCAGTTTCGGGGGAGTACTCAAATGGTGTTGGATACGGATGAACTTCGATGAGTTTGCTATTTACGGTAGATTCAAAATTCTTTGTGAGTTTCCTGAGTCTCGATTCGACGTGTCCCTTCCAGACAAGATGATCATTTTGATTCGTAGCTAGAATACTAATCTACACGAAATGCTTGTATCGCTTGAAGAAATTAAAAGGCTTGAATAGATCAGAGTATGTCTTTTCTCCAGTTTTGATTTTGTTGAGAATTCTATTGCCATATTGCAGCTATTGCTAAATGATCTTAAGAGTAGTCGGTGAGACATTGTGAGCACAATTCATGCAAGGAAATGAAGGAGTGATGATCATCATAGAATTTCTGTCTCTGAATTCTGCTCGCCATTAATCTGCATTGAGCTTTGTATTGGCAACATCCTCAGTGATTTGCTCAACAATAACGGGTAGATCTTACCATTTCCAATGCGAAAACAAAAAAAAGAACCTTTCTAGTAACTAATCTGGTGGATAATTTGGATAAAGTTAGCAGATCTTCGCTACAAGAATTGTCCAACCAATTCCACTTAAATAACCAATTATATTCGAGTAAATGCCTCTATTAGAAGCCCACAATTTGATGCATTTCAAAGTCAATTGGAAATTTTCATAATTTAGCACATTCTCCTTTTTAATGATCCATTCAGCGACTCTGCAGCCATTGAAGGAGCGATAAGATCTCTCATCCATCGAAAGCAGCATTTAATTGCTGTTTAAGTCAATATTCTCTCCATTGTAATTTGGGGGAGCTCGCGCAAATGACAAATCAAATAGAATCCCAGAGAATTTCATTCTAATGATTGGGACAGATGCCTCTTTAATAGGAAATAATTCTGTGACTTCTTTTCGTTCTTCGAGAATTCTCACTAAATTCCCAAAGAAATGTAAGTCTCTATCGATGAAATGAGGCACCAAGCAGACAGTGTCGATGTCACTGTCATGAGAATTCACCTTAAACAGAGAAAACAAACATCAAACTTTCATTTTTTGTTCGAACAATTATTTCGATTATGTTAAAAATAACCATAAAAACACGCCACATATAAATTTAGAAATGATTCTTTTACCTTAAGCTTAAAAGACCCAAAGAAGAGTAATTCACCTATGAATGTTGCTTAGATATCTTTTTGCTTTGCCACTTCCTTCACCCAACTATGAATTATAGATCTTAACTACTCTAGCTTCATGTCTTTCTATTTAGTTTCTTCATTGGATTCAGAGTAATGATATTCTCCTTCGAGGACATCTATCAGTTCCTGCACATTTTGATCCCTTCTCTACGGCTTATGGACATTCATATCAATAGGGATGTGTGGGTTTTGAAGGCACAACAGAATTTTCTATGAATCCTCGTAGAATTACATATTCATTGCTATTTTTGTCTTTGAAACGTTGCTTGCTCGGGAAGAATATGCTTGTTCTTGTTTAATCTTGTAAATGAAAAGAAAGTTAATAATTCTGTCATGAATTGATCCAGATTATTTTTACTTCAATTCTAAGTCTGTTCTCTGACCCTCTAAAATAATCTAATTTCCCCCCTTTATTTTGGGAATAATGAGCAAACATACCTTGAAAATTTTCTTGAAAAAGTTATTATGCAAATTACATGTAAGTGCTTTTCAGCACCTTGCATCGCACAAACGCGAATTTATCTTTAATCATATGATTTCAAATTTAATTTTTAAAATCAAAAACGTTGAACAAGTTGCAATAGAGATATTATTCATTTAATATTTTTAAAAATCATTAGATTGTTTTGCCTTATTGCCTGTAAGGAAAAATTATAAAAAATATTTGGATAAAGTAGACTCTCCAATTTAAAGACACTTTGACTCCCCTCCGTCTTATTTTAAGCTGATTACTAGACCATAAAGAGAACATAAGTAGCAAATTTCATTTGTAATTATTGCTGTATTTCAAGCGTAGACAAAACATATTTATCTTTTCATTTCAACATACTTTAAATCCTACCTCCTCCCC
>Ga0302271_10001187_pt1 | contig 25415 bp, 18 predicted proteins | sample III_Bog_N1_1_FD_198767 | JGI IMG/M metagenome (GOLD analysis project Ga0302271, IMG submission 198767) | Peat permafrost microbial communities from Stordalen Mire near Abisko, Sweden - III_Bog_N1_1 | ecosystem: Environmental > Terrestrial > Soil > Wetlands > Peat | place: Sweden: Abisko... | reverse complement strand
GCAGGAATAGTCCGGGTGCAACAAAATTTAATAAGTTGAAATGAACTTACTCGCATAGACTTTAAGGGCTTATTGAGAAGTAGTCCGGGTTGCAAAAGGCAACCGAGGACCTACCAGAATCTGTTTTGCGCAGCAACCTGAAATCTTATCCGGTCTGAGCTCATTGAACAATTGCTCGGCAATTGTTCAATAATTAATTAAACCGTCCGAGTTACCAGTAGTTTTTTGTCCCGGATATGTTACCAATTTGTCTCGTAATTTTTAAAGCTTTCTTAGATAATTTATGCCTTCCCTTAAACTATAGGCAATAACTATCCAGTTCAAAAAGATAAAACCCAGGCTTGGAATAGCTATAATTGATAATAGATTGCCTATCTGCGAGGATACTGGAATAAAAATCATTGTTAAGATGGTAATCAAAGACACAAAAATTCCAAGAAAATAATAGACAGGCATAGAAAAGATGCGTCCTAAAGGCAGAAAATGCAACCCGACAATAAGAATGTCTACTGGAACAATATACTGAAACGAGTGTAAAATCAGTAAGCTAACTGTTGCAATATTTAATCCTACAATTTCAATAATTAGTATAATTAAAAACCACTTTCTTATATTGGGTCCTTTTTGAATTCCATCTTTAGAATCTGGTTTTTCATCTGGTAATTGCTTCTTTGCTAGATGCAACAATTTTATACTCCATATAAATAAAAACAATGTAATTGCAAGAATTGCTATTCCTATAAAGATAGTTTGAGGTTTAGGTAATTTAGCGAAGTAAAGATCAAGGCCTGCAAAAAATAAAGTTATTGCACTTAGCCAGATCATTCCACCCGCTCTCCATATTTGGGCAAGACGTCTTTGGTGTATTGTATTTATTTTCATGGGAATAAAGATAGTAATAAGATTTTATTAGCTAAGATGTGTGATTTTCCAACAAAACTAATTACTTTAATTTGCATGTTTAAAAATGTGGTGTCCTCCATGGGTAAGTAGCTGAATTACTGGTAACGGCCCGGCGGTTTAATTAGTTGGCGTCCGTGTCGGGGTGCCGCGTTTTTTTGCCAGTCCCGGTAAGTGGGCAGGATTTCTTTGTCACGATAAAGCTGTCCAGATGGCGTGGTCCCGATAAGTGGGCAGGATTTGTCATGTCACGATAAAGTTGTCAAGGTGGCGTGCAAAAACCATGACAACTCGCACGTCGGCCGGCAGCCCTATTGACTTTGTCTCGGCAGCAGGACCAGTTCCGGTACCACAAGATTTAATAAGTTGCTGAAAATTCACTCTTATAGACTTTAAAATGCATTATGGATTTGTCCGGGCTGCCGAAGCCAATTAAGAAACCGTCCGAGTTATAGTGCGTTTTATTATTAGGTTCATTCGAATCTGAATTGTCTTCTATTATTTTAGTCCATTTTGAATAAATGAATCTAGTTATTTTGTCAAAATTCTAATAGGGTTACAATTTAAAGTGTTATTAATTTGTTTCAGTATCTTGGTCGAAGTTTTTGATTATGACTTATTTCACCTCGTATTCCGTATAACCTGTCACCGGAATTCCCCCGGTTGTAATACCTTCCACAATCACTTTAACTTTTGAAGGATTATCAGAATTAAAGTAATTAAGTAATACCTCCTTGTCATTGTCTACTTTAATGTTTGGTTCCCATAAGAGAGTGGTCCTTAGATCGGGTTTATAATCGGATTCCAAAGTTGTATGATGCTTTGGTGAATAGAAAATTCGCGGTTCGTTATAACCCGAAATTTTGACTTTTACAGAGTGAAATATAGGACTATTTGTTGTAAATGTGCTTCGGGTTATAATGGAATACACACCGGTTGCTGGTTTTGTCTGATTCCGCGGATCTTCTTGATTTGGACCAAAAGCTCCAGCAGTAGCCCATGTATCCAAAACATCAAATCTTTCAACAGAAGCTATGGGGAATGAAAAGAACAAATCTCCGGACACTTTCATTCCGTCAATCACAAATATAGGTCTTTCGATACCATGAGATGAAAAGAATATACCACTTGTAAAAAGTTGTCGGGTTGTTCCATATTTTTCTAATTGTGGAGTGACTAATAATGAAGCATCCGGTGTAGCCATAAGGTAATGTCTGGATCTAGCAAGGCTAGGCCCAGATTCATCCAGTCTTTTTGCTGATATAGTGACTTCTCCGGGAGTGATTGTGTCGGATATTCTATACTTTTTCTGAAAGGAACTTTTAAATTCTGCGTATTGAATAAATTTTTGAACATTATTCTTACTGAGCGGAATTCCACTTGTTGATTGAAAATCTTCACTTAAAGGATCATTTTCATGCCTGACCTCTTTCAGAACAATATTATTCCCAATTGTTGCAGGAGAGTATTTTATAGAATCAAGTAGTAACCAGCCCTTCAAAACATTTTTATCTCCTGTAACACTCGCAATTAGTTTTGCCCTGCCTGTAAGTTCCACTCCTTTGAGACAAAATCTACCAGAAGAATCTGTTAGAATATAAGTTATTAACGGTTTCCTCCTATTAAATATTCCAATATTTACTATCGAATTCTTAATAGGTACATCAGCAAATTTCTTTCTTACTCTGCCAGAGATTGTAAAACCGATTTCAGGAGGATAGATCATTGTATTATACTTCCATTCAAAATCGCGCCATCCCTGAGTGAGCAGCAGCAGATCGAGATCAGATAGCCTTTCAGGATTTGATGCATCAAAATAATATGATGGCTCTTCCACGGGTCCGTGTACATCGGATTCAAGAAGGAACCATGAAGATATATTTGAATGAAACCTGGAATTGTCTGTGAAAATATTATCTGTAGCGGATAATGAAAGAAATGCATCCTGTGAGGTAGTCGAATTGACCATCAACGATATTTTCAGAGAGACTGAATCGCGCTTTTTAAATTCTGACTTCTCAGCCTCAACCACAACCTTTACCTCTTCATTATTCTGAATGTAAACAAGTCTTTCACAGAGAGGCTTGTTATCTGTCCCCAACAAAGTCAGCATTGCAATTCCATCTGGAATATCCTCGGTAGGAAGATTAAAGAAACTGTTCATGGATTTCATTCTGAAAGAATATGTCTTAAGCGGTGTATTTCGTGCCGAGACGACAAGAGAAAGATCATGATCAAGAATAGAAGGCAATGTTTGGGAGTTAGTCCTCAATGAAATAGCCAGTTCCTTTTTCCGGTTATCAGAAATGGCTAAAACAACACCTGAGGAAAAGCTTTTTGGTAATTCATATTTCAATGAATCACCACCCAGGGTTTGAATAAAGGCAAAGTATTTTAATCCAGAAACCGGCGTAAGTGAAAATGATCCCATCCCTTTATGACCGCTTTTAAATTCACCAGCCAATTCTCCCTCCGAAGAATAAATTTTTCCTGAAATATTTTTTGCATATCCATAAACATCAACTGCTTTGAAGGCAACTCTGGAGGTTACATTATCTACTAATGATCCTCCTTCGGGATAGAAACTTATCTCAGGTATATTCCTCTTATCGTTGATACTGTCAGCAAATGCTTTCAAAGCATCTGAAGAGTTGATAATTGTGATGTCTTTAGTGAAGAATAACTGATCACCAAAATTTCGCATATAGTTTGTGTAGGCTCTTAACATGTATCTCCCGGATTGAATTTTTTCTGACAAACGGAAATCACCATTTCCCAAACCGTTATCTAATCTTACAATATTGCTATCGATAATTTTTTGATCGGTAGAGATGAGTTCAACGTGAAGATTCATGCTATTGTTACTAAGCTTCCTGTCCGTGGCATCAATGAGGTACGCTTTAAACCATATATCATCGCCCGGATAATAACTTTCACGATCTATATGAAGATACACTTTTTCAATGACCCTGACAGAGTCGTAAGCAGGAGGATAATGAGAATTTTGGCATCTCCCATAAGAAAACTGGGGTAAGAGTAAAATCAACCCCACAGCAAATACTATGATTTTATTCATATCAGGATAAGGTTGTTTAACATTTTCATAAACAATTTCTGTGCCGGAAAATTAATTGTATGAGCTATCGTGAGGCAGGCAGTTTAATTGTTGCTATCCACGTCGCCTGGTTTGCTAGAGTAACTTTTAGGTCAAGCTGTCACTCGAATGCACTATAACGGCCCGGCGGTTTGATGAGTTGCCGTCCGTGTCAGGGTTGGCATGCGTTTTTGCAAAGTCCCGGTAGATGGATGAAGGTTTCTTGTCAAGATAAAACTGTCCAGATGCCGTGGTCCCGATAAGTGGGCAGGATTTGTCATGTCACAATAAAGCTGTCTAGGTAGCGTGCAAAAACCATGACAACTCGCGCGTCGGCTTGCAACCTTATTGACTTTGTCTCGGCAGCAGGAATAGTCCGGGTGCAACAAAATTTAATAAGTTGAAATGAACTTACTCGCATAGACTTTAAGGGCTTATTGAGAAGTAGTCCGGGTTGCAAAAGGCAACCGAGGACCTACCAGAATCTGTTTTTCGCAGCAACCTGAAATCTTATCCGGTCTGAGCTCATTGAACAATTGCTCGGCAATTGTTCAATAATTAATTAAACCGTCCGAGTTAGGTTTAGGATTAATTTTAAATTGTCAGATGCGAGGAATATTGGTCAGATTGTCAAGCATTGATTCTGCAATTATTTGTTGTAGACAGCTTATTTTTTCACAATATCATTTATCTTAAGACTATTGCCATTATAATGCTCAATAAAATCAATCGGGGTAGACTTGAATCCATCTTTTGGAGGACATGGAATTAAGACATTGAAATGTAGGTGTGCCTTTGATGTAAATCCAGTCATACCGGAAAGTCCTATTGCTTGTCCTTGTTTAACAATATCTCCAACTTTTACAAGACTTCCATTATATTTTAAATGAGCATATTGTGTATACAATCCTGAATGAGGATGATATAGCGTGATATAATTTGCAAATTCCTGCAATCTTTTATCGTTGCCCCCAATTGTATAGTCCTTTATTACTCCAACTACAAACCCATCATCAGCTGCACATATTGTATCATTAGTCTGTAGTCCAAAGTCAATTGCATAACGTGAATAATCTGTATGATGTGAATACTGTCCATTAAAGCCTTGAACTATCTTGTAACTTTTCCCTTTACAAAAGGGCAGACCCATTTTATTGTAATCTATTTTTCTATCCAAGTCTCCCATACATGCTCCCCAAGATGTTTCTAATTTCCCACGCGAATTGCTATGAACCTGAATCATTATCAGCGTATCTTTTTTTGAACGAAAGGTAATTGGATAAAGAGAATGTAACGATTTATTTATGGAACTGTCTGATGTGGATATATAAAAACGCAAAGGACAATCCAAAGAATTTTTTAATGAACAATATAGTGTGTCATTTTTAATATATACTTTGATAGTAGAAAGATCATATTGATTATATCTTTCTTTTGGTATATCAATAGTTTGGCAGCTTACAAATATTATAGATAGAATTATGATATAATAAAATATTTTCACGATCAGGAAATTAATTTATAATATTGACCTAACTTCAAATTTAGTATAAAATCATTTATCAACTAAGCTTTCTCTTAAATCCCCCATATTGGAAAGTCAAGGGAAAGCAGAGACTCATTTGTTTGTGCGTTGGCTATCTCGGTAAAAGCGCCGAAATCTTAAACCTAACGGCCCGGCGGTTTAATTGAGTTGGCGTCTGCGTCGTGGATAGTATAGGTCTGCTTTTCTAGACAGATTGTTGAAAGTTGTCATGTCATACTGAAATTTGTAAGTAGTGAATCAAGGCACAATAGATGAAAAATTCTCTTAGTAATAGAATGTCATAGCCGCAGGCACTAAGCCACCTACCGTCAACAGCTATCCACGGTACATTTAAACAAATACTAGCTTTTTGCAAATTCTTTAACGTTACATTTAATTACTTTTGTAAATAAATTCCATTAGTTTCGAAAGATTTATTAAGCAAAAAAAATCTTTAGTCATTTAATAATTAATCTATTAGCAAATGAACAAAATAAGCATTCTTTATCCAAACAATAAAGGTTTACGGTTTGATTTCCATTACTACATTGAAAAGCATATGCCAAGGTCAATTAAGCTATTAAGCGCTCATTCTGGTTTCAAAGGTGTTTCTGTAGAACAAGGTCTCAGTGGAGAAACTTCAGATACAGACGCGACATACGTCGCAATGTGTCACTTCCTGTTTGATACAGTTGAAGACTTTGTGGCTGCTTTCACACCTCATGCAGAAGAACTCCAAAGTGACATGTTAAACTACACAGACATCAAGCCGATTATTCAATTTAATGAAGTACTTATTTCTAAATAGCTAATGACGCATAACTATTTTTTAGATTTTCCTTATATTTAAAGCTATAAACTATTTAGAATACAATCTGTTAAGTGAAATTATGCTTTTTACCGTTAGCATTTGAGACATCTAACTTTGTTAAGTAACTGTCAAGTTATGTGTAAATTGTCCCCATGTTCGCGAAGTGGGCATGAATGCTAACGGCCCGGCGGTTTAATTAGGTGCCGTCGGAGCCTGCCCTGAGTTTACCGAAGGGTCGCGGTGCCGCATTTTATGCCAGTCCCGGTAGATGGACGCGAAGCCAAGGGTCACGGTGAAACTGTTAAACGGTACCAAGTCCGGGTAAGGGTTGTGAGTTTCGGGTCACGATGAAATTGTCTAGGTGGCGAGCAAAAAACGAAGCACCAGCGCGTCGGCCAGCCAACCCAACGAGCTGTCCCGGGAGATGAAACTGTCGGAGTGCAGAGAAGTTAATAAATGACTTAGATTTTTCTCTCATAGATGTTTAGGACGGCTGCAAAGCCGTCCTGGTTTGGCGGAAGGCAATTAATTAAACCGTCCGAGTTATAGACCGTTTTTTTGTTGTCAAGGTGAAAGCATTATTGTCAAGATGCCTCTTTTGTGTCCAATAACTTTTACTCACTACAATAACTAAGGTTATCGTTTGTAAAGATATAAATGAATACTGTGGAATTTCACTTTACTCAATATTCTTAATAATCCAATCTGCCAAAAGTATTTCATCAACAATTAGCCAGGAATGTGGCATTCTTATATTCCCTAAATCAGGTCTATAACCTTTGCCACTTGTCACCACTAGTTTTGCATTTTTATTGCCATGTAATTTCAAAAAATTAACAATAGCAGCTTGATCAATGGCATTAATTTGTGTGTAATCCAAATTCATATTGTCGATATACCAGTTAATATCAGGTTCGGTAAAAAGCAATACTGGGGTGTTTGTTAAATATTTTGCATTGCCTCCATCTATTTTTTTAATTGTAATTACCGAGTTTTTTTCATATAATTCAGGTTTTTCGGATGGGTCTCCGCCAAACAAATCTTTTAACATTCCTACTACATAAGTAGCCTCGCCAAAAGCCATATTGTCTTTCGGATTTCTCTCAGTTATTGATTTCAGAGAATAATACCAGCGTTCTAAATCCAAAGGAGCATCAACAGAAAATACAGCTTTTGGGAAATAATGTAATTTAGAATTTCCCATTTTGCTATAAACAGTATATTTCATAGCCCCATAACCACCGGCAGAGAAACCACCAATGATAATATTTTTTGGATTGTAGCCATATTTATTAACAGCCAAACCAATCAAAGAGTCAAGTCTGGCCAAATGAGTTTCCTCCAAATAACCTACATCACCAAGATATGCTACAGCAAAATCAATCCCTTTTGTTATCAAAAGTTTGGGAAGTTTAGACGAATTGAAATAGTTGAAATTACCACCATAAGGAGGGAGAAGTATCACTAAATTTGTATTTGAATTCCCTTTCCAAATTTTTATAACATTTGTAATCGTATCATTTTTATTAAGGCGCGCATAAACTACTTTTTGCCCGAATACAATAATTGAAAATGACAAAAATATGGAAGCCAATAGTAAACTTTTTTGAAAGGTTTTTTTTAAATTGAGTATTAATAAAAAAAGTATATTATGTATCATTTGTACCTATTTTAGAGACAATTATTAGATGAATTCAATATTCTAGCCCAACAAATTTAAAAATATTTTTCATTTAAATAATTGATCCATACTCTTCATTAGTTCCCATGGTTAAAAAAGCTGAACAATCTTTTTTAAGAATACTGATAATGATTGCAGGGAATGTTGTAAAACTCCTGCTTGTACGTCGGAAGTCCAAGGTAGAATGGGAACCTGGAGTAATTTCAACCCTCTCAAAGTCTAGATTCAATTACATATGATGGTTATTTCTAAAAAATAGCTAATACTAAATAGAATAATTCCAATTAAAAAGATATCTGGAAGTAATCATTTTAAAGTTATCTCGCTAGATGCAAATCGCCAAGACATTGCAGGAATGGCCTATAACGGCCCAGCGGTTTAATTAGGTGCCGTCGGAGCCTGCCCTGAGTTTACCGAAGGGTCGCGGTGACGAGTTTTTTGCCAGTCCCAGTAAATGGCTGCGAAGCCAAGGGTCATGGTGAAGTTACGTAATGGTACCAAGTCCGGGTAAGGATTGTGAGTTTCGGGTCACGATGAAATAGTCTCGGTGAAGAGCAAAAAACAAGGCACCAGCGCGTGGGACCGCCAGCCAATGATGTTGTCCCGGGAGATGAAACTGTCCGGTTGTATAGAAGTTTATAGATGACTTAAATTTTCCTCTCATAAATTTTTGGGACAGATTGAAAAACTGTCCTGGCTGACGGAAGGCACTTAATTAAACCGTCCGAGTTAGTTGGTCGGGTTTTTATTTAATGGTCAGGGTGTATGTATCCTTTCGTGTCCTAATTGCTTATAGTAAAGTGTATCACTCATATCGCAACTTTTCTCTCACTGTTTCAAGTAATGAAGTGCTACACTTCCTGATTTAAAAATCTTTGAATCAATAAGTTTTAACTGCAATTTCTCTTCCAGGTTGATACCATTATACAGCCGTCTCCCTTCTCCCACAACTATCGGGTGAACCACAAAATGATATTCATCAATCAGGCCAAGCTCTGCAAGTTGTGTTGGAATGGTTACACCACCAGTTAAAATATTTTTGCCTGGTTCCTGTTTCAATTTAAGTACTTCATCGTGAAGGCCCGTTCGAACAATTTTCGTTTTTTCTCCTTCAGGGATGTCTAATGAGTGTGAGAAAACAACAATTTTGTTGACAGCTACAAATGCCCGGGCAAAATCTACATGTGCTTTACTTTCACCGGCGGGGTTTTTCAACACATTGGGCCAATAAGGAACCATCAGTTGATAGGTTTTACGCCCATAGAGGAATGTGTCAGCATCCAGCGTAAGCTGCATAACGTACTCAAAGGTTTCTTTATCAGGAACAAATTTGGTATGGTCGACGCAGCCATCTAAGGTGGTGTTGATTGCGTAGATTAAATTTCTCATTTGATTGAATTTAAATTGTCTGTCATTTTGATTGCTTGCCGTATGACGCTTTACAATGAGATAACACAAATTTGTCTATTAAGTTTGTCTCATGTCCCCGATAACCTGCCAACTAACGACCCGGCGGTTTAATGAGTTGCCGTCCGTGTCAGGGTTGGCATGTGTTTTTGCAAAGTCCCGGTAAGTGAGCCGGTTTTATTTGTCACGATAAAGCTGTCCAGACGTCGTAGTCCCGATAAGTGAGCAGGATTTGTCATGTTACAATAACACTGTCCAGATGGCGATGCAAAAACCATGACAACTTGTGCGTCGGCCGGCAGCCCCACTGACTCTGTCCCAGTAGATGAAACAGTCCGGGTGGCAGGAGTTTGATAAATGGATGTAAAATTATCTCTCATAGACTTTGAGGGCTGATAACGAAGTAGTCTGGGCTGCCGAAGGCAATTCAGCAAACCGTCCGAGTTAGCATTTCGGGCCAATTTTAAAACTGTCACAATAAATATAATTTGTCAAGGTTGCTAGTCCTTGATGATAGGTAGGAATTGTCTTGATAATGTTATTTTGTCCTGGCCAGAAAATTGTCATGGTGCAAAAGCAAAAACCGTGACAAGTAAAGTTTATTGTCTTTCTTTTTGCAGCAATTCAATACAGCCACTTTATCAATTAAATGTGATTAATACCCATACACTTCTTTGTTTTCTTTAATTCTTTTAATGAAAAATTCTTTTAAAAGAGGTTTAGGATTTTGACAGAAATAAATCTTTAAACCGTTTTCTCTGAAATAGATATTATTAATTTCACCTATTTCGGTATAATTATTAAAAAGATCCGGAATATCCCCCAAATGGCTATCAGATATTATAAAATCGGAAGCCGTAAGCGAATCAGGAGCCCAAAAAATATAACTATCGCTTGTGCAGACAGGTGCGGGTAAGTGATATTTTTTTCCGTAAAAATCTATTGCTCCGGCCTGCCCATAATCATTTGCATAAAATATGCACTCTTTCTTTTGGGTGCTGTCCAACTTGTTATAAGCCACTGAAGCAAGTTCGGCCAACTCCTTCCATCCAGTCATATCCATGTAATCCTGTGGAATTGGTGTATAACTGTTATCCTCATTACGCATAGGAATAGGGGTAATATATTTCGAAAAAGCAAGGCAGTATTTTTCCATCTTTGGCTGAGGCAATATTGGCAAGCCAAGAGGTAAAAAAACTAACGCACTTATTAATGAAAATACCAGGATTGAATTCCTTATGATTTTATGTTTCCCGACAAGATATTTCTCTAGATAATAACCTCCAAAAGCAAAGAACATTGGGTAAATCCCAAGCGTGTAATAATGTTTACCTTTTGCAATTAAAAAAACTAATATGATAATAAAATAGAGCCAAGCAAAAACTCTGAATTTCTTTTCAGCTTTATAATACAGGATAGCTAATAATCCAGAAAACCAGATTAAAATACAGCTAAAATTCATTAAAATTTGTTCTGAAAGAAAAACTTTCACCGGGACATAAATCAATTGAGTCCGGTACAATTCTCGCATGTGTGTGACTACAGGAAACCTGTGATTTACCTGCCAGATAATATTCGGAAAAGCTATACAAAAACTTAAAAGAGCACCATAGATAAGGTACTTTGAAAAAAGCAATTTCCTGTGCTGACTAATTAATAAAGCGATGACAGTGGAAAACCCTAAAAACAGGACGGAATATTTATTCAAAAATGCAAGGCCAAAACTTATTCCAATACCAATCCAATATTTTGGGTTTTGTCTGTTAATCAATTTTAATATGAAAAACAGAAATAGCATCCAGAAGAAGAGTTCAAAAATTACCGGCATAAAAAGAGAGGAAGTTCTAAGCATTGACGTTGATATAATATATGCAAATGACCCTGTAAATACTGCAAATCCTTTGCCTCCGATTTCTCTGACAAACAATGCTATCAGGACAATAATTGAAGCCCCAAATAATGCTGGGAAAAACTTTACTGCAAATTCATGATATCCAAAAACATGAATATCAATAAATGCCAGAAAAGACATTAATGGAGGTGTCGATGCAAAACCCCATGATAAATGATTCCCCATTGAGAAATATAGCATCTCATCACGATGTAACTCATAATTGGAATTTGTCAAAAGGTGAATTAGTAATTTGGCAAATACTAAACCAATTGTTAATAACCAGAACTTTTTATTATTCATAATAATACATTTAATCTTGTGCGTCAATATTTTATCGAATATTGTTATGTCTCAAGCCCTACCTCTAACTCGTTTTTAGAATCTACGAGTAATCAAAGTTGCAAAGTATTTAGAATTATACTGGGTTTAAAATTACGCTTTTATCGTCAGCATTCGGAGCATCTATCTCTTGGTCGTAATGTCACGTTAGTGTAGGTTGTCCCAATAGTCGCGCTTTTAGGCCTGAATGCTAACGGCCCGGCGGTTTAATTAGGTGCCGTCGGAGCCTGCCCTGAGTTTACCGAAGGGTCGCGGTGCCGCGTTTTTTGCCAGTCCCGGTAGGTGGACGAGAGTTTGGTGTCACGATAAAATTGTCTAAACGGTACCAAGTCCTGATAGATGGATGCGAACTGTCTTGTCATGATAAAACAGTCCAGATAGCGAGCAAAAAACAAGGCACCAGCGCGTCGGCCGGCAGCCCTATTGACTTTGTCTCGGCAGCAGGAACAGTCCTGGTGCCACAAGATTTAATGAGTAGGTTAAATTCTTCTCTCATAGACTTTTGAATGAGGAGACAAAATAATCCGGGTTGCAAAAGGCAACCGAGGACCTACCAGAATCTGTTTTGCGCAGCAACCTGAAATCTTATCCGGTCCGAGCTCATTGAACAATTGCTCGGCAATTGTTCAATAATTAATTAAACTGTCCGTGTTAGCTGTTCGTGTTTTGTTAAATTACTTGGCCCTCATTTTATTTCCTTTTAGGTCATGTGTCAGATCAGCAAGTCCAAGTTTTTCCATTAAGGGGGGAATATACATTCCGAACCGTCCCCGAAGTCCTTTTTTTAGTCCATACCATCCGCCAACTGGGTTTTTCTCAGATCGACCCCATGCTTCAACAGTACCGTCTTTTACAGGTTTCTGTTCATCCGCACTGCCAAGTTCCATCCAGTCTCTATGATTTTTAAGCATTGCATGTAGATCAGCGAGACAACGATAGTCATAGTACAAAACTGTTTTCCCAACCGTACATACCAGCACTTCTTTGTTATCCTTTACATCTTTGTGCATTGTGTAGTCAGATGAAAGTGGAGGAGTTTTAAGTGCCCAGGGATTTTCTTTAGTACCTTGTTCCGTTGCCATTGTAATAAAATTTATTGGTTAAGATATACTCTAATAAACATGGGATATTAGCATATTGTTCAAGTAATTTATTTAAAAATAATTACGCAATTATTTGCTGGCCAAAAGATTAACTAATTGTCTTAGAACCTAATCGGAGTAGGGGTCGTATTACATGACAGCTAACGGCCCGGCGGTTTAATTAGGTGCCGTCGGAGCCTGCCCTGAGTTTACCGAAGGGTCGCGGTGCCGCGTTTTTTGCCAGTCCCGGTAAGTGGACGAGAATCCACGTGTCACGTTGAAGCTGTTAAAAGGTACCAAGTCCGGGTAAGGATTGTGAATTTCGGGTCACGATGAAATAGTCTCGGTGGCGAGCAAAAAACAAGGCACCAGCGCGTCGGCTTGCAACCCTATTGACTTTGTCTCGGCAGCAGGATCTGTCCGGGTGCAACAAGATTTAATAAGTTGAATTGAATTTACTCGCATAGACTTTAGGGGCAGGGCGAGAAGTAGTCCGGGTTGCAAAAGGCAACCGAGGACCTACCAGAATCTGCTTTGCGCTGCAACCTGAAATCTTATCCGGTCCGAGCTCATTGAACAATTGCTCGGCAATTGTTCAATAATTAATTAAACCGTCCGAGTTAGTGGCTGGCTTTATTTTATTAGTTTTAATTGTCTCAAGATATCTTTGGTTATTTCATATCTGGCAAGACTAGTTTTTTCAAAGTCAGTGGTTTTAAAATTTAATGCAAAATAAAATGTCTTATTGTCTTTCTCTAAGTACCCTACTAACCACATAATATAATCCTTATCATTCAAAATTCCACCTCCAGTCTTACCGCTCAATTTATATGAATCAGTTTTCTCAAGGACTAAAATGTTCTTAACGATATCAATGGATTGTTTTGATATGGGCAGGTTATAATTATAAAATTTGGTTAAAAATTTAATTTCCTGATTTGCACTAATCCTAAGTAAACCTGCAAGCCAGAATCTATTTGGTTGCCCTGTAAGGTTTTTATTACCGTAATCAAATTCTTTAATGTATTTGTAATAAGTATTGATACCGATTTGCTTAGCGAATTTGGAAAATACCCAGACACAAGAGTATTTCATTGCAGTTTTTAAGGTCTGGTCCTGATTCCATGTTTTATTAGGCCATTCATGTCCGTCCCATTTTATTATCTGAAGGGTATCTTTGATTATCCCTTCTTCAAGCGCAATTAATGAATTTGGGATCTTGAACGTTGATGCTGGTATGTATCCTGAATCGCATAAACTTGAATTGTGACAGATATATTCATTGTCCGCTTGGTTAAACAGAACAAAACAACCAGTGACACCATATTTATCAAATTGTGGTTTGAAGTTTATCTCAGTCACTTTTTGAGTAAATCCAGGCTGAAATGTTAGAGTCAGAATCAATAGCAGAAACTGTTTTTTCATATGGCAGAATTGTCTAGTTTATGTCATTTGTGCATTCGGAGTGGGTCGTAGCTTGCCACTAACGGCCCGGCGGTTTGATTAGGTGCCGTCGGAGCCTGCCCTGAGTTTACCGAAGGGTCGCGGTGACTTGTTTTTTGCCAGTCCCGGTAGACGGTAGAAAGTTACGGGTCACGTTGAAGCTGCGAGACGGTACCAAGTCCTGATAGACGGCAGTTAAGTTTCGTGTCATGATGAAATAGTCTAGATGACGAGCAAAAAACAAGGCACCAGCGCGTCGGCCCGCCAACCCAAAGATGCTGTCCCGGGAGACGAAACTGTCCGGGTGCCAAAGTATTTAATAAAGGAACAGATTTTACGAGCATAGATTTTGGGACTGGCTACAAATTTGTCATGGGTTGGCGGAAGGCACTTAATTAAACCGCCCGAGTTATAGTCAGTGTTTTTAAAATTGTCATGATGTAACCAAATTTTGGTCTTGGCTTGTTGTGAATTTGATCTGTATTTCTATTTCTTTAAGTGCATGCTAATCTGGGTATTTACCTGACCTGAGTAACCACTTTCAACTTCTATCCCATTAGCTATAACTTCTAGGCTTGTTTGACGGTCACTTGTGAAAAAATCTACTTTAGCTTGTCCATTTTCATCAGTCAAAATTGAAGGCGCCCAAAAGATAGTAGCTCTGCCATCATAAACCGAGTTATTTTTCAAAAAGGCTTCATAACGAGGAGAGTAAAATACTCTAGGAGCATCCAAACCATCAAGAATAAATGTTTTAGTACCAAGAGGATCGCCCCTATAAGAATTATTTGTATATGTTTCAATTATCACCACCGATTGCAATATAAACTGCGGGAAGCCTATAATTGGATTATATGCATAATACGTCCCAATGCTTTTCCCAGGTGGAATTACAAGCATCCTTTTTATTGCATCTACATGAAATGAAGATAAAGTCTGCAATGGTGCAAAATCAAAATTCTCTCCATTCCAATATTTTTTCCCATCGATTACATATATTGGGAACCAATAATTTCCACCTCTACCTGCAAGTCTGATAATCGGCAAGAGTATACTTTGAAAGCCATCTTTATTATACCGTCTGGCTCCAAATTCCTCTACCAACAGATCATTTAAACTTCTATATCTGTTACCATTTGGGTCTATAGTATCAAGGTTTGCAATTTTAATGGCATCTTTATCATAATTTCGCCACCAATTTTTTGGCTCGACTTTCGCCGATATAACTACTTCCCCCAGGGTCTTGGACATTGTGCCAAGTACGTTAATTTTCGATTTTTCAGGTTTATTTACTGTCTGTATTTGGTTAAGATATTCCAAGGATGGAGATACTAAATTGTTGCTCAATTGTGGCATGGTTGCAAACTGCGGTATCTCGCTTTGATTATTAAGGACTATATTTCCATCAAACGGCTTCTTTCTGGAAGTAGTTGCTTGCAACATAGAATGTGATTTTCCAAACAATAGAGGTACTTGAAATTTGAAATTTCCATTGCTATCAGGTTTGGATAATCCAAGGTATGAGTTTTTAGAACCACAAATTAACACTAGACCAATATCGCGGTAATCAAAGTTTTTATCACGCGATTTATTCCCGTTTAATTTAATATATCCGGAGATGTTTAGACTCTTTTCCGGATAGAATTTTAATTCTTCGGTATTGCTGGATTTAAATAAAAATCTCCTGTATCCCTGTGTCATAAGTAATAAATCCAAATTGACTTTATTGATACAGCTATCATTTATGAAATAGGAATCTGCATCTTCTACGTAGCCATGAAGCTCAGATCCAATCAATTTATAGGCGCTTATTCCATGAATATTTTGATCTTTTATTTTTTGTTCTTTATCTATTACTGCAAGTGATAAATCGGTTTGAATGGGCGCTCCAATGGAATTAGTGGTTTTTATAAGAAGGGATACCTTGGATCGTGTACTGTATGATGATGAGTCTAAAATAATTTCGATTTTAAATCTTTGTTTTTTATCTACATAAATTAGTCTCTCACATTCAGGTTCAAAATTTTCATTCAGAAGTGTTAACCTACAAACTCCTTCAGGAAGTAGTTCTAACGGGATTTTCAATCCACAAGAGTCTTTAAAAGCTTTCACTAGTACTGAGAACCAGACCTTTCCGTAAGCACTTCCTATAACATATTTATTCGTGATTGACTCGGATTGTGTTTGTTTAATCGAAAGTATTGGTACTTTGTTGTTTTCTATTAAGTTTAAAGACATCACTGTACCATCTTCAGATACTAGCGGTAGTGGAACAATATATTTTTGGTTGTTATACCAGAAACTAGCCGAGTATTGTTTCTTTGGTTGTGGTCTTAACATGAAGGATCCCATCCCTTTGTGCATACTCTTAAAACCTGTGACAACCTTCTCGTCATCATCTAAAATTACTCCTGATACATTCCTGCTTAAACCATCAATCCCTAAAGCTTTAAATGCTACTTCGCTTACCAGCCCGGCTACAAGGTTCCCTCCTTCGGGAAAAAACTGAAGGTCAATATTCTCCTCAAGAGGAATCGTGAATTGCTTTTCAAAAGATAACTGACCATCCATTATGTAAAAACTAACTACAGCCACTGAATCATTTTTGCTTGTAAGGCTGAATTTGAGAACATTTTCTTTTGTGTTTTCAGCCAGGATACTGTCCTCCTGAACCAAATGGTCCCCGATTTTAAGGGAGTAACTTATTTTACGCTTGAGATTATTATTAAGGTTTCCTGTAGCGTCAATTTCAAAAAATCTGAATCCGATTTTCAAAGAATCCTTTCCTGGCTGTTTTGATATTACTGGATTGAACTCAAAATGGAATTTCTGTATTAGTGGACTAATATTTATGGTCTGATAAAACGGCTCATATGTTTTAATATCCAGCATCAGTTTAGTGTAAGCACGAATGGAATACAACCCTGGAGTTATAGTTGAATCAAGACTGAAATCTCCATAAGAATTACCATTTCGAATAAGAAGTTTTCTTCTTAGGGCAACTCTTCCATCAGCATTTATCAGATCAACATATAGAATCCCACTAGTAGTATCTGGAATCTGGTCAAATCCGTACCACGAATATGCTTTAAACCATATTGTGTCGCCTTGGGCATAATTTAAACGGTCGAGATGTAGAAATACTTTTTCAGAGGGGATTTCATTGTGTGAATCTATGTATTCTTCTATTGATCCAATAACAGGATGCATTTCAGATGCACTGAAACTCTTTTTTGTAGTGTCAGTTTTTAAGGGTTGAATTAACTGAGCACTGTTCTGTCCTGCTGAATTAGTAAGTTTAACGAATAAAATAAGAACAACGAATATACTTAGAAACAACTTAGTCATAGGCTAATCTTGGTTGTAGGATTGTCTATTATTCTTATCTCTTTGTGAAACAAATATTGTGCCAGATATGTAATCAACTTAATTAAAGGATATCTCATGTTTCTAAATAACTGTTTGGTCTGCTGCTCATTGGCTATAACGGCCCGGCGGTTTGGTGAGTTGCCGTCTGTGTCGCGGTGGCGTGGTTTTTGCAAGTCCTGGCAGATGGCTGAAAAGTCCGGGTGCACGATGAAGTAGTCTTGACGGTACCAAGTCCGGGTAAGGATTGTGAGTCTGGGCGCATGATGAAAGAGTCTAGATGGAATAGCAAAAACCATGACACCATGCGCGTCGGCCGCCAACCCTACTGACTCTGTCTCGGAAGCACGGAAACAGTCCGGGCGGCAGAAGACTTGAAAAGCGGGTTTAAAGTTTAATCTCATAGACTTTGGAGGCTCATTACAAAACAGTCTGGGTTGGCGAAGGCAATTCAGCAAACCGTCCGAGTTATGCGTAGTTTTATTATTGGCTGCTTTAGCCGAAGATCTTAGTAATCAAAGTTTTGAGATATTTCTAAGAGTCTCTTTTTGCTAATTTCTCTAATTTTGAACGGCGCCTTTTTGTCAATTTCATATTTTATTTGATAGAATCCATTATGAGTCTCAAGTTCATACCATGTTATAGAACAATGCTTTACATCTAATTTAATCTGAGGAAATGGATTAATTTCTATCAATGACTTTAGTTGCTTTTTGTCGACATCAAAAAAACGATTATGCATGTACCTGTCGATCATATTTTTAATATCTTCTTTTGTGCAAATTATTCTTTTTTGGAAATCCAATGAGTGAGAGAATAAACCGAACTGCTCTCCCATTACATAAAAGAATAGATACTGGATGTATCCCTCCTCTGAGTCATCCGGGATAATATAATTAAATGCTCTAAGAGATGAATCTGTAACAATTTCATAGAAAGCAATTTGTTTCATAATTGCTGTATCCATGTCACTTTTTATCTTGTATCTCATTTGGTGATCAACTTTCTTTTCAATTTGCTCACGAATGTTAAAATTTTCGGGAATAGAATAGATGATCGGATCTCCATCTAATCCGGAGAATGAATAATAAATTTCAGATTTCCTTCCAGGATCCATTTTAAGTTTATCAAAAAGTTTTAAATAATATTCTAGATTAAAGGTTGAGGTGTCTATTGTTACAGGATCAGCTGTATAATTGATGACAATGGAGCTTTGATATTTCTGCATCACTTTGATGAACTTGCATACGTCTTGTGCATTTATAGTATTCAATGATAGTGAAACTAAAAGAAATATTACAAATTTTAAAACAATACTGGATTTGTGTTTATGGGCTATTGACATTTTGAATTTGATTTTTGATATTAGAACTAACTTACGGATATTTAGGATATTACGTATAACGGCCCGGCGGTTTAATTAGGTGCCGTCGGAGCCTGCCCTGAGTTTACCGAAGGGTCGCGGTGCCGGGTTTTTTGCCAGTCCCGGTAGATGGCAGGAGGGAGTGCGCCGAAATTTGGGAGAAGGTGCAAATCATTTCGCATTGATGATCTGATAAAAGAAAAAAGAGCGTTCGGGCCAATAAATTACCAGACAGTTTCGTAAGGTGACCTTCAGGTCCCCGCACGAGGCTGTCCTGGGTTGGCGGAAGGCACTTAATTAAACCGTCCGAGTTAGCATTTGTGCTAATTTTAAACCTTGGAATTATACGAATCGTCCTGATACGCCTATTTTTTTGATTTGTATTGTCGTATTAAATCAGTAATCTCAGAATAGTGGCTTTTTGCTTGAACATATTCTAAAGACTTATTTAAAATATCAATAGCAGACTGAGTTTGGTTATTTTTAACTAATAAATTAGCTAATAAAATATTACATTCAATATCTTGGCCTCTAAAGTCAGATACTTGTTTCGCATATTCTAATGCTTTGTCAAGCCGAATATTATGGTTATTTGCAAAATCTGAATAATAGTAATATGCCCATTGTTTATCGTCGATAGACCATTTTAAGGTTTGCTTCATCCATTCATCAAATATCTTCATTCCCTTTTCAATTTCATTTTTACTTGAAAAAGAATAAGCCATTAATAAGGGTTGATAATGGTCACCTAGATCTGGTGTTTTATAATATTCTTCAGCAATCTGCTGAGCTTTTGCAATGTTCATGTTGTTTTCAAATAAAAACTTTGCATATTTCTTTTTATGATACCAATCGCTTGTATCGGCCGTGATTACTTTTTGATAGTAAAAATCCGTGTTCTGAATATCTCCTTTCCTTGAGTAAAAATTTAATAGTGCCGAGTAGCCTAGCCCAATAAATTCTTTTAGAAACAAACTTTTCTTGCTTAAAAATTTAATCATCGGGTTAGGATCATTAATCTTTTTATCTTCTAGTAATGAATAACAGTTGAAATATTCGCCTTTAATCTTCAATGTGGAATCTTTTAGTTGCATTAATTCTTTTGCGTAAGGTGGAATCTTTGAATACTGGTCACGAGCAATATATTCATGAATCAATTTTTCTTTTAATAGAGAATTATTTGGATTCAGGCGAACGTCATTTTCAAGGTGAAGAATTGTATTTGTCCCATCTAAAATACTATTGACTTTATTTATAAATTCTTGAGGGTTTTCAGAATATTTTGAATCAAATCCGGATATTCTGTCGATTTCTTTGCCACTTGGATCTGCAATAATAATCTGTGGAAATGAGTTGATATTGTAACTTTTTCCTAGTTCAACACCCTCCCCCTTTTCTGCATCAATACTTAATGCTATAAACTTGTTTTTGATATAGCTCTTAATTTCAGGTTTGCTAAATACATATTTATCATAAGCCTTACATGCGCCACACCAGACGGTGTAAAAGTCAATCAAAAGAGGTTTCTTAGCTTTTACGGCTTGAGCCTTTGCTTTTTCAAATGATACATTGGTAAATGGATTTTCATTTTGTGAACTAACATTGTAATTAATCAATAAAATGAAGCTCAGAAATAGTGCAATCTTTTTCATAGGTTTGGTTTTCTCAAAATCTGTTTATTGTATTATTAACATAATTTGCTAATGACATATTTGTCTAGTCATAAGTCAACTGTCCGTCAAAATCCCCGCTGCATGAATGCTAACGGCCCGGCAATAAAGGGAGGTTGTGCTACCTGGCGAAGCCACCGACCTGCCGTGCCAGTCTGTTTTAGCCTGGAAATTCTCCCGGTGGCGAGACAGGTATGGCGTGCTTTTTGCCGTCTGACTGCGAATTTTATTGGCTTAACGCGCGGTCGCGGTACAACGTGGCTAAGTGACTGGGAAATAGTCCCGGTAGATGAAACCGGGAGAGGCCAGGCGCGCAGCGGTCGCGGTACAAAATTGTCTCGAAGGCAGTAAGTAGTCAAGTTGCAGAAAGTTTTATTACATATAGAGGAGCGAGTCAGGGTGCAGGGTTTGTTACTGGTCCCGGTGGATGGCTGAGAACACGCAAAAAGCATGACAAACAACTTACCTTTATTGTCCGTGTTAGCGTTTCGTTTTTTTAGTTCGTCCTTAATTTTTCACACAACGGACTGAGGCTCCAAACTGCTTTGAGACGGGTCCTTTGCTAACTACTGGTACATCACTGGAAATATACAAGATCTGAGCTCTTAGACTATCCCACTCAGTTGAACTCCACCAGACAGCTATGCCGTGCAAACCCATGATGTATCCATCGCTACTCCGCTGACCAGCTGGAAGAGCAGTAAATCCAGTTTCGTTAGTGGCATTTACATTAGAGCTGCCCCAATGAGTATATCCAGATTCTTTAAGTTTGTCACCACCTGTCTGAGTTCCACCAGCATATGTTATTAATGTTGTCCACTCGTCATCGTTCGGAACATGCCAACCTGCAGGGCAAAGTTTACCGGAATTTATAGAATACCAGTTGTACAGTGCACCATATACATCTTTATTCCCATTTAATCCATCGGGCCAACAATAACCAGGCGTTGTAATATCGAACACTTCTGCAGTAATAGGTGTTCCATCGTTTAGTTTTGTCACTTTCAAATTCTCCGCCATCCAGGTTTGATCACCGAGGGTAACTATTTTATAAACATTACCTTCCATATCTGTAACAGATGTTGCGAGTGGTGCAGGAGGTTCATCTTTTTTACAATTTATCCCGAGTACTAAAATTATTCCAATTATTAGTAACGGATATTTAAAAAGTCTAATTTTCTGTTTTACAATTAACAGGATTGAAGTCTTCATAGTTATTTTTTAAAGAGTTTATTTCAACTATTTTCAGGATGAGATACGCTGGGAATGAACGCTAACGGCCCGGCGGTTTAATGAGTTGGCGTCAGTGTCGCGGTGCCGCGTTTTTTGCCAGTCCTGGTTGACGGACGAAAAGCCACTTGTCAGGATAATTTGTCTTGACGGTACCAAGTCCGGGTGACGGCTGTAAGTTTTGGGTCACGATAAAATTGTCCAGATGGCGAGCAAAAAACAAGGCCCCAGAGCGTCGGCCGGCAGCCCTATTGACTTTGTCTCGGTAGCAGGAACTGTCAGGGTACCACAAGATTTTATAAGTGAATTAGATTTTTCTCTCATAGATTTTATAATGCATTACGGATTTGTCCGGGCTGCCGAAGCCAATTAATTAAACCGTCCGAGTTAGCGTTTCGTATTTAGTCTTTGATACATCTGATACTCAATCCGTCCTGCTTTGATAGATAAGATGAATGAACTACCGTACTGCCGGCTTTTAATACTATTGAATAACAGCCTGAATCAATATTTGAAATTGAACTCCACCAATACCCCGTAGTATCTATGCTTGTAAACTGTCTATTTGATTCAGAACTTCTATATCCACCCGGTATAGCAGAAAAAGTTGGTGGATTACTAAAATCAGGAGGATAACTCCAGAATCCAGAGTAATATGATTTCATCTTTCCGCCTGCAACATTCTCTCCTTTAAGAGATTTAATCAAAATATTCCAATCAGTTTGGGTTGGTACATGCCAGCCTGTGGGACATATTGAACCAGTCTCAACTGTATAGAAATTGTATAATGTCCCAAATCTTTCGTTTTTGATTGAATCATTATTATACCAGCAATAGCCAGGCTGATTAAGTGATTTCCATTGGTTATTTTCAGTCACAAAATTAATTTTTACGCCATTGTTTAACCTCGACGTTCTAAGATTTTGTGCCATCCATATTTGAGTTCCAATACCAAATGCCATATAGGAGTTACTATCAAGATCAAATATAGTTTCCAAATGGCCGGTATAGTCAATCTTTTCTTTAGAGGAGTATGATCCCTTTTCACATTGAGTAAGTGTAAAAGCGAGTAAAAGAAACCAGATTCCAAAACGATTGTGTCTTTTTAAACTGGTCATGACAAATATTTGTTTAGTACACATAAAACGTAATTAAATTGAATTTGTTATGAATATATGGGTAAAAAGTGCCCTAAAAATGTAGTTTGCATTTTTGATCTTGCTGGCTTAGAGTTACTCGCTATTTATGAACGCTAACGGCCCGGCGGTTTGATTAGGTGCCGTCGGAGCCTGCCCAGAGTTTACCGAAGGGTCGCGGTGCATTGTTTTTTGCCAGTCCTGGTAGACGGACTTGAACTCTCGTGTCACGATGAAGCTGTTAAAAGGTACCAAGTCCCGATAGATGTTTGAGAATTTTCGTGTCACGCTGAAATAGTCTCGGTGCCGAGCAAAAAACAGGGCACCTGCGCGTCGGCCCACCTGCCCAATGATGCTGTCCAGGTAGATGAAACTGTCCTGTTGCCACAGTATTTTATAAACGTTTCAGAGTTCTCGAGCATAGATTTTGGGGCTGGTTACAAATTTGTCCTGGGCTGGTGGAAGGCACTTAATTAAACCGTCCGAGTTAGCACAAGAATTATTTATTTAATCGTTTAAATAAAATTAATCTACTAATATGTCCTAATAGTATAATTGTGAGATAGTTTAACCAAATCCATGGTGACTGATCCTGAAAAAATGTCCAATTCGATTTGTTCCCAAATATTATGGGGACAATTACAATATAAACCAATCCATCGAGAAGGAAAGAGGAAATTATCCAGAAAAGGATCAGAATGTTTGTATCACGAAGTAACGTCGAAGCATTAGATGAGACTTTTTTTAAGTAAGAATAAAAGAAATACCCAAACACAATCGGCATTATTGTAAACATGGAAATCCACATTAAAGTTTCATGGATGTAGAAAGTAGTAAACCCCACGATTGTAGCAATCAAATAGGCTAATGCAAAGTACTTCAATCCAAGTTTAATGTTTTTCATAATTATTGAATTAGCTCAAAAATAGATATATGTTTGAAAAAAGGGAGGTCAACAATTGAAAAATTCCGTTAGCACAAGTTTTGTCTCTTGTCGCATGGGATGGGAGAGTCCCGTTAAAAGCAAGTATTGTTTCTTCTTTAACAAAATCTGGTAGATGACGGCGGGCAGGTTTTTTGTCAGTCGAGCGAGGGCAAGTCCCGTTATAAATGCAGAAATTTCAATCTCAAAACGAAACATTATTAATAAGGTGCGAAGGTATATTCTTCTGAGAAATATTTGTGCTAACGGCCCGGCGATTTAATTAGTTGGCGTCTGCGTCGCGGTGGCGTGGCTTTTGCAAAGTCCAGTAGACGGCAGTAAAGTTTCGCGTCATGATGAAATTGTCCCAGGTGCAAAAACCATGACACCACGTGCGGTGGCCGGCAGCCCGACATAGACTTTGTCCCGGGAGACGAAACTGTCGCGGTGCAGTGAAGCCGATAAACGGCACAAATTTTCGAGCATAGACTTTAAGGGGTTCCTACAAAGCTGTCCGGGCTGCCGAAGACAATTAATTAAATCGTCCGTGTTAGCACAAGTATTGATTAAGTCCAGAAGTAAAATGATTGTCTTTTTTTAGGTCAACTATTTATCTCCAGACACCCAATGTCCTTGTAATTGGGATCTGTCAAGAATGTTTTTATCAGCTCGAAATTTATTCTGAGAACATTCTCAATATTCTGTGTGGAAGTATTGCCAATCCTAAGCCAAATGACTTTTGGAGAAGAACCTTTTATAAGCCCTAAATCATAAAAGTCGCCATCGAATGTTACGATGCAATAATCATTGACTTTAGCATAAGTCCAGAGAAAGGAATCTTTGGAATTCTCCAGCCCTAAGTCTTTAACTTGTTTTGAACCAGGAAATAAGTCTTGGATTTTACTTGTAATCCTGAAGGAAATGTTCTGGTCAAGAAGTAATTTCATCAGATTGTCTGAAGTTTACGTTCTCTATCAGCCGCAAACATCAAACTAGCCTTGATATCCTCCCTTGAAAGTTCGGGATAGTCATTGATTATTTCTTCAAAACTCATTCCGGAACCTAACCAACCAAGAATATCAAATACTGCAATCCGGGTATTCCTGATACAAGGTCTTCCAAATCTCTTGACGGAGCTGATTTTGATTATCTTATTGTAAGTTTTCATGGTACAAAGATAATACATTTTTAAATTTGAATTTACATTAACTCTCTTCAGTTAGCACAAGTATTTCATTACTGTCGCGCGATGGAAAAGTCCCGATAAAGAGCAATAAAGTTTGAATTTATAATAGTAGTTTTCTAATGATGGCGGAAGGGCAAAATTTCAATCGAGCGAGGGGCAGGTCCAGGTAAAAGTACAGAAACTATCTTGTCAAGATGAAATATATTAAATATGGCGCGAGGGCTAATGGCCTAGCATTTAGATATTTGTGCTAACGGCCCGGCGGTTTAATTAGGTGCCGTCGGAGCCTGCCCTGAGTTTACCGAAGGGTCGCGGTGCATTGTTTTTTGCCAGTCCTGGTAGACGGACTTGAACTCTCGTGTCACG
>Ga0302271_10001186_pt1 | contig 25418 bp, 16 predicted proteins | sample III_Bog_N1_1_FD_198767 | JGI IMG/M metagenome (GOLD analysis project Ga0302271, IMG submission 198767) | Peat permafrost microbial communities from Stordalen Mire near Abisko, Sweden - III_Bog_N1_1 | ecosystem: Environmental > Terrestrial > Soil > Wetlands > Peat | place: Sweden: Abisko... | reverse complement strand
AAAATATTAAAGATTTCATAAATTACCAGGCATATTTGGGAAGGCCTAATGGATCCATTAAAAGACAAACATACAAATTAAACAATTTGAAAATGCTATGGTAGCTGCTTTTTATTTAGAAGTTTCTCCAATTTGTTCATCAGTCTTGGGAAGATAAATATATGATTGTAATGGTCTAAAAGGAAAGTGGCCTCTAATATATTATTAATATTTGCCTCTAGATATTCGAATCGGAAATAGTAGATATGAATATTTTGGAAAATTAATAAATATTCAATACCATTTTAGAGTTAAATAATTATTTTTTCTAATCTAATTTCGATCCTTTTGAAATTATACGTTAATTGTGCATCACTTTCATATAAAATTAGCAATTTCATTGCTCGTTGAAGATATTTGATTTTTACTAGAGATACTTTGCAAGCTGACATTCTCTAAACTTTTAGTGATTTTAGGAGGGGGGAGATAATTAACAAAAATACTTAAAATAAACTAACAAACAGATAGAATAGATTTGATTTGATAAATTAATTCGGTTTCCCCCATCAATCTATCTATTCCAAATCAAATTTACATCCTGATCTAAATGTATCTACTATTTATTTGGATCTATTTCTTGGTTTTACTAATTAATGTCGTCAATCAATGCATTGAAATAATCTAGATATCGTCGACAAAAATGTCTGTTATGAAATACCCAAACAACAACATTTATTCGGTTCTATCTTTGAGATATTTATGGTTTTTGTTGAATTATTTTTATGGGAATGGAAATATGGAAAAAGAAATCTTGTTGATCTAGTAGTTAGTTATTCTCATAATGAAAGATTGTGTGTGTGCGCTGAATAATAAATACTCCGTCGTCTCAGTGTAATTCATAGAATCATAAATGTAAGGATTTATAGAGCAGTCTGATGCTTTAGCTTACTAAGCAGATGTGTATTATCTCTTTTGGGAAGCTAAGAGAACTAGATTATGCTTTGGATTAGGTTTTGTTAAAGATTATTTGAGTAAAGTTATCGGAGATTTACTAGAGATCGAATAAGGCATTGATTCCTAATAAGCATACTACTAATTTGTTTACTTATTTTTGAAGAAGAACTAGGCTGCTAGACAGTTAGAAATGGATAAAACTCACAATGAAAATGATATTTTTAACATTTAAAAGCATGACAAAAATAAGGTATTGTTTGGTTGAAATAAATTTGAGCCATTCAGCAAAGAGATTTTTTTCAGAGAAAGAGAGAGATTTAGCTAATCAAAATGCTCAGATTTCATAGAAAAAGGATGAATAAATTAGCCTTCTTCTTAGTTAAAATAAACTAACTCAAAATATTATGAGAAAATCAACATCTTTTGAAAAATAGCAAAGACCAAAGCAAGGATTTCAGAGATATACCATTAACGAAACATTTCGCTAAGGGAAGCCTCTAAAAGTCTTTTTTGTATTGAATTTCTATGGTTGTAAATAAACAGTGGGGAGGGAATAGACGTAAAAGTTCATTTGTGAGATGTATGTAGTCGTTCCTTTATAAAACAAAAACGCTGGGTAGTTAATGTTGTGTAAAATTAATTCTAACTGAGGTGAAGGTGACGAGACTGAGAAAGAGGAATTCGGAAGGTGGGGAAGGATTTAAAAAATAATAGACAAGAAATAAACAATCATGATTCTAGAAATGGAAATCGCATTCATTTATGTTCAAAGAGAAACAAAATTATCGTTATGAACTGAACAGTTTGAGGTTGTGCAAAGATCCTTAATAAGTTGAAAGATGGTTCTTAAAGTGGCTAGAGTGGGTTAAGGAGATGTAAAGAAGATCTATTATGGGCTAATAATATTTCTGATTCAAATAAATAAGTATTTATTGCGTTCTTCAAAGTGAATTAATGTAATTACGTACTTACCATCGTATTTGACGATAATACGAATCCGATTTAGTTAAGAAATTAGAACCACAGAAGTATTTATCTCCTAACAGAGAGATATTTTTGGTTGTATTAAAATATATCTCCAAACAATTACTATTCTTACTAAACTACAAAACTAAAGCATATGAGCGAGATTCTTAAATAATTTGCATTCGGAGGTATTTCAGGATGTACTGCAACTACAGTTATCCAGCCTATTGACACAATCAAAGTTCGCATCCAAGTCATCTCTGAAGCTATTGCTAAAGGATAAGGATAAGGCTTATCTACCAATCCAATAAAGATTGCTAAAAGTATGATAGCAACTGATGGCATATTAGGACTTTACAAAGGGTAACAGATCAAAATAATTAACTATATTACTCATAGAAAAGTTTTAAGAGGGTTGATTCATATCTCATGAATATTTGTTAATAAGAACACATTTTAATTAAAAAATTTGAGATATTTAAGTTTGCGAACAGATTAGGTCTTTTAGGTTATTGAGCTACTTGATTTTATTTGTTTTTGTTAAGAATTGTTTAGATTGCTTCCAAAGATTTTTTGTTAATTTTAGATGCCACTTTTCAATCATTTTTTACTATTTTTATCAGCTTGGACTCCGCTTTGCTAAGACAAATCACTTATGGAACAGTTAGACTAGGATTATTCAGATACATGTCTGATAAACACAAATAAACTTACAAACGTAATAATTTTTCATCCATGTTCTTCTTCCATTATTCTGGCTAACTTTTCACATGATTCTGCTAATACAGGTAATTTAACCCTCTTGGAGAAAGGTCTGTACTCATCTTTCACTGGATTCGTTGGTTGTCTCTTCGGCAATCCAGCTGATGTTTCACTAGTTAGATTCTAAAGAGACTCTCTTCTTCCTGTTGAGCTTAGAAGAAATTACAAAAATGTATTTGATGCTCTGGGCAGAATCGTCAAAGAGGAAGGTGTGAGGTCTCTTTGGAAGGGCTCAGTCCCCTCAGTCTGTAGAGCCATAGCAGTAAAATATCCAAAAAAAAACTCCCAATAGAGAAATATTTCTGTTTTTCAAATAATTACTATTTCTTTTTTATTATTTTCAACTTTTCCCCGAAATGATTCTACTTTTTTTTTCCCCTTTTTCATCAGATGAACGTTGGTATGCTCACAACATACGACCAAATCAAGGAGATGGTGAACAAGTTTGAACATGTTGAAAATGACACCATGGAAACAAAGATCATGTAACAAAAAAAACAATAATGTTAATTGTCTTAATTATCTTGTCATTAATAATCATTTTCCATAACTTTCAGTTACATTATTTTTTATCCCTTTTCAGTGCTTCTGCGATTGCTGGTGTTGTTTGTGCATTTATGTCTCTGCCTTTTGATAATGCTAAGACTAAACTTCAAGGCTAGAAAGCCATCAACGGCAAACTACCTTATACTAACATCTTCGATTGCATGACAAAAACCATTGTAAATGAAGGATTCACTGGTCTTTGGGTTGGTTTCGCAACTTATATCTGTAGGGTCTCTCCTCATGCTATCACAGTAAACAAACTCAATAATATTTTAAGGATTGTTGGTATGAATGAACAAAAAGATAAATTCTGTAAAGGAAAACGGATAACTTTATTGTGATAAAAAATCTTTTGATTCCTTTATGATGTTTTTTTAATAAATAATAACTATTCCTTTTTTGTTAGGCTTTGCTCGTTCAAGATTTCTTAAACCATACGTTCCCTTCTCAACAGAAGCTCTCCAAGGCTAATTGAGAAATGAAGCTACTCTAACTTCACATTGTTCCTTGAGTTTTAAAAGATCCCAAACAAGAAATAATCATAGTTCTTTTTGTATCTTCCATGTATTACATTTTATGTTCTCCATTTTCATTAGATTTTCTAGTAAAGTCAAAGAAATAATAATTATGGATTTCTATTAGCCATCATTCTTGAATTGTTTCTCTTTGTCTTTTAAGTTAGTTAGGGTTTATTTAAAGAACTCATTCAAACAAAAATAGAGAAAAGTCATTTAATTAAGACAGTTGGGAGAGAAATGAAGAGGGATATTGATTTGAGGTTTGAGTAGTAAAATCAAATAAGAGAAAGAACAAGAAGAAGAAGAAGAAATCGATATCAAAGCGATGATCAACAATAGCAACATCAACAATGAGAAGTCGAAATTGCAAGTCTACGTCAGGATCAAGCCATCGTAAATATGAAGAATTATCTTAGAGTTTATTATTAAATCCTAGGTTCTTTTTCAGAAATCTAATAGTCTCTTAAGTGCTTTTTCTGAAGCTGAGAAATAATAAGCATATGAAGTGTTTTGAATTAATTTGGGTTTTTTTGTTTTTGCAGTTAGGCACAGCAAATTCAATATGAAATCAGTGAAGATCAATCACAGATAGTCATTTCTAGTCGCCCTCTGCTATCATCAGCTGCATCTTATTCACTTAACTACAGGGTATAACTTGAGCTAATAAAAGAGAAGTAGATATTAATAATACTTTTTGATTATTTTAAACAGGACACAGGCTGCTTCAATTTCAAATAAATCATTGACTAGGATTCAGAGCAAGACTCGATTTATGAAACAGTTGCCTTGCCTGTGCTTCAAAAGTAATAAATCTTAAATAACATCAACACTTGTCTCATTAAGCGTGTGATTATAATATTTTTAAAATATGATGTTTTTGTGAAACTTAGCTTTATCAATGGATACAATGGGACGATCTTTGCATATGGACAGACAGGTAGCGGGAAGACTTACACAATGAGTGGATCAGGTATGGTATTATTATTCACAAGAGAAATCCATGATTTATTATTATGTTGTTCTTTGAAGAGCAGTAACAATGGTAATATAGGGGGATCATTCCTAGGGTCATCAGCGGGGTGTTTGATGAAATCGAAAAGAAAGCTGGATTCGATTGCAGAGTGTTCGTGTCATACATGGAGATCTACAATGATAATGCCTACGATTTACTCGATTAAACTCACCTTGAAGAACCACCTGAGAACTGGAATAAAGTCTAGTTTCAGTGGGATGATGAAGGCAACATACATCTGAAGAATATCTCCTTCCATACGATAGCCAACGAGCAAGAAGGATTTGATAAAATGATCACAGGCAATTTCATCAAAAAAGTAAAAAGAAGAGAAATATTGTCTTTCCTTTTTTTCTCATTTGTCTTTGAAATCCTTCATAGATGAGTTCCACTCCTATTAACTATAACTCCTCTCGTTCACACTGTGTATTCACAATCAACTTAGAAGCCACTGAAGAAAGTACTGGAGATTAATATCTATCTAAGTTGCATCTCGTTGATCTAGCTGGATCAGAGAGAATATCTAAAAGTTAAGTTGATGGCACATTATTAACTGAAGCGAAACATATTAATAAGTCACTTTCGTTCTTAGAGCAAGTTATTGTCGCTCTGAATGATTAAAAGAAAAAAGGTTTAAGGACACATATTCCTTACAGAAACTCAATTATGACAACTGTGCTGAAAGATAGTCTTGGTGGGAATTGTCTGACTGTCATGATAGCGAATATCAGCAGTGAGTTAGAAAACTATGATGAGACCATATCGACACTGAGATTCTCGTAAAGAGTCAGTATGGTGGAGAATGAAGTAACAGACAAAAAAGAGAAAGAGAGAGAACAAAGCAAAAAGAGGGGATATTTGTAATGAATATTGTTATTTTTTGATAGGTTCATAAGAATTAGAAATTTGATATCAGTAAGGCTTACAAGCAGCTCTAAGCGGAGAATCTAGCGTTACAAAAGTAATAAGCAAGAATTATCTTAGTTATTTTTGGGGGATTAAAACCAAAATCATTGATGTTATTTTAGGCGACTTGATGAATATGAATCGTAAGACAGACATCCTCCTCCAGTGAATTACAGTGAAATCGATGGGAAAACAGCTGAAGAACTTGAATAAAAAGTTGGCTAATTCTTGGATGAATCTTCGAATTACATCTACATCCGTGACATTGCTGAAGCATAGTTGTGTTTCTAAGCGATGAAGTAACTCTACAATAAGACTATGCAGGAGTATGTCGATGAACTGCAGCTTATTTCAGGGAAATTAGAGAAGTATAAAGTCCTACTTAAATAAAAGTAACAACGATTTAGATTGGGTTTTTGAGGGTTTTTAATAGATGATTTCTGGTTGTTAATTGAATTGAAAGGAAACAGAGGACTACAGAACGGTAATAAGAAAACTTGAATGGATCATAGGAAGAACAGCGATCATCTCAATAAGGGTCATAGAGCTAAGATGAAAACCAGATCAAATCTGCTCTTCAAGAAAACAACAATGCCGTGAACAATATGCAAATTACAGGTCAACTTAATGGGGTTGTTAAGAATAATGGAATTAGATAGATGGCAGCTATGACTACGATAACTCCTCCAATTCAATAACAGAAGGAATCACAGTAGATTTAATAATTCTAGCCATAATAATAATAGCAATAGTAATAAGCAAATGATTAAAAGCCAGTTGGTTTGATTTCAAATGCGCCAACACTTTATTAACAGTTGCAAGAGAAATCGAAAGCAGCAGGGTTTAATAAAGGTAAGGATGATCAGGAATAGCCTTTAATATTCAATCTCTACAAACAAACCTTAGCGCAGTAATAGAATAATAACAATAAGTAGTTTTGATCATTCAAAACAAACAAAGAAAGCTTAATTTGCTTGAATTGAGTGAACGAGCATGGAGTACTAAAATGTAACGAAAAGGATAAAACCTTGAAGAATATCATTGTACTATCAAATAATAAGCTTAATCTATTATTATTACTCTGATTATCAAGTATGCATGTTTGTATTGTAATATCAGTAACATTTAGTAAAGAGTTTGCGTGATTTCCTGTGTATGATATTATCCAGCGAATATTAGAACAATTCCAGAAAATATTTATTATTTTGTTTTAGTGAAAAGAACAAATAAGGAAAAGATAGGATATGCTTGAATAAAATGACTTTTTGTTTTTATTCTCAAAGAATATTGTGTTTCTTTTATTAACCCCCCACCTGATCATGAGAAACTAATGATTTGAAAGGAATGAGAGAGATTGAGAGTAATTGTGGGGATAACAACTGGTAAATTAATAAATAAGTAAATCTCAGAGATTGAGTAAGGTGGGGGAATGAGCGCATATGCTATCAGATAAGGGTATTTGGGAGGGAGGGGGCCAAGAAAAAGACAGAATATGCTTAAGGAATAAAGTGAGAGAAAAAAAAAGATTTCAGAGTTTGGCGAAGCTTTTTTATGTGATGTAAACAAGTACTTCTATTGGGTTTGGAGGGATAAAATTACAATCAGTATTAATTGTTTGGTCAAATATATATTAGTAGGAATGAATTATTATTAAACAATAATGTTATCTGGGATCAAGTAGAAGTGCTAGGTTAAGCTAGATGCTACTAAGATATTCTTAAATAGTAATCAACTCCTTTGGTTTTAAAATTATTAGACTTTTCATGAATTACAGTTCTTTTACGCTCTTTAACAATTAATTAGATTTTTGCTGTCTGGATAAAGTTCGAAACAAGTAATTAAATTATCCCAGCAGAAACAGCATTCTCTTTAACGCAATCAGACAGACAAATAGAGAATACGCAGTTAACTTAGAGCATCGAGAGAGGTCTATTTAGCTCATGAGTGAAAGAAACAATTCAAAGATGATATTAGATTTCAAGTAGACGATGAAGGATTAAGGAGATTTAAATTAAAATGAAGGATTCAAAAGGAAACATATGGTAGAGAATGATAATCAGAAATAGCTAATTAGCGATATAAAAGGAACATAGACATAAGTGAAAAGATTTAAGATGGCGATCGAGTTTGATGCTGATGAAACAACCTTAGCGAGATTAACTGGAACAAGAATAATTGGTAAAGCTGAATAGGCTGAAGATAGCTAACAAGATTCATGGAAGATAGAATACTTGAAATAAGCGTTCAGTGATCATTTCTGGGATTTGGTTAAGCAAGGAGGGTCTATTATTAAGGTTGTCCTTAAGCAGTCTGGAGAAGAGGAGAAAGAACAAGACAATGGTGAGATTGTCTCAAATATTAAAATTAATGGCAATACAAAGAATCATGTTTTTTCAACAGGATAATAGGCATAACAACCAAAATAGCTATCGAAATATTAAGATAATGTGAAAGAAGATCAATGGAAATAGATGCTAAATAAGGTAGGGGAAGAAGAAGATGAAGAAATACCTTAGATATCTAGTACACAAGAAATCAACGATCTAATCAAAGAAGATGATATGTCAGAATTATCAAGGCAGCTTGCGGAGGATTCAGAAGCATTTTAGGAATAAAGAAGAACCAAAACAGTAGTAGAGTAATAGCATATTCGTTAGTTATCGTTGAAAGTAGATAAACAGCCACAGTATGAGGATACTGGTTTGTTGGATGTAGCTAGATATAATCATAGACTAAGCAAATCGTTGATAGATGGTGATGGTGGTGGTCAGAAAGGTTCAGTTATTTTTGAATAAGATAATTCTAATAGTTCAATGATTTTTAAGTAAATAAGTGATGCTAACACGACTGGGGAGGCTAAAAGTATTATTTCAGGGATTAGGAGAAGTTAAGAGGATATGAGCGTTGTTAATGAGAATAATAAGAATAATATTGGAATTAATCTAGGAAATGGTTAGACATTTGAAGATAAGAAGAAGGAGGAGAATGGTGAAGATGAGAACGATGAGGATGCTTAAATTAATAATGAAAGAGCTAACTATTAATCCATTTTAGATGGTTGGGATAAGTTTTATGCTGGTAGAACTGCTACAATAACACATGGAAATATCTAACAGCAACATTAAACAGAGGGAAATCCAGAAAATAATGCAAAAATAATAGAAGAGACAGCGATATCTTCTCAAAGTTCAAAATCAAAACGCAGGGAAACAACTACTAAACCAAGAAAAGAAGAAACACCTGAAACGTATGAAGAAGTATCTCTTATGGATGATAACGAATGGGAACAATGGAAACAAGAAAGTATGCCAGAAGTTGGAAGATATATGAGACACAATGCGTGTGATAACCCTTCGGTACTGCTTCCTGTAGCACTGTTGAATTCTATCTCTGGATACACTGAAAACAGTTTAATACATTCAAATGAAGATTTCTCATTTGATTAGTAATCCCAAGCATCTTCGATATCGATGTTTCGATCTATTGTGGATATCCCAGGTAGTAGCTCAGGGGTTTCTAGTCTTCCAGCTGCTGTAGATTTCCTGCAAGACGTCTAAGCTGCAGATTATTCGGAATTTCGAAGTAATATGAACTTGAAGAATTCATTGAATCTTAACAATGAAGAATCAAGGACGAGATTCTTTTCAGCGATTAAGTTATTTCTGGCAGAAACACTCAAGTTCACAGTTCTCACTGGATTCTAAGATATTACCTTCTCCTCAACGGGAATTGCATTTTAAGTAGAAGAAGACATATTTCAGTGGATTTATGTTGATTCATTTTGATTATTTTTAGGTAAGTACTAGTAATCATGGAAAGAAAGGCATGAGAGCAATTGTCTGTAATACATTAGAATAAGAGAAAAAGGTTCGTTACATCTTATAAAGAGAGAGTCTACTCACAGAATATTGTGATTTACCCTCCATTGAGAAAATAGGCGCTGTTATTGATGATAATAAAATAGAATCTTCATAGAAATGTACTTATTTTTAAATTTTTGTCCTTCAGTCAATAATTCATTATCACTTTGTTCATGATTTTAATTAACAGACACCCCGAAGGTCCTCTTAATAGTCTAAGAAAAGCCTAAGATATCGCTTAAGAAATACTTGCAGAATTATCTCTAAGAACGAAAGCAATCTCCGAATGATTCAACCACAAAACGAAATTAACAATATGTTCTATCGGAAGTTTAATTTCGATCTTGCATACGGAAACTCATCAGGAATCTGCTATTCAGGCATAACTCCTCGATTGCTACAAGGAATCTAACCTCCGATAAAGTTATCTGCCTTGCACACACCAGGGTAAGGAATAAATAAAATATTGAAAAAGATTTTGTTTTTTGTTAATTATTTTTTGATGTTTTTTATTGTTAGATTGCTATCAATGATCTTGGTGAATCAATTGTTGAAAAGAACCTTGACATTCGCCAAGGAGATACGTTTGCTTACAAACCCAAGCGATTTGATGAACCAATATCAGTTTATAGTAGTCCATAGGAGATTTAACTCGCTAGAGGACAGGATGTACCAAGTTATGATCCATTTAAGGTAAAATTGTGGATTTAGTGATGGATTTTTGTTGATGTTACTGTTATTGTGTTATGGTGTGTTTTAGAGTGAGATCTATTCGTTAGGGAAGATAATCTTAGAATTGTGCTTAATGAAATATGAGCAGTATTTCACAAAGTATGCAGAATCAAAGGCAGGAAATAATAATAATAATAATAAAAATAATAACAAACCCAAAGATGTCTCAGAATGGGTTAAGAATATCATGTGCAGCCATGAGAAATCATATTAAATCGCAAAGGAATTCCGAGATGTAATCAATGAAATAGTTATTGGACATCACTCAACATAATATGTCATACACAGAGGTTGTCTTAGAAAACTCACCCTTCCAAATGTTCTCAGGCTTATGCTTGAACCTGATGAAGAAAACCGTATCTCCAGTATTCGTTTAGCACTTCTAACACAATCCTAAAAGTTACTTATTTCTAGCAAAATCCAAGATCCATTTGCACATTTTTTCCCTGGTACAATTACCAAATTAAACAAGAAATCAACAAGGCAAGAAATCTTTTAAATTACATATGAACTAGCTCGCTGCTAGTATGAAGGATAGATTGATGAAGTCACAATGAAAAAAAATGGAATCGGGAAAATTCGTTCGCTAGATAATTCTGAAAAATTCATTGTAGAATAAACAACCTTCAAGCAAGGGAAAATAGATGGGAAGGTAAGAATGCAACTGTTCTAAGATGATTGGGTGCTAGATGGTAGATGCAAGAAAGATTGTATTCATGGGTAGAATAGCATTTTATATAAAGGGACTGTGATATACACTGGGTATTTCAGTAACTTTATCTTGAATGAATGGTACTTAATCGACGGTGAAGATAACCTTCTGAAGAGTCTACGAAATGGAAAGGAAGTGAAGTTTAACATGCCAGAGAATTTCTTTATTAAAATCAGCAGATAGGAGAACAGCGTGATATGCGATAATTTGTAGAATCTCGAAAGTTTACTGGAATTCTGTGATTTATACGATGAGACGTATGATCTGTAGGAATTCAGGAAGATTGAGTTGGTGAATCCTGCAAACAAGGAGAATTAACAAATGTCAGTCGCGCCAGTTTATTAATAGAGCCTAGCACTCGGAGTGGAATAAGTGCTGAGAGCAATGAAGTAAATAACGAAATTTTCAGTGAATGGATGGAATATGTGTTTAGCTAAGATTCTGGAAGCACAATCGAAGATACAATAACTGGAAATCATCGAATGCAAGCTATTCACTGATTAGCAGTTAGTTATGATAACTTAGAATGCTATACTCAAGTAGCAACTTCGAAAACTAACTATTCAGAATAACCCATCAATTACTTTTTGTGGAGTTAAGGAATTTGCTAGTCATCTACCGAAGTTAGTCAAACTGCATTATCTGTCCATGAAATAGACTTGCTCGTATATTCACGCGGAGAATATCTTCTTAGATAGATTGCTCTTAGATGAAACATCAGAAGCCTTTTCGTTATTGCTCAAGAATTCAGGGCATATATCTTTCTTGATCCTTGATGGGACTCCATTGAAAGATGCTGTACTCAAGGATGCATTGAATGCACTGAATATTAGAAATAGTATGATTGTTTCCAGCAATGGGGGTACTTAGAATGCTGGTAAAGATTAGGATTCTAGAAATTCTAAAGCTTTGAATTCTCCTTAGAAGCCTACATCACAGTAGCCTTAGATTTTCAAATGGCGATACTTAAGTATGAATGGATGTGAAGGCATCACTAAAAGTGGATTCAGATGTATTCTCAGCTGTGAATCATTAGTAGAATTGCAGAAAATTGATCTTATGGACTGCAAGAAATCTGATTTTAACATGCCTTCAAAGTAACTGCGATTATGTCCATAGATTATCAATGTAGCTAAGAGTAGCATCTCAGCGACGTAGCTTCATAAATTCATCGTCCGCAATCCTGTAGTTTAAACATCGCTGAGATAACTGTCAATCAACGCGAATATCTTCGGAAATGCACTATCAAGAGATGCAATAAAGCTAATTAAACAATCATTAGCGCTAGTCATTTGGATTCCTAAAACAAGTCCAAGTGAACTATGTGATGCTCTGAATGTACGAGGATGTATTTAACTGTTAGAATCCATGCCATAATTGAAAATTTATGTATCCAGAGATGGAGTGTAGATCACGTAAAATGACATCAACATTGCATTTTCAAGGCGAGCGAACAGCACATTAGACTACAATGAGCAAACAACTCTAAATAGATTGATATTTAATAAATGGAAAAGTGATGGAACATTCTTAGAAGATAAGGAATAGGGTGAGAATACAACAACAACAACAGCAGCAGCAGAACAATAACAAGAGCACACATAATATCATCATTAATCACTTAATAGTATTCATGTAAAGGAGGAGGATAATACTAATAAGGTAAATAAGAATAATGGAGTTGAGGATTAGTCTACTGGAAGTCCAAGAAGGAAACAACCTTTAAAAAGTGAAAGAGGCAACAGCAATAATCCCAATACGTTTAGGAGGAATTCATTCACTGGGAGTGTCAAATATGATGCACGAAGCATTTCTTTTGCAGGGGCTCCAAACCTGCCACTTCTGCTCATCTCAAAGTAATTCATGCAAACATTTGATTAAAAAAAGTTAGGTTTGTTCTAATATTAATTTGCTTCTTTTCAGGTAAGAAGAAATGAATGCTCTAGCTCCTTAAACAGATGCAGTCGAGAGTTCATTGTAACAATTAATTATTATTTCTAGCTGCGATTCATAACAATTTATCTTTATTTTGTTGTTAATTATTCCATCAGCTGTGATAATCGAAAAAGGGCTAATTCTCATCATAATCAGCATGCCAATAGTAGCTATCGATTATCTATCACTAAACCTGTGTCTCCAGGAAAAGGTCAAGCCAATAAGAATGCCACAAATCCTCGTTAGTAGCTGCGTTTCGGGAACATCGAAGCAGTTCAGTTAATAGGATTCTACGATTACCGATTAGGAAGTGATGCCCCTAGTATAAGTGGAATGTATTCAGTGTTAAACAACAGCTGCTTGCTGTCAATGACGACATTGAATTTACAGAAACAAAAAATCAACAGCGAGATTCTTAAAATGATTGGGATGTCTGTGTTCACTTCCAATCTCACAACTATCAATCTCTCATATCTCACATTCAACCCTGCTATATTCCAGCAAATATCCCATTCTCCATATTTACACGCCCTAGACTCCATTGTCCTCACGAACACCAGTATTTCATTGGCTGCATTGGCCCCACTTATGAGCACAGCTAAGTTTACTCTCAGCACAATTGTGACTGATAAATAATCGCTATCTTAAGATGATCTATTTGTGATTGCTAACTAAGATGTGTCACACTTCCCTATGCATGTCTTCGGGTTTATTAAGTAAACCACAGAAAAAACATAACAAACAACAGCAAAAATCAATAAGATAATTTTTGGATAATTAGTTATTCTTGATATTGTTGTGTTGATTCTCTTCTATTTAGAAACGTTGACCTAGCATACAAGCCAGAAGATCATATTAAAGATTTGGACAATAAACTCAAGTTGACGAGCCTTTTGTAAGTCAATTTAAGAAGTTTAAAATAAATAAAACGAATAATTTTTTCTTTTTAAGAGTCTTGAACAGCACTGGTGATAGGTACTTGTCAGTTGTGGAAGGTACCAAGAGATAAACGTAATTGTCTTAGTATTCTATCACAACCATGGATAAGTAAAGAAAATTATTAATTTTTTTTCAGTAGATTGTGGTAAAGAGTTCAGTATTGTTGTTTTGATGATTTGTATCCATATAAAACAGACAATAAGGAGAATTAAACATGTTAGTTTATTGCTCTCGAGTGTTTAACTGCATGAGAGACACTACTTATTCACTGGAACTCCATTTAGTGTAAGAGCAACTAAAGAAGTGTGATGTGAAATGCATAGCAATTTTGATTTGTGTTCCTTTTACGAAATTAGAGATTTAAGTGTTGCTGAAATTGACGCTTAGCCAGAATTATTTGAAAATTTCAGTTTGATGCCTTGGATAAGGACTCTTGTGCTAGATTTTCAGTAAGAGATACATACATAAAGGGAAAGAGAGGATTCAATGAGAACTGCTTTTGATTTTAATTATGCATGCCTTTTTGGTTTTTGTTTTGTTTTTCTGCAGGAGATCAAAAGGACTTCAAAAAGAGATCTCTTTGCTTATGCAGATAGCTAAACTCATGCCGTCCATCACAGATTTCACATTAGATTTAACGTAAAGCAGATAGCCTTTCTAATATTTGAATTACTTCTTAGTCTTAGAAAATTGTTTAACCAGATAATGTGAGTGGAAGCATGCAGATATTGAAGCGATTTGTTGGCACCTTAAAGAAATGCAGAATATCTATTAATTCACATTTAAGCTCAAGTATGTTATTAATTTGAGAATAGAATAACTAAGATTTTATGTATTTAATAATTCACTAATGGTTCTTTGGATATTTAGCAAAGCACAAAATCTCAAGTAATCTCATTGGAATTCTATCTTGAATGCATTGGGAGATGCCTTAAACACAATATCGTCATTACAGCAGCTACAACTGTCATTTGTGTAAGAAGCCGTCACAATAGCAACAAATACTATTTCAAAAATATTTGTTTGTAGATTTAAGTATTGTTAATCAGTTGATATTTTTATTTAGCTAATGTCCTAATCTTTCAACTGAGAACCTTGAGAATTTCCTGACTCGTCTGAAGAACTCCAGCATCAAAAAATTAATCCTAAATATCAGGTGAAAAAACCCATCAATTCTCTTTTAACTTTGAAGCTATTTATCTTTTAAAGATTTCTTAAGATTTAACTCATTGGGAATTGTTTTTTTTTGTTGGGAAATCCTAACAAACAGATAAAACTCGTTTAGTGCAAAGGATAAAGAGATACTCCATGTCAAGTGTCAAAAATCTTGTGAACTGCTCATCAATGTAAGAAATCTGAAGTGATGAGAATACTGGGTTGGGAGGATAATTTTGTATCTTGAATTAAGAAACATTGATAATATTTTAATTGCTTTTTATTTGGACAGTTCATTTGAAGGGAGTCTTATGGTAAATTTGCTGATAATATTTTCTAAGAATGGGCAGTCTTTGCTTCGAAGAACTTGCAACTTTAGCCATTTACATAAATTCTTTTGATTCTTTTTGATTCCTGTAAAAAATGCTAATAGTTATCTCTCTTACTCAAAAAATGATATTTTTTTTAGGTTTTTTTTGAGATTTGCAAAAAAAAATGTGGGTTAAACATTCAGGAAATTCAAATAAAACAATTAAGCCTAAATTTTTAAACTCTTCATTTAATACATATGTCTGTTATTATTTAGTGGATTTATCTAAATTACCTTGTTATTAGTCGTTGGCTTAAATATGAAAAACTAAAATTTAAACAAGAAATTGTTTTATTCTCATCAAACCTTATTTTAAAAAGTTCATGTAATAATGTATAATTTGGTTGAGTGCGCTTTGAGAGATGAGCTGCATGCATCTCAATGGGAAAAGAAAGATAAATGTATTTCTCAGCCAGCTTGCAGCCATCATTTGAAAGGAAGATTGATTATGGATGAAATAATAATTTCTTTGATTTTGTTTTGATGTACTTTTTAAGTTTTAAGTGAATGTAAATTGATGCAATAACAGACCATAGATAAGAGATTATCAGATAGCGATTAATTGAAGGATTGGTTGATTTAAAGAGAAGAACTAATTGTTATTGATGGTTCTATTTAAAATTCAATAAAAAGGATAATATTTTAATCATTTATTCATAATTTTTTGCTACGTATTCGTAGTTAGTAGGAGGCAACTTCGAATAGCAAAGAACTAGTAATTAATAGGCTAAATGGCTAGATTAAAATGATGATTAGAAGGCAGGCTTAAAGTGGTTGTTTCCTTCATCTTAGGAACCATTCAATATAAACATTCTTTTACCTTATTATCATAATCTAATTGTCAATACTGAAATCATATCTAAATTGAGAAATACAAAAGTGTTTCATTTATCGTAAGCTCTATGGGTAAGTAATTGCTAAGCATCCTTATCCAAGCTGCAAGCATTTTGATAATCACTTTAATTTTCAAATGGTTTAAGAAAGATAAATCAAGATAGCAGCGCTAATTTTACCTTTGAAACGATTAAAGTGGGGGCTAAATGAAAAAAACTTCAAAAAAAAGTAATCTAATTGATCAAAATCTAGGAATTCATCAGAATCTATTATCTTCACAAGATGATCTTACTAATTTGAAATGTAATCCATCAAGAAAATCAGTATAAGCCCGGAGAAGCCTGGTGGTTCATACAACCTTAGCTTTTAAAATTAAACTTGTTAGACACAAGAAAGAAAAGAAGAAGAAAAGTAATAGAAAATCTCTTCTCGCAGTATTATGGGTTGTAATATTGCGCTTTATTAATATCTTGTATTCAGAGCACTCTTAGTAAATTCTAATTCTATTTTATCATTGTTATCTTACAAAAATGATTTATTTGATTTATTAACATGGGATTAAAAATATTAGATTATCTCATTACTTTTGTCTGAAAATGTGTAAGAGCAATGAAGAAATCAGTTCTGGAAGGATTTCATGAAAGGTCTTTTGATTTGAATGCAACAAAGTGGGGAGGATACTCATGATAATGTTGTCATTCTAGCCGATCAATTTCATATAAAAGTAATAAAACAGTGTTTTCAGGATAAAAACACCAGCAATCCGTCGGGATTAACGAGAGCATACACAAGAAAATAAATTCATTTACACGCTCGATAAAAGCCCCCAACTGGGTTAAGAGGGGATACCTAACAGATGAATATAATCGCATATTGCTAGGAAAGAATTGATTTTTTTAGAAAAAGTAAATAATTAATTAACTCAATTACAAACACGCAGATTATAATCCAAAATGGAATAGAATTTGAAAACCATCTAAATGACGGATGCTAACGTCGCAGATAAATATGAGACTGATTCTTTGAAAGACAAGAAACCACATTAATCCCCTCATACCTAAAATAATTTTGAGCAACCAAGCCCAGATCCAGTGTCTTCACCTGATAAACTGACTTCTCAAAAAGCTATTACAATCGCTAATCCTATTGAGCTCACTTGGAGGAATCTCAATATCGATGCTTTCGTTAAGAAAACTATTAAAGGTGAAAATGGAAAGAAAAAAACCGTCACTGAACGCAGATAAATTCTCAAGAACCTTAGTGGTACCCTCAAACCAGGTTAATTCACTGCTATCCTTGGACCTTCAGGATGTGGTAAAACTACATTGTTGAACTTCTTATCTGGTAGACTCGTCGCAAATAACATGGAAATCAGTGGATCCTTATTGCTGAACAGCACCGAAATCACAGATATCGATGATTATTCCAATCAAATTGCATACGTCATGCAAGATGATATTCTCCTAGCAACTTTCACTCCTACTGGTACGCTTAAAATTTGCTTTATTTTTTAATTTCTGCGCACATGAACTTTCCTTACTCTTTCTTTATTTATCCCCCACTCCTTTATCTTACTTCTTAGTGGAGGAATTAGTTTAAATATCTTTTTTTTTAATTTCCCCTATCTCATTTACTAATCCTTATGTTTTATTTAAAATTTTAACAGAGGCCTTCAAGTTCAGTGCTGATTTGCGTCTTAAGCACTTGAATGGATATCAAAAGATGGAAAGAGTCATGAGATTAATCAAAGAATTAGGTTTAACTAAATGTAAAGACACTAAGATTGGTAATGCTATGATTAGAGGTGTCTCCGGAGGTGAACGAAAAAGAACTTCCATTGGTGTTGAGTTGCTTACAAACCCTGCCATGCTCTTCTTAGATGAGCCTACAACTGGTCTTGACAGCAGTACTGCACTTTAAGTCGTAGAACTGCTAAAAACTCTCAGTCACAGAGGTGTGAATGTCGTATCGACTATCCATTAGCCTTCCTCTGAAATCTTCGATTCCTTTGAGAGACTCATTCTCCTTGTCAGAGGAAACATTATCTACTAAGGAAATTCCTAAGATTCAGTGGATTATTTCACTTCTCTTGGACACAAATGCCCTGATTTCTCTAACCCCTCAGATTATTTCATGAAACTCATGAACGAAGAAGGATTACTCATTGAGCTTATGCAGAAAGGTGAAGCTGAAGAGCTCACTGACGAACAAATCAACGAGCAATTCGAGCACAGACTTGAGAATATGGTTACTAAATATTTCGGTTCTGATATGGTCGCTCATTTAGATCCTACTTTCAACTCAGTTTTACAAAAGAACGATGACAGCTTCAATGTCAGCATCATCATTTAATTCCTCCTGTTGCTCAAGCGTGCGTTTATTTCTCAAATCAGAAACCCAATGGATGTGTTCATGAAATCACTTCAGATGGTTATCTTCGCAATTGCAACATTGATCGTATTCTAACCTCTCGGTGATGGCTCTTCTGGTATTTAAAATCGTTCTGGTGTGTTGTTCTTCTTAGCCACCATGAGTGCTTTCTCTTCAATTCAAGGATCAATCGCTACTTTCTCGATTGAAAGACCACTTTTCCTCAGAGAAAGATTAAACAAATCATACAGTGTTGGTCCTTACTTCTGGGGTAAAAATCTCGCTGAATTCCCATTTCATATTCTCTATCCAATCCTGACAATTGTTATCACATACTTCTCCATTGGTTTGAATGATTCCTCAGCGAAATACTTCTTTATCTTGAATGCAGCTATGATTTGCACATTCTTCTACGGCACTTCATATGGTCTTATGATTTCAGTTATCATCCCCAAGATGGAAGTAGCCATGGCACTTGTTCCTATTCTCGTCATTCCCTTCATGGTGCTTGGTGGTTTCTTCGTGAACTCCAATAACATTCCAAAGTACTTGATTTGGATCGAATACGTATCGATGTTCAAATATGGATTCCAAGCTGCAGTTCTCAATGAATTCGACACAGTTAATTTCACATGCGCTGGATGTGATCCACTAGCTTAATTGGGAATTAAAGAAACCATGGCTGAGAATTTCATCGCCTTGATCGCTTTGGGAGTTGGATTCCGTATTATTGCCTACATCTTCATGCACCTCATTTCCACACCAAAAAGACCTAAACTCAACGAGAAAAAAGCAGTCAAAGCTTGATTTCTTGAGTTACTGTGTTTTTCTCAACACATACATGCATGCATACATAAATCGTTTAAGCATTTTTGTGGTTTCTCTTTTGTTTTTGTTATTCTGCCTTCAATTTATCATTATTTTTACTTTGTTCAATTTAAAGCATTTTTTTAAATCTCTTCAATCTAAGCATCTGGGGGAAGGGATTAATCTGAAAACTAATCAATCTTAAGAAATAATATTCTCTCTCTCTCTTTGTGGATTAGATCATCCTAAAATATGCATGATCTAACTGCATTTAAATGGCTTTTTCTTAGGTTTTGGGAGAAAAATCATGAACAATTCTAGTATTGGATGAAAAATGAGATATTTCAAAACAGGAAACTTTTCTTTTAGTATTTTAGAATACTATTGCATACTAAAACACAGAACAAAGCAATATTGAACAGCTTTCTCAAATATTTTTGAACTTCCTTTGGTTCAGCTTTGGCTTTGTGGGTGTTGATATGAAATACAGTAAGAAATATGCTATGAACCTGCATATGATGCCGCATCCAATTAATATCAATATATTCGTGAGTATGTTTTCTTTGATTCCAAGTTCTTTCAGTGGGTCAATTGTGCCAGGATTGAAGTTTAATGTGTCGAATTCGTTTAAAGCAGCTGCTTAGAAGCTGTATTTGAACATGGATATGTACTCAATCCAAATCAAGAATTTAGGGATATTATTTGAATTTACAAAGTACCCTCCAAGGACCATCAGTGGAATGATTGTAATAGGAAGAAGTGCCATTGCAACTTCGAGTTTTGGGATAGCAACGGAGATAATCAGCCCATAAGATGTCCCATAGAAAAATGTGCATATCATGATCACATTTAAGATGATAAATTAACTAAAAGAATTATCATTTAACCCGATGGAGTAATATGTTATTACAGTTAAGAGAATTGGGAATAACAATTAGAATGGCAGCTCAGCGAGATTTTTACCCCAGAAATAAGGTCCAACACTGTATGATCTGCTGAGTCTTTCACGGACGAAGATTTGTCTCTCTGAAGAAAAGGTTGAAATTGATCCTTAGATTGAACTGAATGCCATGGTTGATCCAAGGAACTGCAAAACACCAGCTCTGTTTTGGTATCCAGATGTTCCATCACCTAAGGGGGTAAAGACGATGATACAAGCAATGGCAAACACAATCGTTTAGATAGTTTTCATCATGACATCCATAGGATTGCGGATTTGAGAAATCATGGATCGTTTAGAGAGCAAATAAAATTATTTTGGCAAACTCACATTAAAACTATCATCGTCTTTGTCAAGATGATGTGTAATAGTAGGCTTTTATTGGACTGCCATGTCTGATGCCTGATAAGCTGCTACGAATTGTAAAACTCGCTAATCAAACATCAAGTGAAGTTATTTATCCTCAATTGATTTCTACCCCTTTTGATTCAATTCCACATGTAATCCTTCTTCGTTCATGAGTTTCATGAAGTAATCAGATGGATTAGAGAAATCAGGACAAGCAAAACCAAGCTTTTCAAAATATCCTACTGATTAAGAAGAAATCCCTTAGTAAAGGATGTGTCCTTTGCAGATTAAAATGAGCCTCTAAAATGCATTGAAGATTTCCGAAGAAGGCTAATGAATTGTGGAAATAACATTCACACCTCTTTTACTGAGTTGCTTGAGGAGTTCGACAACTTAAAGTGCAGTAGAGCTGTCTAACCCTGTGGTTGGTTCATCTAAGAACAACAATGAAGGATTAGTCAGCAGCTCAACTCCAATAGAAGTCCTCTTCCTCTCACCTCCTGAGATACCTCGAATCAAGGAATTACCAACTTTAGTATTCTTACATCTCGTTAATCCTAGCTCCTTAATCAAACGATGCACTCTACTAGCCTTTTGCTTCTCATTCAAATGTCTTAGCCTCAAATCAGCTGTCAACTGGAATGCCTCTATTATTAAAAAATTAGCACCAAAATATTCAATTAAACACTAATTAATTTTGTTCATAACTCACTAAAACATTATTATTAATCAAACTCTTTCTTTTTCTCTTAATATCATTTTATCTCATCAAATGACCTTGTGGGGTGAATGTAGCTAGTAGAATATCATCTTACATCACATATGATATTTCATTAGAATAGTCATCAATATCTTAGATTTCCTCTCCATTTAACATAAGATGTCCAGTTACTTCTAAATTAGACCCAATCAGCCTTCCTGAAAGGAAATTCAGTAATGTCGTCTTACCACAGCCTAGTTTATGAAAAAAACAATAATTTTTACACTCAAACAGGAATCTAATTCTTATTGTTACCTGAAGGTCCTAGAATAGCAGTGAACTCACCTGGTTTGATGCTTCCACTCATATCATGAATGATCTCCTTTCTTCCACGAACTATTTTCTTCTTCCCTTATGGAGTGATAATCTCTTGATTTACTTCTGCATCTATCTTGATGTGTTTCCATACAATCTCAACAGGATTAGGTACATACTAATCGGGATCTTCTTCGGATTCAATAATATCTTAGCTCTAAGCAGACATTTAACCTTCATCTTGATTTTCTTCAAATATTGGATGGAACTTCTAAGGCTTATCCTCGACAGAAACTGTGTCCACATAATTGTAGATGTTCATTTCTGAGACAAGATTATCTGTTGTTTTTAGCATTTTTTAATATGAGAGATTTCTGAATATTTTGGTGATTCTGAAAATTCTTTCAAAACATTCCAGCTATTTGGTGGATTTCAATGAGAGCAATATCAATGGATGCCATTGATTTACGATGAACTATATTAATCTTCACCTTCGTCTTCCCATATCCTTCATTTTCTGCCTAGTTTTGGTTTTCTGTTTACTTTCGTCTAGTAACATCAATTCCCATTCTGCATAGGTAGTTTTCCAAGCAAGTTGGGAAGTATAATCAGGTTATGTAAAATTTCATATATCATCTTTACATTGATTCTTTCCCCACCCCAAAGTTATGTAAATTCAACGTGTAAAGATTCCTAAGTCTGGAAGATTCTGATGAAAGAGGGAATATAACAATTTAAATATATTATTATTAATTTAAAATCCCTTTTAAAAATGATAAACTAAATATTCAATTCTATTATATTCTCTCTATTGTGTATCCCTTTAGGTAATCCTGTATACTCAATCATCAATTAATAATAAAATTTCCTTAGAAACTACATGCAGCCCTTGTTAATTTCATTCATTTTGACTGTTCTTCTTTTTATATTTAAAAAATAAAGTTATTTTTGCTTAATTTGTCTGTGAGTAAGAATGATCCAGCTCATTGTTTTGATGAATCTTTAGTAACTCAGTGGAGTAATTTAATCTGAAAGAATGCAGATCAGATTAACAGACTACCACAAGAAAATAATCTCAAGGCTAGCAATTAATAATTAAATTTTTTAATAGCTGCTACAAATTGATTAAATTTCAAGATTCCTGCAATTGAAATAACATGGCATGGCAATGCACTCAATTAGCAATTTAAGAGCAATAAAACTGTGAGAATTTAAGAATTTAAAAATCAGGAATGGGTTTAGAAGTTGTAAGTTGTTTGAATGAGCATACAATGAAGAGCAAATTAAAAATAATAATACATATGGTTATTGTGGAATGATTGTAAGAAAGTTATTTTTATGTAGTAGAGATTCTAAATGTTTGATCAGATGTTTTTGAGTTTCTTCTGGTTGAGCTTGGGTTTAGTAGGTGTAGAGATCAAGTACATTAAGATATATGCGATCAATCTGCAGGCAATTCCAAGCCCAATGAGAAGAAGGAAATTTGTTGTGAGACTCTCTTTAATTCCAAGTTGTTTTAGAGGTTCAGCTGTGCCGTAGTCGAAGTTTACTGAATCGAATTCGTTTAATGCAGCTGCTTAGAAACTGTATTTGAACATCGATATGTATTCAATCCAAATTAAATAATTAGGAACATTGTTGGAGTTAACAAAGAACCCTCCAAGGACCATTAAAGGAATGATGATAATTGGAAGAAGTGCCATTGCTACTTCGAGTTTTGGGATAAGAACGGAGATAATTAATCCATATGATACCCCGTAGAAATATGTGCAGATCATCATTGCATTGCAGATCAAGAAGTAACTGAATTTATTGGCATTTAATCCGACGGCGTAGTAGACGATTACAGTTAAGATAATTGGGTACATGATTTAGAAGGGAAGCTCAGCGAAATTTTTACCCCAGAAATAAGGACCAACACTGTAGGATCTACTGAGTCTTTCACGGATGAAGAGTGATCGTTCAGTTGAGAAAGTTGAGACGGATCCTTGGATTGAACTAAATGCCATGGTCGATCCGAGGAACTGCAAAACACCAGCTCTGTTTTGGTATCCAGATGTTCCTTCACCTAAGGGAGTAAAGACAACAATGCAACAAACAGCGAATACGATGGTTTGGAAACTCTTCATCATGACATCCATGGGATTGCGGATTTAAGAGATGAATGCACGCTTGAAGAGCAGACAGAATTGCTTGGATAAGTTGACGTTGAAGCTGTTATCGTTTTTAGAGAGAACTGAAACGTCAGAAGATTGGACTTCGATGGCCATGTCAGAGGCTTAATAAGAGGTGATCATGTCTTAAAGTCGCTTTTCAAACATAGCATTGACTTCACTTTCAGAAACCGATTTCTATCCTTTTTGAGCTAATTCTACTAATAAGCCTTCAGCGTTCATGAGTTTCATATAGTAATCAGAAGGATTAGAGAAATCAGGACAGTGAAATCCAAGTTTAGCGAAATATGGCACAGATTCTTAAGAAGGACCTTGATAGAGGATATTTCCTTTGCAGATCAAAATGAGTCTCTAAAATGCATTGAAGATTTCCGAAGAAGGCTAGTGGATTGTCGACATGACATTGACTCCTTTTCTGCTGAGTCCTTTAAGGAGTTCGACAACTTAAAGTGCAGTAGAGCTGTCTAAACCAGTGGTTGGTTCATCTAAGAACAACAATGAAGGATTAGTCAGCAGCTCAACTCCAATGGAAGTTCTCTTCCTTTCTCCACCTGAGACACCTCTAATCAATGCATTACCAACCTTTGTGTTTCTGCATCTAGTTAACCCTAGTTCTTTGATTAATCTGTTGACTCTATGTAGTTTTTACTTCTCTGTTAGATTTCTTAACCTCAAATCAGCTGTCAACTGGAATGCCTCTATTATTAAAAATAAACATAATATTATTAAAAGTTGTTCTTTAACCAATAGTCTAATACTATTTAGCGAATAGTAATCTTTCTCATTTCAAAAATATCTTCTCCCAGTGATTTTTCTTTAACCCTCCATTCTAATTACCTTATGGCGTGAAAGTAGCTAACAAAATATCATCTTGCATGACATATGCGATTTGATTTGAATATTCATCAATATCAGAAATCGATTGGCCATTTAAAATCAATTCTCCTGTGACTTCAATGTTGGTTCCAATGAGTCTCCCTGATAGGAAATTCAATAATGTGGTCTTTCCGCAGCCTATTTTTAATAATCAAAAATTTCATTTAATTCTCGTGGTTCATTTTAAAAATTTAATTTATAATCTACAATCTATTTTTTCCTTAGAATTAAATCAATATTCTTTCCACAGGGTATCTAGATTTAAAACTTTTTAAAATTAATATACCTGAAGGACCAAGAATCGCAGTGAATTCACCTGGTTTAATACATCCACTAATGTTATTAATAATCTTCTTTCTATCTGGGACTGATTTCGATTATCCATTTTAGTTAACAACTTTCTTCTTAATTTATGCATCGATGTTGACATTTTTCCAAATGATCTCGACTGGGTTAGGTACATAAGAATCACTATTTTCTGGCTCAATGTTGTTAACATCATCCAAAGGAATTATTTTATTGTCTTTAGATATCTTTTCGATATCAGGCTGAGCTCTAGGGACTTTGTTTTTAGCTGAATCTGTTTCTTAGTAGACCAAGGCTGCAGCTTCAGTTATAGTGTTAAGGTTGTTGTTATTATTAGAGTTGTTGATCATTTTAACTAAAAAAAGCTAATTAAGATTGTTTTTGGTTTGTAATTGATTTATA
>Ga0302271_10001185_pt1 | contig 25419 bp, 21 predicted proteins | sample III_Bog_N1_1_FD_198767 | JGI IMG/M metagenome (GOLD analysis project Ga0302271, IMG submission 198767) | Peat permafrost microbial communities from Stordalen Mire near Abisko, Sweden - III_Bog_N1_1 | ecosystem: Environmental > Terrestrial > Soil > Wetlands > Peat | place: Sweden: Abisko... | reverse complement strand
GTGCCATTTGCTTTTACAACGATTTCGCCATTTGTATTGCGTTTGTAGGCTGTGCCGAATAACGATCCGTATGGTTGGCCAATTGCTGCCAGGACAGAAATATTACCCTGTTGTGCAATCCTGTAAACCGTAAGTAATCCTTCCTTATCGAGTTCCAATACATTACTTTTATTGGTGGAGAAGTTTGCAATCACATTCCATGTCAGCCCGTTTGTGATCTTTACAGGAGAGAAACTCAACTGTGCTTCAAATCCTTTGTTGTTGATCTTTCCTGCATTCAGTAATTTGGAGGTATATCCGGTTGAGGGACTTACATCCACATTTAAAATCTGATCGGAACTGTTGGTATTGTAATAACTTAAATCGAGATGTACATTGTTGTTCAGCAAACCAATCTCAGCACCAATCTCCGATGAAGTGGTTGTTTCGGGTTTCAGGTTGGCATTCAACGATGCATCAGTAACTGTGAGCAGCGGATTGCTGCCAAAGGGTGCATTAAACGGATAGGTATCGATAAGTTGGTAAGGGTTTGAATCCTTTCCTACTTTCGACCATCCACCCCTTATTTTGAGGTAGGAGAGGAGATCGCTTTGGATACCCAGCAATTGTGAAACTACAAGACTTGCATTAACAGAAGGATAGAAGTAGGAGTTATTGTCTTTTGGTAAAGTTGAAGACCAGTCGTTTCTGGCTGTCAGGTTTAAAAAAGCATAATTTCTGAAGCTGATCTGACCCGATGCAAAGGCGCTGTTCTTCTTTTGCTGGCTATAATAGTTCGTCGAGACCAAAGGATCGCGCGAATTGGCCAAAGTATATACATCTTTTACGGCCAATTTTGGTGCTTTCTGGTTATTTTCCTCATAGTATTTTGCCAAGAGGTTTCCGCCACCCAATATATCAACAGTGAAGTCTTTGCTGATTTTCTTATTGTAATTCAGTGTCAATTCGATGTTCCGCTCGTTCACTGCGTAGCCGATCTCCTGGTACGATCCGAAGGGTGTTCCGTTTGTTCCATAAGCAATCTTAATCTTGCGACGGTCGTTGTAATAATCATTTCCGATACGGAAATTGGCAGTGAAATCATTCAGAAACTTATAATTAAGGTTGACATTACCAAAGATCCTGTCGCGACGTTGCGAAACGGTATTCTCGTGGGCAATGAAATAGAGGTTACTGTAATAGCTGTTGTTCCAGTTGATAAGGTTGCCATTTGCATCTCTGTAGTTCTTTAATTGACTGACATCAACCTGTCGGCCAAACCAGGCAAACTGAAGCATTGAACTGGTTGCCCTTCTTCCAAATACACCTGGTAAGTTATCAGAACTTGAGTTGATGTAATTGGCGCTTGTACTTAGCAACAGATTAGGGAGGATCTTATAACTGTTATTGACTGCGAACGAGTTTTTTCCAAGATCGGTATTCGGTAAAATTCCTGTTTGTTTCGTATTGTTGTACGAAAAGCGGTAATCGAACTTATCATCGGCACCTGTTATTGCGATTCCGTTGTTGAGTGTATGCCCTGTTTCGAAGAAGTCCTTCACATTATTTGGATGGGCTACAAAAGGAACAGGAACTCCGTTGGAATTAAACTGGGGAATCAATCTGCCGTCGAGCGGTGGTCCCCAACTCTCATCCACGCCATCGTTGATGCCGCCACCTTTACCATCAAGGTACGAAAATGTGCCGCCGGAACCCTGTCCGTATCCATTCTGATAGCTTGGCAGAATAAGCGTGTTTTCGAATGTTGTTTTCGAATAAATACTTACCCCGAATTTCTTTTGCCCGCGACCCGTTTTTGTTTTGATCAAAATAACGCCACTTGCTGCCCTTGAGCCATAAAGCGCTGCGGCATTTGGTCCTTTCAGCACGCTAATGCTTTCAATATCTTCGCTGTTGATATCCGAAATTGCATTGGCAAAGTCGCGCGATGCATCCGAAGTCGTTAATTGAGAATTGTCAACAGGCACACCATCAACGATGAAAAGTGGTTGGTTATTTCCCGAGATGGAAGTTTCACCACGGATTACAATTCTCGATGATCCCATGTTTCCCTGGCTGCTTGTTACCTGAACACCTGCAATTTTACCTGCCAGTGAGTTGACAAGGTTGCTTTCGGGTGCGGATGAAATCGATTCAGATTTGATCTCCTGAACCGCATATCCCAGTGATTTTTTTTCTTTACTAATACCAAGTGCAGTGACGACCACTTCGTTCAGCTGGCTTACATTTTCTTTTAACTCAACTTTCAGGAACTCTGCAGTGCGAATTACATATGATTGGCTTTCGTATCCCACAAACGAAATAACCAAAATATTACCGGGTTTGGAAGTTATTGAAAAGTTTCCCTCTACATCGGTCAATACTCCCGATGAAGTTCCTTTGATAGAAACGGTGGCTCCCGGCAGTGGCGTGCGGTCACCTTGCGAAAGTACGGCTCCGCTCAGTGTTATCTCCTGGGCGATGGTGCTAAATGGTATCAATAGCACGAAAAGTATAAAAAGTAATTTGAATTGATTTCTCATGTTTCAACTGATTTTGATATTTTTATTAAATATGGGTCAGTTATTTCTACCTGACGAATGGATTTAAAATTCCTCGCAATACAATATCCATATCTACCTTTGCGAGGCTAACGATTAATGATTCAATGATGATTTTAATGTGCGTGAGTTACCTGATACACATTCGCATTCGTGATGGAGAAGGACAGCAACAACAACCCTCGAATCTGAAAGATGCAGATGGAGTTCTGAGGAGGTCGGGATTGTTTAAAGATGCTTTCATTTTTGTAACAATTATTAACAGTGCAAAAGTGATCATCAGGAATGTGTTAGCCAATACCTTTAAATAGGTAGATTTGTTAGCTATAATAGGGTATTTTTGCCTGACTCGTATTCTGTGGAATTTTAGTTGATAGACAACGGTTGAGAATCAATTTGAAATAAAACAGATTGTTTTCGAAAGAATAAATTAATTGGTTATGTCACAAGAATTGGAGAACTATTATCTGAGACACCCTGAACCCATTCAAGGATGTCTGTTGGCATTGCGAGATTTTATCCTTCACGTAGATGACCGGATTACCCATGAACGGAAATACCAGATTCCATTTTTTTACTACAAAGGTAAGAAGCTGTGCTTTTTATGGGTGAATAAGAAAAAGCTGTTGCTTGGATTTATAATTGATAAAACCATATATCCTGTTATTGCCGGGGTTAAAAGAAAAGATGATTTTGAGACCTTGCAGATTGATCCCAACCTTGACTTGCCGGTTGAAACCATTATAGAGAATCTTCGTCTTCGAATGAAATTGTATGAATAACTTGAACTCCAACTCATATTTCCGGTTTATGTGGGTGCAACCTGATTTGGCAAACCTGGTGTTTTATTGTTCTCAACCTTAAGATTATGCGCATAATTGTGGGTGGGCATTCCTGAGAAAATATTTTTTCTAATTTGGCTATAAGTCCAACTAATATTGATTTGTAGCCAAATATAGATTTATTCGTATATCTTCTCATTTTCAAAAAATACAATTGGAAGGTTATATTTGGCTATAACTTATACTTTAGTTAAATTTGAAGCCAATTATAAATGAAATATGAGAGCAATAGTTGGCAGAGAAACTGACCTTGCAACATTCCAGGAACTTTATAAATCAGATAAGTCTGATTTTGTGGCTGTGTATGGACGCCGCAGGGTAGGTAAAACCTTTCTAATTCGGTCGGCTTTCGAAGGGAAGATCACCTTTCAGGTCACCGGATTAAGCAATGCATCCATGATGCAGCAGCTGACCAATTTCAACCTGGCACTTCGAAAAGCAACTCCGGAACAGGCAAATACACCAGCTAATGACTGGATTTCAGTATTTCAACAATTGATTTTATTCCTTGAGTCCAGTAAAGATCCGAAGAAAGTTGTATTTATCGATGAATTGCCTTGGTTCGATACGCCAAAGTCGGGGTTTATATCTGCGTTAGAACATTTTTGGAACAGTTGGGCATCAGGGCGTGATGATATTTTATTGATTGTATGTGGTTCTGCTGCGTCGTGGATGATTAATAAGTTGATAAACAATAAGGGCGGACTCCACAACCGGGTTACAAAACGGATGAGAATCGTTCCGTTTACATTGCACGAATGCGAGCAATATCTGCAAACGAAAAACGCGCTCCTTGACAGATACCAGATTATACAGTTGTACATGGCTTTTGGAGGTATCCCTTTTTACTGGGATGAAGTTAAACCGGGGTTGAGTTCTGTGCAAAATATTGAAAATATATGCTTTAGCGAAAATGGTTTGCTACGCACGGAGTTCAATAACCTGTTTAAGTCGTTATTCAATAAGCACGAAAAGCATTCATCGATTGTTAATGCGTTGGCGCAAAAGAGTATAGGATTGACCCGTGATGAGATTATTGTCGAAACAGGACTCCCCAATGCCGGAAGCACAACGCGTTTGCTCAATGAGTTGGAGGAGAGTGGGTTTATACTAAAATACAATCCTTTGGGAAAGAAGTCGAGAAACAGCATCTATCAATTGGTTGATTTTTATTCGTTGTTTTATCTCAAATTCCTGAAAGATAGCCAGCCAAAGGATGCTAATCAATGGATTAACGCAATCGACAATCCAAAACACAGGGCCTGGAGCGGCTATGCATTCGAACAGGTTTGTCTTTGTCATTTGCCGCAAATCAAAAGTGCCCTTGGTATCAGTGGTGTTTACAGCACAACCTCATCCTGGCGAAGTGCAACGGTTAAAAATGGTGCACAAATTGATTTGGTGATTGACAGGCGCGATCATGTGATTAACCTGTGTGAGATGAAATTTTCAATCAATCCGTATCAGATTGATTCGAAATATGCCGATGAGTTGCGGAACAAGATTGGTGTTTTCAAGACAGAGACTAAAACACGAAAATCGGTGTTTCTAACCTTGATTACAACTTACGGACTTCAGTCCAATATCCATTCAGTAGGCCTGGTTCAAAATGATATTTCAATGGATGCGCTTTTCGAGGCATAGTCCTTTGCTTTTAATATTAACCGATCAATACAATGATGATATCCATCACATTGGTTTGCGTAGGACCGATCGTTACCAAGCCACCTTCCTGCTGGAAAAAGTGGTAGGAATCACAATTTTGCAGGTACTGGTCAATATCCAGATTTAGTCTTTGCGCATTATTAAAAGTTTCAGAATCAACTATTGCTCCGGCTGCATCTGTCGGCCCGTCTGTGCCGTCAGTACCACCTGATAAAATGGTAATACCTGCCTGGTTGTGAAGGAGCTTCGCACAAAGGAGTGCAAGGTGCTGGTTTCGTCCGCCCAGTCCATCCCCTGAAATCTTCACCGTTGGTTCTCCGCCAAACAGTAAACATGTTTTGCTGCCTGTATGCTCATTTCTACAATTTATGGCTGCTTCAACGATGAGTGGTGCGATTTCCTCAACATTCCCTGAGAGGGTACTCGTTTCAATCTGCGTATAAAAGCCCAGGTTTTCGGCTTTTGATTTTGCTGCCTGAAGCGCCAGTATATTATTCCCTATTATGAAATTATTGATCTGATTAACAGCCGGATCATCTTTTTTTAAGGTTTCGGGACGTTTCCCTTGAACGCCTTCATTTATAATCTTTAAAATTGTCGGTGCAACTTCTGATGTTAACCTATAACGGCTTAGAACAGTCGCCGCATCAGCAAAAGTAGATTCATCTGGTGCTGTCGGGCCGGAAGCAATCACATCAATCGGATCACCAATCACGTCGGATAAGATCAAACTGATAACAATTGCGGGTGATGCCATTTTTGCTAATTGACCCCCTTTTATCGCTGAGAGATGTTTTCGGACGCAATTAATCTCCCCAATGTCTGCACCACTTTTCAACAGTAAATCGTTCAATGATGCCAGGTCAGCCAGCATGCAACCTTCAGGGACGTCTGTTAGCAATGCTGATCCTCCGCCTGATAATAAACAGATTACTATATCATTTTTATCCGCTTTTTGTATGAATTCAATCATTTGTGCTGTTCCCTTCAGACCGTTTTCGTCGGGTACGGGATGGCCGGCTTCACTTACTCCGATGTATTGAAGGGGAACCGAATGGCCATACTTGGTAACGATATGCCCTCCTGTTATTGCAGAACCAAGAACCGACTCAAGCGCTTGCGCCATCAGCGCGCTTGCCTTTCCGGCACCGATTACATAGATGTTTTGAATTGCTGAAAGATCGAATACCTTATTATTAATCACTAACGCTTTCATCGAATAAGCGATTGATTTGCTGATCAGCTTATCGGGCTTCACACTTTCAACCCCGGCCATAAATATTTCGAGTGCTATTTGTCTTTTATTCATGATTGTCGAAGGCTGTAACAAAGTTTAATTTCATTTTTAAGGAGTTATCACTCATTTGCTTTAATTTTCGCCTGTGTTTCCTTCAGCACGGGAGATTTTGCAGTCACTGTAATAGTTCCCGAATTACCCGCCTTGAAACGGACGATTACCAAAGCCAATCCATTAAAGGCTTCGCGATTGTGAGAAGTAAAGGCTTCAAGGTTATATGAATCACCGTTATCGGTTGCCACAAATTCATCGGAATCTAAATGCTGAATTCAATCCAGTCATTGCAATGAAAATATTAACAAGTCCTTTCCCCATCAATGTCTTTAAAATCAATTTCATATTTCTCGTTATTGCGCAGGGTAATTGTGGCACCCAAGGCCGAATAGGCGGGCGTAATATCCATGATTTTAATATCCTTTATTGGCGACAACTCTTCCTCAGACCATTCATTGTCATCCATTTTATGCAACATGACAGTGATCATTAATTCCATCGCAGGATTTTTAGCCATCCTTTTTTTAGATGCATAAATGACCGTACTCTCTTCGGCTTCTGCATTTCGGTTATTGTGGACCAGACTTTCCAGTGTATCCCAGCCATTATAGGTGATCAGCGCTATTCCTCTTCCGGGAATGGATGCTGTCATTACCTTTTTGGTTCCATCCTCAAATTGATTAATTACAGCCTTCTGTCCATTTATGTGCGGCATACCGAAATGACCGAGTGTTAATTCATACTCAAAAGCAAGCCGGGAACGGTCAACCCGGATAACTCCTCCTGGAATGGTTATTTCAGCCAGATCAATAATATATCCTACCCCATTATTTGGTGGCCTTCGCATGATTGACTGCCGGTATAAAACATCTTTTCGTACTCCGTTAAAAAACATGCTTTGAGAAATCGTAAATGACCTGTTTTTTTCAGAATCGTTTTCCACTGTTTTACCGGTAAGGTAAAAATTGACATCATCGCCCCGCACGTCTCTTGGATCCTGACTGCGATAACTGTATTCCATCGAGGTTCCTCCCTGTGGATTGTGATCTTCCCACGGGAAATGGGTATTATATACAAGCTTGGAATAATTGGGATCGTCATAGTAAACCTTTCCCGGGATTATTTCCGATGTACCAGTTTTCCCGTGATTAACAAGAACAAGTCCGGGACTTTCAAGAACAACTTTATGCGTATTATTTCCCAGTGTTTCCCAAATTCCCTCGTTTTCTTTGGCCGTCCAAAAGGGTGAATCATCCGGGAGAGCAAGACAGATAAAGGGCAAAAACATTAAGAATGGACTTCCTGCGCAACTATAGTTTTGCACCATGTATTCCTTCTGTCCGTAAAATCCGAGGCTTGGTATATCATTGTCATAAAATTCTTCGCGTGTAACAAATTGCAGTAAAGAACCTGAACAAAGCCGTCTGGCCCAACCAGCATCCAGAAGAGTTTTATCCTTCAACATGAACGCAACTGGGAATGCTCCTGAAACCCATGTCCTATAACAAATACTTCTCGACCACATATTGATAGAGCCATCACGTCCAAAAAAGCTGGTAAGCGATTCCATTAATTTTTGTGCCGATTTTTCAATGATCGCAGCAACTTCAGGATAATATTCGTCTCCGAATGTCCGGTTCCAGGTGGTTGTATAAACGATGAACAGGCTTATCGAATAGTAATTATAAGTTTGTTCGAGATACCAGCCATTGCCCGAATGATAGGAAGCCACCCACAAAAGGTGACTTTTCAATAGTTCATCGTCAATTTCATATCCATACTTTTTCAGGAACGAAAGGGTGATAATATTAAAAATCCGCCAATTATTTTGCGTTGTCCGATGGTGAGCCCATTTCGAAATAGTGACAACCATTTCTTCCTTTTGCTTTTCGGAAAAGTTGAACCAAATGGTTTCAGGCATTAAGAGCAACGTTTTAAACAATCCTCCAAATTCGCAGGTAAACTGGTAGTTGGAGTCAGGCAAATCTTCAGGTAATGGCAGCGAATTGGCGTGTCCCGGTGTAAGGGCATTGTAGATTTGCAAACTGTAATAATCCCGAAGATTGATACCCTTAATCGTCGTTTCAGGGTCGATATGTATTAATGGACCGGCAAGTGTGAATGTCCTTTCAAGGGATTCAAACTCCTGTGAGCGATGTCGCCATTCAGGGGCATTTGGCTGTGGATAGGTTTTGCCGGGAACAGATGGGAATGACAAAGGTGTTTCAATGGAGTCAACATGAACGAAAGCCCGCTCCAATAAATACTTTGCCAAATCTATATAATGCTTTTTCGTCATCCCAGAAAAGGGACTTAACGTAAAATCAGGATTTTTAACTTCAAATGCTTTTTTCATCTATATATAAATTCATTAATGATTGTGCGAATTAAAATGAATCACCAGGATCATAAGTATAGGCCATACATATCTTAAAACCTTTCAAATTATTCAAAAATGGCTCATTTATATTACCGAAAATTATTCACCGGTTTTAAATGGTGAAGCTGGTAACCCTTCTGCATTGTACAAATTAGCACCTTGGGGATTGTCGGCCCAGGCATAACGGACCGAAACCGGATTCGAAATGGCTTCATTCCAAACAATTACTTTGTTGCCCACAATTTTGGCTTGTGCCCAAACAAATTTACTGTCTATTCCGGCAATGGCAAACTGTTTTAGTGCTTTTCCATCTTTAGTCACAAGTCCGTTTCCACAATTAGTAAATGTAAGTTCTATTGTGTTACCTTTCACGCTCATAGACTGATATATCGGACCCGAAGCTACTATTTTTTTTTCATGGTATGCAACTCTTTCAGCTGCAAATGCCAATCGTTTTCCAACTTCTTCTTTATTCTGCGGATGAATATCGTTCCAGTCACCCAAGTCGATGTTGACAGTGAGTGCAGTGTTTTCAACCGAAAGGGATGTTTTCAGTTGTGTATTTCGGAACCAGGCCCAATCACTTTCTGATGGCTGAGCTTTTGCATCCATAAAATTGGGAAGTTGCGCAATGACGAAGGGGAAATTTCCCTGACTGCGCTTCAGCCGCCAATCAGCGATTAATGCAGTCAGTAATTTTTGATATTCCTGGTAGCGTTCTGTATTCGATTCGCCCTGGTACCACACTGCACCTTTGATGGCATAATTGTTTGCCGGAGCCAACATGCCATTGTACAATCCCGTTGGCTTCCAATTCACAAAGGTTTGTCCTGGAGTAGGTGGCATTGTGCATCCCAATTGATATTGCCAGTTTCCAGCCAGGTTAATTGTATCTTTCTCATTAAATAGCTGGTATGGTTTTTCTTTGACAAAACCTCCGAGGCCTGAATTACTAATTACTCTTACGACAACAGTATTTTTTCCGGACTGAAGCACACCATTCGGTACGCCGTAATTTCGCTGTGGATATTGATAGGAAGTGGTCCCCACAAATTTTCCGTTGATGAAAACCGAGTCGGCATCGACAATGCGTCCCATGAACAATCGGACCGGTTTCCCGATCATCGAAGGGGGCACATCAATCTCCTTTCGGAACCAAACCACGCCGTTAACTTCACCTAAACCATGTTCCGCCCAATATGAAGGAACAGGCATGGTTGGCCACGAGGCTGCATCGAAAGCAGGTTCTTTCCATGTTGGATTCGATGCCAGACCTTTATCTGTTTGATTCAATTTCTCATACCAGTCGTTGTTTGCTTTGCGCTCGCTGGTCTGTATTTGATAAATGTACGACTGATTTTTGAACTTTTCGGCTTCGGACAGATAATTGGGGAATTCCTTTAACGCATCAATACTCATCCAGGCTTCGGCAGGAGAACCACCCACGCTGGCATTGATAATCCCGATGGGCACTTGGTATCTACCGAATAAATCTCGGGCAAAAAAATAGGCCACAGCTGAAAAATCAAGAATGGTTTTTGGTGTTACTGCAACCCAACTTCCGGAGGAATAATCGTTGTGGGGTGAATTGAAATCGTAAACCTGCAGCACTTTAAATTGCCGGATGTTGCTGTTTCTACAACTGTTAATTATATCGGCATACTTGTCGGTTAGTCTGCTCATAGGGTATTCCATATTCGATTGTCCCGAGCAAAGCCATACATCGCCAAACATGATGTCTTTCAGCCAAATATGATTACTTGCTGCGATTTCCATGGTGAATGGGCCTCCCGCTTTTTGAGATGGAATAGTGATTTGCCATTTCCCATTATCGCCCGTTAAAGTATTAAACGATTGATTATTAAAGAGAAGTTTCACCTTTTCTCCAGCTGATGCCCAACCCCAGATTTTTACAGGGGTTTCGCGTTGAAGAATCATCCCATCCTGAATAAGTCGAGGCAGTTTTAATTGACCAAAAGAGGACATGGAAATGAGGAAAAGAAAAGCACAAAGTAATTTAGCGATGTGATTTGATGTTTCTGTGAGCTGTTTCTTTTCAGCTATTAATGTCCATTTCATTATTCTATACCTTCAATTGTTTTTATAGTTCTATCAGCATTGTATTCCATCTCAACGACTTTTACGCTTCGTAACCATGTTTTACCACCCGAAGGTTTGCTGTCGTGGTGAAACAGGTACCATTTTCCTTTAAATTCAACAATCGAATGATGGCTTGTCCAACCAACTACCGGAGTCAAAATTACGCCTTGGTAAGTGAATGGACCATAAGGATTATCACCAATGGCATAGCACAATTTGTGTGTATTGCCCGTTGAATACGAAAAATAATATTTGCCGTTGTATTTGTGCATCCACGAGGCCTCAAAAAACCGGCGGTTATGATCGGCCGCTTTTAAAGGATTACCGTCCTGATCAAGGATGACCACAGCTTTAGGTTCTTCAGCAAATTGCAGCATATTATCACTTAAAAGAGCAACCCTGGAAAATAAAGCAGGCTCATCATCAGCAGGCTCTGAACCACATTCTATGGCCTTGTTGTTCCGGTAACGTTGTAATTGTCCGCCCCAAAGGCCTCCAAAATACATGTAGTGCCTGCCGTCAACATCTTCAAAGACTGCCGGATCGATGGTGTAACTCCCCATAATCGGATTTTCCTCAGCAACAAATGGACCTTCAGGCCTATCGCTGACAGCAACTCCAATCCTGAAAATATCCGTCTTATCCTTTAACGGAAAGTAGAGGTAATACTTCCCGTTTTTATATGCCGCATCGGGTGCCCACATTTGCCTTCCCGACCATGGCACATCATTAACATCAAGAGCCACACCGTGATCTGTCACTTGCCCATCAATTGATTCCATTGAGAAGACATGATAGTCGCGCATATCAAAATGATCGCCATTATCGTTTTCAGGAATACTTGACTCGATATCGTGTGAAGGATAAATATAGATTCTCCCGTTAAATACATGTGCAGACGGGTCAGCTGTATACAAGTCATTTACTAAATACCTTGGCTCCTTCATTGTTAATCAATTTTTATAATTCTCCGTGAATGATGGTTTCTACAATTTTTTTAGGTTGATAATTTCGGTCAAACAACAGCGGATAATCCGTTCTACCGGCAATGGGCCAGTAATTACGCCATGATTGTCCGTCCTGGACGCCCCAAACAGTAACCCGGCTTATTTTATCCTGATGTTTGTTGAAGAGCTTAAAAAAGCCAAGGTACCGCTCGTACAATGCAGTTGCAACTGAATCGGGCAAACCTTCAGAATAAGGGTCAAACTCCTTTTTAGCTTCATAGTTTAAGGCGATATCGGCTCCTGTATCATTTTTGGGGCTCGGTACCACCGTAATATCCATTTCGGTAATCATTACCTTGACGCCCAATCCGGAAAAAGCCACTATACTCTTTTCAAACTCGTCCAATGGTGGAAAAACCAGGTTGCAATGCCCCTGCATACCAATACCATCAACTTTAATCCCCATTTCCTGAAGTTCTTTTACCATTTTTACAACTCCATTTCGTCTACCTTCGTGAGCCATGGAATAATCGTTGTAATACAGCTCAGCATCAGGATCAGCCTCTTGCGCAAACCGAAAAGCCAGTGCCACATAATCTTTGCCTATAATATCGTAAAACTTGTTTTTGCGCCATGAGCCATCGTCAAGAATAGCCTCATTTACTGCATCCCAACCCTTTACCCTGCCTTTGTACCGGCCGACAAGGGTTGAAATATGCTTTCTCATACGTTCTATCAAAACCTCACGTGAAACGTCTTTTCCTTTAGCATCAACGAAAAACCATTTGGGTGCCTGTGAGTGCCAGATCAAAGTATGCCCGGTGATAAACATTTTATACTTTTCGCCAAACTCAACAAATTTATCAGCCAATGAAAAATCAAATTTTCCTTCAACAGGTTGTATGACTTCACTTTTCATACAGTTTTCAGCTACGACTGCATTGAAATGTTTTTTCACAATCCTAACTGCAGCGGTGTCTTTTTCCAGGATTTGATCTTCATTTAAGGCTGTTCCGATATAAAACTTTCCGGACAGGGCATCTTTCAATGAATCAACAGGTTTTGAAACCTGCCTGGTGTTACATCCTGATAACATAAGCGCGAAAGCCATTATTCCAGCCACCTGCATTTGATAAAATATATTCTTCATTCTGTTCTTTACTTTATTCAGTCTTTTCTTCATTCAGCCTTCTATTTTTCAATTCTGCTTCAATTTTCACTTCCATTTTCTTATCAATTACATAAAAGAAAAGCAGGCCAACACCTAACAGGAATGGAATTGACGGATAGATGCTTACAAGCAGTCTTGAGCCTTCGGCTACCGATGCTGGTTGAATTATTTCCTGCCCGACTACTGCACTTTCTTTGGCAATGTATCCGTATAAACCTAAAATCCATGCAACCAAAGCACCCCCAATTGAGAGCCCTGCTTTAAGGCCAACCATCATTGCTGAAAAAATGATGGCAGTTGCCCTGCGCTTTGTTTTCATTTCGGAATAGTCGGCAACATCGGCAATCATAGCCCAAAGAATAGGAATGGTAATACCATAGAAAAAGCCATGCAGAATTTGTGAGCCAAACATCAGGAGCACATTTTCCGGTTTAAAAAACATAAAAATAAGGACAAAAAAGGTGGCAACGAGTAAGCCATATTTATAAACATCCCGTTTGCCATATTTATCTGCCAATTTTTTTGACAATGAAATTCCTACAATCATGAAGATAATACCTCCTGCGTTGAACAATCCAAAACCGGCAGCCGCCGGGTCTGAGCCAAAGAAATTAATGCCAAAATCGGATAAGGTGGAAATTACCGGAACAATAAAATTAGCCAATGCAACTTTATCTACATAGTTATTAAAGTAAAACACATATGAACCACCTTTCATGGCAAGGGTAATGAACACCAAAATGGTTAAGCTGAGCATGATTAACCAGGGTTTATTCTTCATAAGATCCGACAGGTCTTCTTTTATTGATGACTTTTGTTCCAACGTTGGAACGATGCGCTCCCTGGTTGTAAAAAAAGTTATCAATAACATGATCGTACCCACAATAGCCATCCATGTCATTACGGTTTCAATTCCGGCTGCCTTATCGCCGTGACCAGCAGATATAATAATCGGCAACATAAACACCTGCACAAAAAACTGGGCAAACATCACTGCCACAAAACGGTACGACGAAATACTATTCCGTTCGCCCATATCGCCTGTTATTACGCCACTCAAAGCAGAGTATGGTAAGTTACTTGAAGCGTAAAGCATCAATAAAAGCGAATAAGTTGCAGCGGCATAAATGAGTTTCCCTTTGTATGAAAAATTTGGTGTTGAGAATGCCAGAAGTGCAACAACGCCCAAAGGAACAGCGGTGTATAGAATCCAGGGTCTGAATTTACCCCATTTCGAATTGGTTCTGTCGGCCAATACCCCGATTATTGGATTAAATATAAAAGCAGCAGTCAAGCCGACAGTTAGCATTATGATGGAAGCATCGGTACTTTTAAGCCCATAGATATCAGTATAGAAATAAGCCAGATAGGTAATTAAAGTCTGGAAAACAAGGTTCGCGGCCAAATCGCCCAAACTGTAGCCAATTTTCTCGAATACCGAAATTTTCTGCGAAACATTACTCATAATTTTAAGTTGTTAAATAGTAGATTAATAATTAATTATTCGTTTGCTCTATTTCTTTTTGATATAAATCGAGTATCCTGTAAACAATCAATTCCATATTTGATGTCCAGAGCATAACCAAACATCACCCATCAAAATATCTTTGATTTTAATTTCATTAACCTTCAAATTGAAAGGACCTCTGGCAGCAGTAGCAGGAAATTCTACCTTCCTGGGACCTTGCTTATTGGCCCGTGTTTGGTATGTTTTTCCAAAAAATTCAACTCTGATTTTTTCACTTGGATTAGCCCATCCCCATATTTTTAATGATACATCACGCTGAAGTACCATACCATTACTAATCAGGCAAAGCAATTTTATGGTCGCATTCATCTGAGAATTGAATAATAAACCAAGCATACAAAAAAAGCAAAACAACAATCGATAATCCATGTGTGCAATATGTCTAAAATTCAATGTAATAATAGTTAGTTAATCAGATTATTCGATAATGTGAAAAAAGGCTTCTCGGGCTACCCCTTTAGTTATCGAAGTGTAAATAATCGTATCAATATTATTCTGAGGTAAACTTAAGCAAAATGCACCTAAGTACTTGATGAACTGCTTGAAATAATTACCTGAATAGCAAAGAAGTTCAAACAAAATAAGGTAACAACCCCAAATGCAAGTTGTTTTTTCATAAATTATAGTGAACAGTATGATTAATTTTGGCAATAAAGGTAAGTATAGATCATTGACATTAAGTTCTAAATTAGATATATGATTTTCATATTTGAATAAATATTTGAAAATTACCATGGAATAAATTGATATTCAGAGAATAGATATATCGTTCGGCTACTCCGACCAAATGAGAATCCAGAACCCAGCAAAAGACCACAAATCATTGATTATGTGGTTTTTTTATTAAAACAAATCTTCATTCTACTGCGATCAATGCATGTTGCGTCCTGAAGAAAAGCGTATTCCCCGAAATTGCCGGGGTCGCCATGCAAATATCTTTTAATTCATTTTTAGCGAGTAACAGAAACGCTGGTCCCGCCTTCACAACGTAAACATTCCCTTCCTCCGAGCAGAAATAGAGTTTCCCGTCAGCGGCAATACCGGATGCTGTAAATGCTTCATTTAAAGACTCTTTATACTTTACTTCACCAGTCAACGCATTAAAACAGGTAAGTTGACCATTCACATTAAGATTATAAAGATATCCCTGATAGATAAGTGGAGTTTGCATATACGCACCGCCTCTTTTAATACTCCATACAATGTATTGATTCTTTGTGCTATCGGGTGCAAGGGTAATGTCGCCTGTTGCAATTGGTCTTACGGCAAAGATAGGTGAGTATTTTCCATGCGCACTGTTCAGGTAGATAAGATCATTCGCAATTACCGGAGTAGGAGCCGGTGCATCGCCTCCGTTGCTTAGTTTCCAGATTTCTTTCCCTGTTTCGAACTCATAGCCACACATATGTTTATAACCATTCGCAATAACCTGTGTTTTGCCGTTCTTCGAATAGATCGCTGGTGTACACCATGTTGAAACTTCATCACCACGTGATATTTTCCATATCTCATTACCCGTAGCGAGATCCAACGCAGCAATATAGGGAGTCTTTGGGATGTCGCATTGAACAATGATTTTATCCTTGAAAATGACAGGTGAACTTGCATAACCCCACTCAACACCAGGATCGCTATAGGGCCCGGGAGCCAGTAAACCCATCTCTTTTTTCCATATCAGTTCCCCTTTAAAATCGTAACAGTAAAGACCTTCTGAGCCAAAATTCACAACGAGATATTTCCCATCTGTAGCTGGAGTACAATTGGCCTGTGATGCTTTTGTGTGCCGTTTTGACTTTGGAATCCCTTTATGGGCAACCTGTTCCCATATAATCTTTCCTGTATTTTTATCCAGACAGTAAACTTTAAATTCATGCACCACACTATCATTCGCCTCATCAATATCGCCGTAAAGACCAACCTTCAGCGATTCGCTGTTCTTACTGTTTGCTGCAGTCGTGACAAATAAATTGTCATCCCAAATTACCGGGCACGAATGACCTAATCCGGGAATAGGCGTTTTCCATTTAATATTTTCAGTGTTATCCAGACTCCAGTTGGTGGCAGTTTTTGCATTCTCTATAAACCCGCTGCCCCTGGGACCACGGAAACCAGGCCATTGCTCATTATAAGAAGTTTGAGCCTGAAGATCCTGTTGTAAAGATCCCGTAAAAATTACCAGTAAGCAGAATAAGGAGAATGGATTTTTCATAACTGAATTGTTTAACTTTTTGGTCTTAAAATTACATTTTTAGGTTTTTATTTTATGATCTGTTCCCCTCCATTATCTTGTGAATTTATGATTAGGCGAAAACCATCTACAAAAATAAGAAAACATATTCATGATTGCATAATCTCAAATTTGACTTTCCTTTCAGTCTGTTAATCGGCTTAATAATGAACCCCCGAAACATAAACCCACTTCCCGTTTTCGCGTTTAAACAACGACTTCTCATGAATTTGCTGCAATTGCCCAGCTTCGAGGTACATCGCCCGGAACTCAACATAGCCCGTATCATCATTCGCTGCTCCGCCCTGCGTATTTAAAATTACAAGTCCCATCCATTGAACCGAAGCTGCCCATTTTTTAATATTCTTTGCATCTTTTAGCTGACGTGTTTCAGTGTGATGGCTATGCATCAAGTAATCAACATTTGCCGTTGTGAAAGCTGTATAGCGCGAGCGCATCAGTTCTTCGCAGGTTGCTGCCTCTTTCTTTGAACTGATGATCGGTTCACAGCATTCCGTAAATAGTCGGTTTGATCCGCAGGGACAAAGTTTATTCATTGCCCGTTTGTATTTTATCAATAGCTTTTTGCAACGGACAATTATTGGGAATATCTCTCCCCTGCCTGTAATTCGAAAGTAAAGCCACCGACTGTTGTGCATATTCCCTTCTTACAGCGCGGCGTTCCCCTTTAATTCTTGCAATTTTCACGTTTTCGTAGGCTGTTGTCTGGTGCCGCATCCAGGCAATGACAGCATGTGCAGCCCGCTCCTCAATGGGAATTGTCTGTGTTCGCGCCACAGTTCCGCTGCCAACAGGTATCGCATGAACAGTAACCGCCCTGGCAAATCGTTTCTCTAATTGCTTATAAATTTGATGAAAACTAAGATAGTCCTCTACCGCTTTGCAAAAATCTGCATCATACAGTTCCTGCTTCTTATCGCGCCTGTTGATGTCTGATAATCTTTTCTTTTTGTATTCTTCGGTTAAACGTGTCGTCTTTACCTCTTCCTGTGCCTGGGCGATCGTGGTTGCTGGCGCCCATATTCCCTGCGAGATGGTTCGTCGTCCCATTTTCACTTCAACTCGCCAGAATACCCCTTTGGCAGTCACCTTTCGGGTGATTCCCGCATCTCCGGCAGGCAAAAAGACCCAGGAAGTTGGTGGAACTAAAATTTCACCCTTCTCTCCGATCAGATTGCCATTTCTTCCTGGATTCACAATCCGCTTTTCAATCTCCATTATCTTTATTTTTAACATCAAAAGTAACGTATTGTTTCTTCTACCTATTATTCAGAGTTACTCCGCGAGAAAAAACACATTTCCTCAAGGCTTCATACAGATTAAATATTGGTCAAGGCTGCGCCTCTGTGTTCCGCTCTTTGATTGCTTTCCAACTTTCAGTTATGATGAAACTTTGATCGATATCTTTGGTTATTTCAACCAGTAATTCGTAAGGCATTGTTAGCGTCATCAGCTCCTTGGGTAATCTTCTTCGAACTGAAATATCGTGCATCCCCCATACTGCCTGCATTTTGCCTTCACTTTTTAGTTTCATCGGCAATGTAACTATTGAACCGCAACCCGAAATAAAACGTGTAACAATCCGATCCTCACTTTCAGGTGAATTAAAATGCAGCAGATAAACCAACGCGCTTAATTCATCGGGATTTACGAAGAAGATGACAATTTCCGGCGTTTCATCCTGTTCAAATTCTGACATAGGTTTAAAAACTGTTACCTTCGTATTCAACGTTTTAGGCTGATAGAATTCCACGAATGATTTCGCCTGTTTTGAAGTTTTTATAAAACGCTCACCTTCTCTTCCGTTTACAACGCCGTCGGACAAAAAGCATTCAATCCCTTCAAAGATCCAGTCCTGGTAACCCAAATAGAAAGCGGAACAATTCCAACCTGTTGTATCCTGATCAATGGCAATTGTTTTGCCTTGTGCACATTTAAAGATTAATGGCAGAATACAGCCATTGCCTTTTGATTTGAAACTAATTGCATTCTCGGGTTTCGTTTCAGAAAAGAACATCCCTATCGGAAGGTTTCCAAGACCAAATTTTTCTTTCAGGCTTTCTGCCAATTCTTTAACGCTCATAATTTTAAATTTAAGGTGATGTTGATGTATATTGCGAACCTCTTTTCAATTTATAAGTCATCGAATCCATTGAACGGGATATCATCATCTGGATCGTGATCGAAAGGACCGACACCCGGAGGATTAAATAGCCCCCACCTGTCGATGATATAATTCCACTGATCGAATTTCGCGACCCAGTCAATGAATAAAAGCCTGTATTCATTCAGTAAATCCCTGACAATCTGAAAATACTCCACATACTCAAATCCGAACATTTCGAGCGAGTGATTCTGAATCATCAAATCCTGGGCCGCTTTGCGGATAATGGCTGCTGACTCCATTTTGATATCGTACAATTGTCCTGCTGTTGCCCCCGCAACTTTTACTGTCAACAACATCGCATCTTCGAGCATGATGCTTTTCACATGCCCCAGCATTTCATCGTCTTCAGGGATCAGCTCACAGATCTGATGAACCACTTCGTAAATCTCCCATCCCTTTTTATAAATAGGCAGTTCTTTGGGATCAATTTCGTTTTCGTCGTCAAACATTTCTTTCTCCTTTTTATTTGCAGTTATTTGTAAATCTCAAAATATTAGTCTCTTTTAATGGTCACAATGCACTTTTGTTTATATCCTTTTATTCCTAATCACATACCTGCCAATTCCGGTGCAAATAACAACACATCCCAAAAGGAATAATAGTACATCGAAACTGGAAGGAACATATTGAGCGGCATATTCGAAGGTTTTCTTTGAAAAGAAGAGCTGCGTGCCCGGAATGGTTGGGTATTGGGTGGTCATATACAGATAAAAGTCTTTGCAGAAGGCAATAATAACAATTAATGCGCCGGTTATCAGCAGCATCCATTCGTGTAATTTCAGATTTCCTTCATTTCCATATTTGGAAAAATATAAAATACACAGTGCAAGCAAAATCATCAATAAGGATAAAAATACGGGTGCCCAGACCGGACCAACCCACATCGTAGGCAAAAGAAATAATACATCCCAGTCGAACAAGGTTACCGGCCAGTTGATTAAAAGATACAGGAACACGTAATAGAAGATATCCCATATTGCAAAACTGTAGATAAACCAGGCAAACCGCTCGTGTTTGTTCTTCCCGGCAAGCATTCCAATTCCCAACAGCATAATCAAGGTTGAAAGCTCCCGAAATAATTCGGTAACTGCTACAGTATATGATGTTGCATGAAGTGGAAACTTAAATCCGGCGGGGTAATACAACTCACGAAGATAAATGACCACTGAACTTTCCAGCATACCCATCGCGACTGCAAATAATGTCACCCATAATAACTTACTGGATAATAGCAGGTTGGGTTTGTTTTCAGAAAAGCTGATTTCTTGAGTTTTATTCATTTGGCCTGGTAATTAATGATTGTAAAACTACAAAAAACAACGACTGAATTTAACTGTCGGTCATTCAATCATCCACGGGAATTCTTGAAAAAAGTGTTCCTTTCGCTCAATAAAACGAACAAATTAGCTCTTGGGACACTGTTAACACATCTTTTCAATTAATTTACAATTTGTTAACTATAATAATTTGGCCAGCTGATCATGGAACCCTACATTTGCATTACATTTTTTTTCATAAGTTTAGGTTTAGTTAGGTTAGTTAGTTTGGTTAGTTTTAGTAAAAGGATGGAACCGCCCGGTTCTGTCCTTTTCAATTTTAATCAAGCAGCCTGATCGCTTACTCGTTTTGCTTGATCAATTTGAAATATTTTCGACTTTTCTTTCATAATTTTGCTGCTCTTATTATTTTTGTTTTTTAATCAGCGGCACAGGTACTATTTCAATATCAATCACAATATTGACACTTTAATTCTACAGATATAATACATAATTTACCAACAACTATTTTAAGTTTTCCCTATGAAAAAGCGCTTAAAAATTATTCTTGTCATCATTGCCATCGTATTGGTTTTTGTAATCTATTTTGGGTATCAACTCTACAATATGGTAATGGGCAGTGAGCCCTTATCAGGCAAACAGGAAAATATTCCCACAAAAATGGCCATATTTCCACCCATTACAAAAGGGATAGCAGATTGGCCCAATTGGAGGGGCACTAATTTTGAAGGGAAAAGTGCTTCGAAAGGGATCAAGACTGATTGGTCGAACGGACTTGTGAAACTTTGGGATGTCAACTACTTATGCCAGGACAAATCCACTGCATCATGGTCAACACCTGTGATTCAGGGTAACCGGTTAATCGTTCCGGGGCGTGACAAAAAGAATGATTTGGTTTTTTGTTTAAATGCAGATAATGGAGAATTGATATGGACTGGTTCCTACCTGGCCGAAGCAGAAACCAGTCATGGACCAGGTCCACGCGCAACACCTTTTATTAACGAGGATCGCGTTTACACATTTGGACGTAGCGGCGATTTGGTGTGCTGGCAGCTTGAAGACGGGAAACTCCTTTGGCGGAAAAATGTAAAGGATGCCGGCGGTGCTGAACCATCATGGGGTTTTTCAACAACACCCATTGTGCTTGATGTCAAAGTAATAGTTCAGGGTGGTGGAAAAGCGTTAGTTATTGCCTACGATAAAATGACAGGTGATATCCGCTGGAAATCGATGGAAGGTGACGTTGGCTATGCCGCGGCTATTACAATGAATATTGAGAATGAAACGAAATTGCTCATCTACCATAGTAAAGGTCTTTCATGCCTTAATCCTTCAGATGGAAAAGCATTGTGGACGGTTCCATGGCTAACAGAATATGGTGTGAATGCAACTACTCCAATCGTTTCAAACGAACTCATTTTTCACACTTCGGGTTACAAGATGGGTTGTGAAGCAATAAAAGTAACGAAGAACGGATATTCGGTACTTTGGAAGAACAATAATTTGGAAGCCCAGCATTCGGATCCGATACTTATCGATGGATATATCTATGGCTATTCGGGTGAAAGTGCCCGGAATGTGGGTCAGTTTAAATGCCTTGAATTGTCAACCGGTAAAGAGATGTGGAGTACGAACCTGATTGGCCAGGGTACAACAACCTTTGTTGACGGGCACCTTATTTGCCAGGATTTAAAAGGAAACCTGTTTCTTGTAAGACCAGATCCCTCAGCGTTTAAAAAGGTCGGAGAAATAAAGTCAGCCATCGCTGATGTAAAAAATCCTGCCTGGACTGTTCCGGTTGTCGCCAATGGTAAATTGTATCTTCGCTATATGCAAAAACTCATATGCTATCAACTGGATTAAAAATGAATTACCCCGCCGCAAGCGGACGGGGTAATTCAGGGAATATTTTCTATTCGCCACGAGCGGAGGGGATTAATCCCAACGAGTTATACAAAAACCGGTTCTTATTTGTAAAGACAATGATAAGCCACGGGTGCAAGCGCCTTTACTTTGAATTTGACATCTTTTTCAACTTCGAAAGTTTTGCCTTTTGAATAGCTGGTCCATTGATTTTTGCCTGGAAGCATAACTTCGAGTATTCCACCGGTTATTGTCATGATCTCCACAGTGGAGGTTCCAAATTCATATTCGCCTGCATCCATAACACCAACTGTAGCAACGCCTTCTTCATTTTCGACAGCGATGGATTTTACACTTCCACCGAAATATTCGTTTACTTTTAACATGCTTCTTATCTGTATTTATAAGATTAATAACGATCTGTATTTTGCAATAAGTGTACTAACTCACAATTCTTTTTTGCCACTAAGGCTCAAATAATCAAAGCTTCACTAAGTTTTTCTTAAAAAAATTATCACTTTGTGCAACTTTGTGGTTTAGTGCCTTTGTGGCATTTCTTTAATTTTTAAATTGATTTGATTATTCTACAGCAAATCGCTGGCCAGTTCAGCCAAATAGCTTCGTTCTCCTTTTACAAGGTTGACATGTGCAAAAATATCCTGCCCTTTCATCCGATCGGTAAGGTAAGCCAACCCATTTGATTGCATATCAAGGTAAGGGGAATCAATTTGCTGAATATCACCTGTAAAAATCATTTTTGTTCCTTCCCCAGCCCTTGTAATAATTGTCTTAACTTCATGCGGTGTAAGATTTTGTGCTTCATCGATGATAAAATAGCAGTTGGACAGACTTCGTCCCCTGATAAACGCCAGCGGACTGATCACCAAACGATCGTCCTTCTTGAGATCCTCTATTAATTTGTATTCAGGGCTATTCTGATTAAAACATCGCTTAATTACAGCCAGGTTATCAAAAAGTGGCTGCATATAAGGCGAAACCTTTTCTTCTGCATCCCCCGGAAGGAACCCGATATCGCGGTTACTCAATGCAACAATGGGACGCGCAAGCAGAATCTGTTCGTAAATACCATGTTGCGCAATGGCAGCAGCAAGCGCGAGCAATGTCTTTCCGGTGCCTGCTTTGCCTGTCAGACTTACCAGTTTGATTTCGGGATCAAGTAGTGCATGGATTGAAAAAGTCTGTTCGGCATTACGGGGTTTAATACCGTATGCACTCCTTTTGTCAACCCGCTCAAATCGTTGCCGGAATGGACTATAATGCGCCAGTACGCTCGACCGCTGACTTTTCAGGATAAAAAATTCATTGGCAAACGGTGGCTTTTCGATGGCAGCTTCCTCGGTTGTCAGAAAGTTGTTTTCGTAAAGCCGCGCAATCAATTGATCGCTGTATTCCTTGTCTTCACGTATTCCCTGATGCAGGACATTAATATCCTGCACTTTGTCGTTCTTGTAATCTTCAGACTCAATGCGCAGCGATTTTGCTTTCATCCGAAGATTCACATCTTTTGTAACAAGAATTACTTTACGGTCTTTGTATTTTTCCCTTAGAAATTCGGTGATTGCCAGAATCCGGTGATCGGGAATATCTTCACGAAACGATTCTTTCAGCTTTTCCGAAAACGGCTTTCCGGTTTCAATTGTAAGCTTTCCTTTGCCTGCCCCAAGTGAAATACCACCATTAAAAAGTTCATTTCCAACAATCTCATCGAGAACTCTTACGAATTGCCGTGCCTGAAAATTGATCTGGTCATTTCCCCTTTTGAAACGATCCAATTCTTCCAAAACCGTAATTGGAAGAATAACATCGTTATCATTGAAGTGATAAATACACTCGTGATCGTGCAGGATCACGTTGGTATCGATTACAAATACTTTTGAATGAGGCATTGTTTATTGACTTTTTAATGCGGCTAAAAATAGGAAAAAAATGACCGGTTTGTCGTTTTACCCTTCGATATTTATCATCTTTGCCATCGATTTTGTCAACCAAAACCATGCAATGCAAAGCTACGACGAAGTAATTCAATATTTATACGACCATCTCCCTTATTATCAACGATCGGGACCTGCTGCTTACAAGGACAACCTCGATAATACAATCGCGTTGGACAAGATGTTTGGTCATCCGCATCACAATTTTAAATCGGTTCATGTTGCAGGCACCAACGGGAAAGGGTCAGTTTCGCATATGCTTACCAGCATTTTAATGGAAGCCGGCTATAAAACAGGCCTTTATACATCGCCACACCTTAAAGATTTTCGTGAACGAATCAGGCTTAACGGTGAAATGATCGAAAAAGAGTTCGTTGTTAACTTTGTTAATGAGTTTCTGCGACGAAATGAAGAACAAGGACTCGAACCTTCGTTTTTCGAATTGACTGTGATGATGGCTTTCGATTATTTCTCTAAAAATAAAGTAGATATAGCGATCATCGAAGTTGGTTTAGGTGGACGACTTGATTCAACCAACATTATTCATCCCGAATTTTCGGTGATTACAAACATCAGTCTTGATCATACCGCTTTGCTTGGCGATACACTTGGGAAGATTGCGCTCGAAAAAGCAGGAATCATCAAACGACAGATACCTGTTATCGTTGGCGAGACACATCCACAAACAAGTATGATATTCACTGGTATTGCAAAAGAACTTGTAGCACCATTGGTTTTTGCCGATCAACATTATGATTCTGGATTAGGTCTTAATTCTCCTGATGCGCGTCAAATCTTTAACATCCGCAAAGATGGAAAGGTGGTGTACGAGAATTTACGACTCGATTTACTCGGAAGATACCAGTCGAAGAATATTTGTACTGTGCTTGCTGCTGTTGAACAACTCCGTGAACTGGGATGGAAAATTCCGGATACAGCGCTTAGAAGTGGATTGGAAAAAGTTGTAGTGAATACCGGTTTGCAAGGCCGTTGGCAGGTGATTGGTGCTAATCCTCGTATCATTTGCGATACGGGACACAACGAAGGTGGCTTACGTGAAGTGGTTGCACAGATTAAGCAGACACCTTATAAAACACTTCATTTTGTGATCGGAATGGTCAATGACAAGGATATTGCCGGGGTCCTCAGCTTGCTTCCCAAAGACGCCATTTATTATTTTACGAAGGCTTCGATACCCCGCGCTCTTGACGAAAAACAACTCATGAAGATTGCTGCTTTTTTCAAACTTCAGGGCAATACCTATCCTTCGGTAGCTGAAGCTGTAGCTGCTGCCCGTAAAAATGCGAATGCCGATGATATGATCTTTATTGGTGGCAGTACGTTTATTGTCGCGGAAGCGATTCCGTGATAAATTATTACTGACCTCAAAGAGGTCGTATGTTTATAGAAAAATGATCTTTCGAGAAATGCGACTCAGCCGAGTCGTA
>Ga0302271_10001184_pt1 | contig 25421 bp, 25 predicted proteins | sample III_Bog_N1_1_FD_198767 | JGI IMG/M metagenome (GOLD analysis project Ga0302271, IMG submission 198767) | Peat permafrost microbial communities from Stordalen Mire near Abisko, Sweden - III_Bog_N1_1 | ecosystem: Environmental > Terrestrial > Soil > Wetlands > Peat | place: Sweden: Abisko... | reverse complement strand
CCTGGTACTGACATTTCCTCTTTGATGACTGATTTTTGAATCCGGTTCGTTATTCAACTTTTCGTTATTTAATTTATTCGCATCCGAACTTTTCATTTCTTCTGAGAACATGGAAGCCAGACTTTGCAATGAATGTTTCTGTTCACCCTTGTTCTCTTCCATTCTTGCTTGCTCGAAAGCTGCTTTTTTATCATCGGCCAACACATTGTTTTTTGGCATGGGAATAATAGTATTAAAACCTTTCGTTTCTTTTTCTTTCTCCGACTTCGAAGGAGAAAAGATATACCACATGCATAAACCGAAGATGATGAACATCAATGGAAAAATGAGCATCTTTTTTTGCCTTATTTTTTGTTCGACTGTTAGCGGTTCTTTTTGAGGTTTGTCACCCTCATTAGTTTCTTTCATACTGTTTTAAATTTAGTTTGTGAATACTATCGGTTGCATGTAGTTGCAGTTGATTGATATGTCCTATCTTGATTTGCTCACTATCCGCTTTGTTGATATTGTAAATGGAAGAAAAAGAGATATAAAGCGAAACAATTCCAAAAACGGAACATAGAATCAATATCGAAACAAGTCTTTTCTTAGGCGAGAGAGAAGCACAATAGTTTTGCAATTTCTTTTCAATCAGACTTCTGAATTGAGAAATTTTCATTGTTATTTCGTTTCTCATTGCTTTATCTGTTTATGACTTTCAGGTCTATGTTTTCGACTATCTCAAAATTTTCAATACTAAACCCCTGGGGGTTATTATCACTTCGCACAGAATTTAGTAGCTGGCAATGGGTTATCAAGCTCCGCTCAGTTACATTACTCTCTCGGATAATCATTTGCCGAGCATAAGTCATGACCTGATACGGGTACTTATCGAATTTGCATACCACACTATCCACTTGGATAGCCTGATTGATATTTCCCGAAACGATTCGGGCATAATATCCTTTTTCAGAGAGATCCGAATAGTAATTGAATGCACTTCGATCCGAGAGAAACAAGGCTCTTTTGATGTTACTTTCAATCGCATTCTTATCCGGCGAGAGGGTGAAGAACAGTTCATGAAAGCGTTTTACATGTTCCCGGGCTTCAACCGGCCTGTTTTGTGAAAGATCTTGAGAAAGAGCCAACATCAACGACTTTCCATTGTCTAGCACATATATTTTCTGACGTTGTGCTTCCGCAAAGGTGTAGGAACTCCATACCGAATACCCGGTAACGGCTCCACACAGGCATAGAAAGATAATGCTGAATAGTCTGATCTGCTTAAAACTCGATTCTATGTTTTTTAATGATTTGAATTCCATTTGTCTATTTATTTAAAAAGTTATTTTCCAAGAAGTCGACCGGCTACATTTCCTGTTGCGGCTCCTGCTGCACCTCCCGCTATCGAACCCGCTTTTCCAGCCGTATTGCTGACATTACGACCATAATTTCCCATTCCTCCTGCCTGAATAATCCACCCAGCTACAGTTGGAATAGTAAAGTATCCGATGATTCCAATAATCAAAAAAATGATATACACTACGTTGGATGAATCTATGGAGTAATTTGGATTATTCTGCAACTGAGAAATATCATTCTGCAACATCAATACTTGTATTTTGGCAAGAATAGTACTGAATAAATCGGATACCGGGAGCCATAGATAAACACTCACATAACGTGTGATCCATTGGGTCATGGTAGACTGAAATCCATCCCATACGCTTATGGCAAAGGCTATGGGGCCAAGGATAGCCAAAACTATTAAGAAAAAGGTGCGAATGGTATCAATCACCAACGAAGCTGCTTGAAACAATATCTCTAACAATTCCCGAAAAAAGTCCCGTATGGATTTTTTCATGCTGTACATTCCCTTTTCAATATACATCCCCGTCATGGTAGCTAAATCGCCGGGACTCCAGCCCAACTCATCGAGTTGCTTATCAAATTCTTCATTGCTTACCAGATAAGCAGTTTCAGGATTTTTCAAGGCAGCATCATATTCTAATTTATCTTTCTGCTTTTGATAGCCCTCCATATCAAAAGTTTGTGATTGGAGCATTTGATTTGTGCCTTGAACAACCGGACTTAGTATCCCGTTGATAGTACCCAGCACAAAGGTTGGAAAGAACATAATGCACAAACCAATGGCAAATGGGCGAAGCAGCGGATAAACATCAATTGGTTCCGTCCTTGCTAAAGATTGCCACACCCGTGAGGAAACATAAAACAAAGCTCCCAAACCGGCTATTCCTTTGGCTACCCCTGCCATATTGGAGCAAAGAGGCATCATTTCTACATATAGACTCCGCAGAATCTGGTGCAACGTTTCGAATTCAATAGATAACATCATAGCTTACCAGTATTTTTCGTTGGTGTCATATAAAGCTTTCACTCTGTCTGTGTCGCCAGTCCGTTGTGAACGAAAATAACTTACAGCAATATTTTTGTTTGTATAATAAGTGACCAGGTTACGATATTTCTTTACCGAGTTGTAGGTACGGTCAATAATATCCAGCCGCTCTTTATCAGTCATGGAAAGTCCATTGGAACTTACTACCGCTTTTAATTCGACAAGAAGATCACTACTTTGCTCTAATAGTTTGGCATAACCAAAAGCAATGGCTCCCAACTCTTGTACTGTATAGTTCTTGTCAATGAGCATTTTTTGAAAACTATTGACATAAATGTCCGAAATCTCACCCACCATCAAGATAGTTTGTTGTACTTTCTTTGCATCCTTGACTAAATTACTGACAGTCTTCAAAGCATCATAATACTTCTTGCCTTGCTCATAGAGTTTCACAGTTTCTTTGAAATTGTTCACCATGTTCGAGGCGGTTGTGGAGGTTTCAATCACTTGTTTGGTAGTATTTACGATACCTTGAACCATGTTGGTAGGATCAAATGTGACAAATTGGGCTTTCGAGGAAATGACGCAAGTCATTAGGAAAATGGCTGCTAAATAGATTTTTGTTTTCATTTTAAGAATGGATTTTGAAAATTAATTTTAAAAGTAAATGCTACTGGATTATTTCTAAATTTGAAATGAAATGACATAAAATCATGAGCAAAACTGATAATCATGAGCAAAACTGATCATTATTCTTTTTGGATTTGTTTTGTTTCACAAAGCTGTTTGATGGCTAATTCGATATTCCCATCCAGCTTTTCTACGAGATTGAATAGTTCTACTTTTTCTGATTCTTCAGTGGTATAAGTAAGATATTCCTCCATGGACACTTCCGTGGCATAGACGGCAGATTGAGTACCACCCAAGCCTATCCAAACCTCTTTATACAGCCGGTTTGGATTATTTGCCAGATTAATGGAAAGTATTTGTGCTTTCTCCTTTTCTGTAAGTCCCAACAGTGCCTGAATAGCGTCAAACTTATTCATGTACTTACGTTGATCCAGGAGAATTTTACAGTCCGAATTGTTGATGATGGATTCTTTGACAATAGGTGAAGCAATAATATCTTCCACTTCCTGCGTTACTACAATGGCTTCTCCAAAATACTTTCGGACAGTCTTGAAAAGGTATTTGATGTATTCGGCCATGCCTTCTTTGGCTATTGCCTTCCAGGCTTCTTCAATCAGGATAACCTTTCGAATTCCTTTAAGTCGTCTCATTTTATTGATAAAGACTTCCATGATAATAATGGTGACAATGGGAAATAAAATGGGATGGTCCTTGATGTTGTCCAGTTCAAAAACGATAAATCGTTTGGAGAGTAAATCAATCTGTTTGTTGGAATTTAGTAGGTAATCATATTCTCCGCCTTTGTAATACGGTTCGAGCACATTCAAAAAGTTGGCAATGTCAAAATCTTTTTCCCTGACTTTCTTCCCATTCAAAACCTCATGGTAATCTGTTTTAATATACTCATAGAAGCTATTGAAACTAGGTGCTAATTCCTTGGATTTGATTTTGTCGATATACAAACTCACTGCATTGGAAAGAGCCACTTCTTCAGCACGGGTCGGAGGCTCATCATCCCTCTTCCATAAAGTCAGAATCAATGTTTTGATACTTTCCCGCTTTTCAATATCATATACGCCATCTTCGGTAAAGAAAGGGTTAAACGCTATTGGATTCTGCTCTGAATAGGTAAAATAAACGCCATCTTCACCCCGGGTCTTACGATTGATCATTTCACAAAGTCCAAGGTAACTATTACCGGTATCAATCAACAGAACATGCGAACCTTGTTCGTAATACTGACGTACCATGTGATTCGTAAAAAAAGATTTACCACTGCCTGATGGTCCAAGAATAAACTTATTTCGGTTGGTGATGATGCCTTTTTTCATGGGCAAATCCGAAATATCCACATGGATCGGTTTACCGGTCAGCCTATCCACCATTTTTATTCCAAAGGGAGAAACAGAGCTTTTGTAATTCGTTTCTTCGGTGAAAAAGCAAATACCCTGTTCTATGAACGTATAAAAACTTTCTTCTACCGGAAAGTCCGCTTGATTGCCCGGAATGCCTGCCCAAAATAGCGTTGGAGTATCCACTGTGTTGTGCCTGGGTTTACATTCCATAAGGGCCAATTGACTGCCTACATCATTTTTGATGTGTTTGAGTTCCTCCCGGTCATCACTCCATGCCATTACGTTACAATGGCAACGGATAGAGGTAAGTCCGTAGCTGTGGGCTTCATTCAGGTATTTGTCAATCCACTCCTTATTGATTTGGTTGCTCCGGCTGTATTTCGATAACGAGTGCATATTACGCCCCATCTTTTCGAATTTTTGGAGATTCTCAACACTGTCATCAATGAATAGGTATTGATTGTAAATGTGATTACATGAAAGTAGCAATCCTACCGGAGAGGCAAATGACAACCTGCAATCGGAACGGTCGGTGGACAGTTTCTCGTATCGGATATCCGTTCCTACGCTAGCAGGCAAATCATCCACATCCGACAGGGTATGCAAACAAAGAACATTATCTCCAATCAACATCTCTTCAGCTTTGAGGGTAATATCTTTGAGCGTGGTGGTATTTTCCTGTGACATTGAAAAGTATTTTTCCACAATTCCGGCTCTGGATTCAGTCCCTACAATCTCATCGGTGTTCAGTCGGATAAGGGTAATGAATCCGCCATCGTTGACAATCCTTTCAAATTGTCCCACTGCTTCCAGAAATCTCTCAACAATTTCCTTGTCCCGAAACTCTTTGGGAATAATAGAACCACGGCACAAAGTCGAAAAATTACTCTGCATCCGTAAACGTTCCTTGGTGGTCTTGGTCAAAAATAGATAACAAGTGTGATTCAGGTAAGGACGTTCATTGAAGTGACGTTCAAAACTTCGGGAGAGAAAACTCATTTTCTCTTGTTTGATTTCCGGTTCGTATTGTTCCTTGATATACCAATCCTGTTTGTGCACGATACAATAATCAGGAAGCACCTTTACTGCCTTTGTCCAGGAAGAATGGATGGCTTCATATTCCTTACCGGTAACTGTAAAGAGTTCGGGAAGTTCCACTTTAAAGGCAACCGTAATATCGGCGTCCTTCGAAATGATGCAACCCATTTCCACTCCCCAAATCGGGAATTTACTTTCAAGCGTTGCTGCTTTTAATATGTTTCTCATACTTCTTTTTGATGAATGTGTTTGAATAATCGAGGAATTTTTTTGCGGTTAAGAAGGTACTTCGGGTGATTTCGGATTGCACTTAACTTCATAAGTCCGTATTCACCATATTTGTGATTTAGTGCGAAAGTTTGCCATACAAGAACAGATGAAGCGATAACACCAAAACCAATACAGAACCATTGGCCTATTCCTGTCAGATACAGAATTACGAACAGCACAAAGATGGTGAGCAGTCCACCAGCAAAAAGGAAGAGGTACTGGCTTTTCAGACCTTTGAACTCCACCGATTTGCCGATACCCCTATTAATTGGATAGTCTGCCATTGCCTTACAAGAAAAAGGAACGCAAGACGGTAGCTGCCACAATCAGAAAGATACAAGCTCCAAACCAGGATGCCGCTGTTTTGCTGGTATCCGGGTCACCTGAAGAAAACTTACTGTATACCTTTACACCGCCTATCAGTCCGATAACGGCCCCTATAGCATAAATCAATTTGGTAGCCGGTTCGAAATAGGATGTAACCATGGTGGTAGCCTCAGTAATGCCTCCGGAACCATTTCCTTGCGCCAAAAGAGAAGCATAGGCAGTTAGCATGCAAATTGCTGTTAGAAATACTTTTTTGTTAGTCATAATATATATTTTAAAATTATCAGTAATCGAAATTGATTTAAACAATGTATATAAGTGTTTTTAGATTGCGTTTAAGTGAAACTACACACCATTAGCCATAATTGATTTTCTTCATGTTGTTTGTTTATTATAGAAAATTGTTTATCTCGAATTGCTGAAAGTCACCATCGCGACTTTCAGCATTCATTGCGTTTGTCTCATTAGAATTTATATTGTACTTATTCAGCATCTCTGCTACCCGTTCTTTGCCTCCAGAAATTTGTGAAACCATGAGTTGAAATAGCTCGGTTTGTTCCATCTGCTGAATCGTGTTCACGGCAATGAGTTCTGATTCTAATGAAGATCCGCTTTGCTTCATAACCTGAACAAGATTTTCCATCTCATCATAGGGAATACCTGTTGCAGGTCCGGAGATTTCATCGTCTACAAAGCAATCCAAATCTTCTTCCTCTTGTAATTCTTCTTCATTGTATTCAGATTCTATGTCCAAATTCAATAATTCAGGAGAGTCGGAAAATACGCTGTCTAATTCACTGATGTCGACCACTGGCGAGCTGGAATTTTCATTTGATGCAGCAAATGTAGTGGCGTTTTCAATCGGTTTTTCTTTTTGACATAGCGTGTCATCGTTTGTCACAACATGGCTTAATTGAGTTTTCGTTTTACCCATTATATCATCATCGTCCGAATAAATTGGAGTGACGTTGGGTGGAAGTTTTACTTTCGGATAAAAGAACTTTTTTATTCTTTTACGTTGAAGATAAAGCAGTAACCAAACAAGGTACAAGAGAATGGATAGTAATAATATGTTTATCATTACGATATGGGTTTTTTGAATTTGTTTTCGTACAAATTGTTGATTTCATCTTTGTGACTTTCAAGATGATGGAGGATGATATTTTCCACATAGCTGCTAATGTTGGCTTTATGGCCTCCAATCATGTTGACGATACTTAAAAGGGTGAAATGTGTCTCTCTGGAAATGTAAATGCTTTGACGATCGGTAAGATCTACCTTTTCAAAATAGGTCTCCCTGTATTCCGACTGTTCTGATCGTCTTCGCTTTTGAGATTCCTTGATTTTAGGAGTTTCGATTGCAGGTTCATCTTCTTTGATGATAGTGGAAAGTTCTTTCTCGTTCGAGGATTCCTTTTTCATAGGAAAACCTTGCGAAATAACTTCTCTCATAAAATCCTCATCCACTTTCGGGATCGTTGTTTGCTTTGCCATAATATTTATAACTTAATGATGTGAGCCATCTCAATTAATAGTTCTTCCAGATTACTCCCTTTGATCATTTTCTTATCGGCTGGAAATAGGGTGGAACGAAATACAGGTTTCCGATTACCGGATAATTCCTTGTTGTAGCGTTTGGTATCAGGGATAAAGGTGCGAAGTATCGGAATACCAAATTCGTGGATAGATTTTTCGTAGATGTCATACAAATCTGTTTTTTCTCGTCCATCGACCTGATTCCAAAAAAGATGAAGCTCTTTAAGTCTCAAGGATGTATTACTAACCAATAATTCATTGACGGAAAGGGCAAACGCCAGGCAACTTTCCAAAACCAATCGGTCTGCAATTATGGGGGTGAAAATGTAATCCATGTTCGCAAGTGATTGTAAAACTCCGGCACTATTCACAGTACCTGGCAAGTCGAAAAATACTGCATCAAATTCCATGTCCGAAGACGATAAAAAGCTGTTAGCCGATGCGATGGCATCCTCGGGTGAGCTACAAATAATCGGATAGGCCTTTTTATTCAATTGCTTGAACTGATTATAGGCTATCAGCTTGTAATAGTCATCCGTTTCCACTTGTTGGGTATCCCGTTTACGCATGGCAATAATGCTGTATTGTGGATAATCACAATCCAACACCGCCACATTATAGCCTTTGAGGTAATGCAGATAACTAGCCGCTAAAACGGTAAAAGTCGTTTTGCCAACTCCTCCCTTTTGGGTAGAGAAGGCGACAAACAATGTTTCTTTCTTCATTTCAATCATTTTTTAAGTTTTTAATTCTGGGTTGTATTATTGTTATACCTCATTCCTGAATTCAAGAATGTATGTTTGCCAGTTTTCAAGATTTTATGGAATCAAGAATTCTTGGTGTCTTGTTGTCAAGACTTCTTGGTGTCAAGACTTCAAAAATGCATGTTGTCAAGATTTCTTGTTGTCAAGGTTTCAAGAATGCATGTCGTCAAGATTTCAAGGTGTCAAGATTTCATGGCGTCAAAAATTCATGGTGTCATGGTTTCAAGAATTCAATTTTTATTGAAGTCAATTATTCATTTATTCAATCATTAAATACTTCTTTCAATCGTTCCTGATTTATTGTTATCAAGAAAGCAGTAAAGCAATATTTCAAGCAAATAAAAACATTAAATCGACCTCTTTTTCAATCTGTCCTCGTTTGGCACTCTCTGACCTATTTTGTCCTATATCCAACTATGGTAAAGCTGGAAAACAGATACTAATTTTGCGCTGTCATGAAACAAGAGAATATGAGTAGGCTATATACGTAGTCAATAATGCTAATCACATTTGCATTTGGCAAATGGCAAGTTGTATTTTGAGCTGCTTGAAATTCTTTCAGCAGCTCAAAATGACTTGCCCTTTCAGGGGAAGCGCACCCTCCGAAGTCGGTGCTTTAGAAGAAGAATTTATGGAGCTAATAGCTCAAAAGTAAAATTACAAGTATATGAAAACAGAAGTGAAAAAAACACCTCGAAAAACCAAAGTAGGAAGGAATCAAAAGATCGATCCGGCTATATTTCGTTATTCTATAAGTTTCAATTCGGTAGAACATGTCGCGTTTTTAGGTCGTTTTGATGAATCCGGAATGAAGGTAAAAGCGCATTTTATCACCGCTTGCATCTTCAATAAAACGATTCGGATAGTCAAATTGGATAAAGCAGTGATGGATTATTATATGCGATTGACAACTTTTCACTCACAATTTCGTGCCATTGGGGTCAATTATAATCAGGCGGTGAAATCCATAAAATTTGCTTTTGAAGAGAAAAAAGCCCTTTACTATTTGGCAAGATTGGAGAAGGCAACCCTTGAACTGGTCGTATTGAACCGTCAGATTATTGACCTGACACAGGAATTTGAAATCAGAATATACGGTTCAGAGGATACAGAACCATCATTAATTGATAACAGAATACAGAAATGATAATCAAGAATGGTCGCTAAAATAAGTTCAGGGAATTCTATTTTTGGAGCTTTAGCCTACAATCAAACAAAGGTAGATGAGCAAAAAGCGAAGGTAATTCTTACCAATCGGATGATAGAACCCCGGAATGGGAACTATACGGTAGGAGTCAGTATGCGTTCGTTTGAACCCTATCTGGCAGCAAATCAAAAGACGGAAAGCCCTATTTTGCATATATCACTAAATCCCGATCCGAAAGATGTTCTTTCCGATGAACAACTCTCAGAAATAGCACAGGAGTATATGGATAAATTGGGTTATGGCAACCAACCTTTTATTGTTTACAAGCACGAGGACATTAACCGCCATCACCTCCACATCGTATCAGTTCGGGTAGACGAAAATGGAAAGAAACTGGATCACAATTTTGAATACCGGAAATCCATGGAGATATGCCGTAATATCGAACAAAAGTATCATTTGATACCGGCTGATAAGAAAGAAAAACAACCTGAGACTCCAATCAAAGGGATTCAATATGGCGAGGAAAATTTAAAAAATCAGATAGGGGGTGTCATTCGTCCGTTGGTGAAATCCTATTATTTTCAGACCATGGGAGAATACAAAGCCTTATTGTCATTGTATCACATTACGGTCGAAGAAATCAAAGGTGTTACAGCAGATAAGATGTTTAACGGCTTGGTATATTCTGCCATCGATGACAAAGGAGAACGTATAGGCAAGGCTTTCAAATCATCTCTATTTGGTAAGTCGGTTGGATATGAAGCTTTGCAACAACGAATGGCTCAATCAGGAGAAATTATTAAGCAAAAACAATTGAAAGAAAGAACAAGAGCTGTAGTTACCAAAGCAATGAAATTACCTCTAAATAGAGCTGACTTTGAGAAACAACTATCCGCTAATAATATTAATGTAGTGTTCCGATATAACGATGCAGGACGTATCTATGGAGTTACATTTATCGACCAACAAAATAAATGTGTGCTCAACGGTTCCCGTCTGGGTAAGGAGTTCTCGGCGAATGTCTTTAATGAGCTCTTCACGTCATCTAATGAGAATAGCGACAAGCAATCGAAGCAACATACTAATAATAATGTGGAACATACTAACGAGCCTGATTTCAAGTCTCAACATGATACCGAAAATTCCAATGACTCTCTCAATTTATTCAGTATGGAGACCAACGGAGGTATTGATTCGGAGGAAGAAGCTTTTATCCGTCGGATGAAAAAGAAGAAAAAGCGGAAGAAACGAACTTGATAAAATGCAAACAATAGAAAAGCAACAAAAATAAACTAGTAATATAACAAACAACGGAATTATAAACAAACGAATTCAAACTAAAAAACAACCATTATGCAACAAGAAGATGATTTAAGAGGCTTAGCAAAAGTCATGGAATTTATGCGAGCCATCAGTATAATTTTCGTACTGATAAATATCTATTGGTACTGTTATGAAGCTTTCCAACAGTGGAACCTGACTATTGAAACATTGAACAAAATCCTATTGGGCTTTCAACGAACGTCAGGATTATTCTCCTCTATCCTGTGGACAAAGTTGTTCGCAGTGGTTTTTCTGGGGTTGTCATGCCTGGGCACCAAAGGCGTAAAAGAAGAGAAAATTTCATGGACAAAAATCACAATTCTCCTGATTATTGGAAGTCAGTTGTTTTTCCTTAATTGGTGGATACTATCTTTGCCTCTACCAATATTGGCAAATGTGGCTTTTTATATTTCCACCTTGACCATTGGGTATATTTGTATGATGATGGCCGGGTTGTATATGAGTCGATTATTGAAGAATAGCCTGATGGATGATGTGTTCAACAACGAGAATGAAAGCTTTATGCAGGAAACCCGGCTAATGGAAAATGAGTATTCCATCAACCTGCCTACTAAATTTTGGTATAAGAAGAAACAGTGGGATGGTTGGATTAACATCGTCAATCCTTTTCGTGCCACCATCGTGTTGGGAACGCCCGGTAGTGGTAAATCGTATGCTGTAGTCAATAATTTTATCAAGCAACAAATTGAGAAAGGCTTTGCAATGTATATCTATGATTTTAAGTTCGACGATTTATCGACTATTGCTTACAACCATTTGCTAAAACATCGTGACAAGTATAAAGTGGCTCCCAAGTTTTATGTCATTAATTTCGATAATCCGAGAAAAAGTCACCGCTGTAATCCAATTAACCCAACGTTTATGACAGACATCAGCGATGCTTACGAAAGTGCTTACACGATTATGCTTAACCTTAATCGCAGTTGGATACAAAAACAAGGAGATTTCTTTGTCGAATCTCCGATTATTCTGTTGGCTGCTATAATTTGGTATTTGAAAATCTATAAGGACGGAAAATATTGCACCTTTCCCCATGCCATTGAATTTCTGAATAAGAAATATTCCGATACTTTTACGATTCTTACTTCTTATACCGATCTTGAAAATTACCTTTCACCATTTATGGATGCCTGGGAGGGAGGTGCGCAAGATCAATTACAAGGACAAATTGCATCAGCCAAGATTCCACTTTCCCGTATGATTTCACCACAACTCTATTGGGTGATGACCGGTGATGATTTTACCCTGGATATCAATAACCCCGAAGCACCCAAAATTCTTTGCGTGGGTAATAACCCCGACCGGCAAAGTATTTATTCGGCAGCACTAGGATTATACAACAGCCGTATTGTAAAGCTTATCAATAAGAAAGGACAACTTAAAAGTTCCGTAATTATTGATGAGCTACCGACGATTTATTTTCGTGGGTTGGATAACTTGATTGCCACCGCCCGTAGTAATAAAGTGGCAGTATGTTTGGGATTTCAGGACTACAGTCAATTGAACCGAGATTATGGAGACAAAGAAGCGAAAGTAATTCAGAATACGGTTGGGAATATATTCAGCGGACAAGTGGTAGGCGAAACAGCTAAAAACCTATCTGATCGTTTTGGTAAAGTTCTTCAACTGCGCCAATCCATGACCATCAACCGTCAGGATAAATCTACTTCCATAAGTACTCAGTTGGATAGTCTTATTCCAGCTTCAAAGATAAGTAACCTGACCCAAGGTGTTTTTGTGGGAGCTGTCTCCGACAATTTTGAGGAACGCATTGAGCAAAAGATTTTTCATGCAGAAATAGTGGTAGATAATGCCAAAGTAGCAGCGGAAACAAAAGCCTATAAAATGATACCAGAAATTGCTTCCTTTATTGATAGAGATGGTAACGATAACATGAAACTAGAAATTGACAAAAACTATAATCGAATTAAACAAGAAGTTGCCCAAATTATCGTAGACGAGATGGAACGAATTAGAAATAATCCAGAATTGAGCCATTTGGTGAAGAAATAGAATTTCATATTCAATTGCGAAGTGAAATCATAATTGCCCATTATTTGTTTATTTTAGTAGTTTATATCATACTATTAGTATGACATAAACTAATGACATAAACTATTGATATAGAATTCTGGTAAGATTCTATTAATAAAAAAGCTATATATCTTGTTTGTTTTATGAATTTAGTTTATTTTTGTGCTCTAAACTATACTAATAGTATGATAAAAGAGTCGAAAATAAACATATTAGTTCAGAAACTACCCAAAGGGCTTATCTTACTTTCTCCGTGGTTGTCTGCAGAAGGATATTCATATGAACTTCAACAACGTTACCGGAAGAGTGGCTGGTTAAAGTCAATAGGAAAAGGAGCTATGATTAGGACAGGAGATGAACTAAGTTTATCAGGTGCTATTACAACTCTTCAAACTCAGGCAAAAGCAAGTGTTCACGTTGGAGGGCGATCTGCCTTAGAACAATTGGGTTTAGCGCATTATCTTCAAGTCAATTCAAGTGAGTTAACTCTATTTGCTGAAGGACGATTCACATGGCCATTATGGTTTAAGAATAATAAATGGGATATGGAAGCCAAATTATATTGTACGTCACTGTTTAAGAGTAAAGAAATTGGTATGGTTGATTACATGGATGGAGAATTAAAGATGAAGATTTCAGGTGCTGCAAGAGCAATAATGGAATGTTTATCGTTGACTCCAAACCAATTTCCATTGAATGAAGCATATGAGTTAATGGATGGATTAACGACTCTAAGACCTCTACAAGCTCAAGAACTATTAGAAAATTGTAAATCAATCAAAGTAAAACGGCTATTTCTTTTTTTTGCAGAAAAGGTAGGGCATAGTTGGTTTAAATATATTGATATAAAAAAAATAGATTTAGGATCCGGCAATCGGAGTCTGGCTAAAGATGGGGTTTTAGTTTCTAAATATCAGTTAGTTGTTCCCAAGGAGCTAATTTAAATATGAATAAAAATGATGCAAACTATTTTAAGAGCCACAATGTATGAATGAAGCATATAAGAAACAAGTTGCGTTGTTGTTGAGAATATTACCAGAGGTATCTGTAGAGAAAAAATTTGCTTTACATGGTGGTACTGCAATTAATTTGTTTGAGCTAAATTTGCCACGCTTGTCTGTTGATGTTGATCTAACCTATACTACTTTTGGTGATAGGACTCAAGATTTAAAAACAATTCGTTTATTGTTAGAGAATTTAAAGACACGAATTCAAAAGAGAATACCGGCCATTCGTTTTTCAAATCCGGTTGTTGCATCCGAAAACTTAAAGTTAATATGCTCAACAAGTGAAGCTACAGTAAAGATAGAGGTAAATCAAATAAACAGAGGATTGATAGGAGAATCAAGACTTATGCCATTATGTGAAAATGCACAAGCCGAATTTGATAGTTTTTGTGAGATGTCAGTTGTTTCTGCTAAACAGTTATGGGGAGGAAAAGTTGTTGCAGCATTGGATAGACAACACCCCAGGGATTTATTTGACATAAATAACTTATTAACGGTAACTGGCTTTACTGAAGATATAAAATCTGGATTCATATTTTTCTTGTTGTGTAGTAAAAGACCCATACATGAGTTGTTAAACCCACAACTGATTAATCATGAAGCTGTGTTTAGTAGTCAGTTTAAGGGGATGACAGATCAACCTTTCACTTATAAAGAATATGAGGCAGTTAGAACTCTATTAATAGACACTATTCATAAGAGCTTAACTAAAGATGACAAAGAGTTCTTAATGACTTTTGTAAATGGAGAGCCTACTTGGGGAAAAGTCAACTATAGTTTGTATCCTTCAATTAAATGGAAATCAATGAATATTGATAACTTGAAAAGAACTAATCCAGATAAATTTCAAGAACAGATTGCATTGTTAAAGAAGTTGCTTTAATACTCTTCTTCCTTTTTGTGGATGAGAATTCGTTTTGATAGAGTAAATGAACTCGATGGGATTGAACAGATTTTAATTCCGCGAAAAGTATAATATTCGTTTTTTTTTCATAAGTGTTAATGAAAATATCATTTGGTAGCGGATTTAAATGTAACGAATTTGATAATTAAATTGAAAAGAATTTGTAGCTGTTTAATGTTCTGATTGTAAATATATTATTGAATTATTATTTCACAAAAGTAGTCGATATTTGTGAAATGTATAACTCATATACAATACTATATTATTTTAGAGTATAATAAAGATAACATGTTTGCAGGGAATTACAAAATGGCTATAATAAAAAACTGAAACTCTAAGCCATAGGCATGGAAGCGGCTTCGGAAGTAAAGAAAGCTTTTACGCTGTATTCAGAAAGTTGACAGGTAAAAAATACTGTCCGAATATTTTGCAGGTTTGTAAAGTAGGGAATTCTCTTAATGGTTGAGTATTTGAGACGATAAACCAGAACTTTAAAATCCTCTCGATTGTTGTTTCATTTGATATAAGTAAATAACTAATTGTTTCTCATTACAAACGAATGGGAGATAGGTAGATTCTCGAGATTAACTTTCCCAGATAATACTCAAAACGGTTTTGAAACTTTTAGTTGGAATACAAAATTCATAGAAAGTAGAATCTTCATTATCATATTCATTAAGTTCAAACCAAGTTGATTTATAAATCTCTTGTGGTTTATCTTCAAAAGAATATATATAATCATAATTATTTTCAATATGCTCAGCAGCAACAGAATCTTTTGGTGGGAATAGATGAACATAATTTCCCAGTTTTACTTTCATATCAGATGATTTCTTCCAATACTTAACTCTATCATTTTCAATAAAAACAACACAAATCGGATGTAAATTGGCATCAATATATTTGAAAGTAGTAGCAGTAATACTTGTTTTAAATTTTTCTGCAAGTTTCTTTATCATTAATGGTGAGAACTTCTTTATACTTGCTTCTGAAATAAAAACTTTTTGAGGCATAAGCAATTCACTTGCAAATTCATTAGCTTCCATCTCTTGACTGCCCATTTTCAAAGCTTTTTCCATCCCAGAAAAGATGTCAAAGTTAGAAGATGAATCATCTGTTATTTGAAGATGTCGATGCATAATTAAATGACCAATTTCATGTGCAATTACAAATCGCTTTCTTCCTTCAAATTGTATGTTTGAATTAACCTTTATGATGACTTTGCTTTTTCCAAATATAATTTTCCCATCACAATTTTTCAAAAACTCTTCAATAACAATAACATCTAAGCCAGTTACTTCATATAACCCGGATGCAAATATATCAATAGGAATATCTATAATATCATCAAATCCTAAATCTGATAATAATTTTTGAGCATGAACATGTCCATTAGTCAATCTTGCCATCTTTTTCTAATTTTTCTAATAATTCGATAAGATTATTATCTTTAATCATCGATATAATATCATCTTTTGAAAGAGATTCAAGACTCCTAAAAAACATAGGAGAAAAATTATTCTGAAAATTCTGCTTTAAATATGAAACAGGCTTTTCAATATTTTTATTAATAGCATCTTTCAACTGGTTTGCCAATTCTAGTAATTCTTTATTATGTTTTTGCTTAGCAATTGCTTTAGTCATGAATGCTAATTGTTTCTTTTTTTTTGCATACCGTTCAAAATTTTGAACGGTATCTTTAACAAGATCATTAATTGTTTCCTGATCTGCATTTAAATAGAAATCAAACAAGGCATCATCAATATTTTTGTTTATTCTTGCGCTCATAATACTTTAATTGCTTTTGGTTGAATTTTTTTAAGTTTTCTTTCAAGTCTGCGAGTAATGTTATAGACTTCTTTCTCAGATATGCCAAGATCTTTTGCAATTAAATTGGCTTTTGTCATGCCATCTATCCAATAATCAAATATGATTAACTCGTCATCATCTGCTTTTTCTTCTTTAAGCATATGTATAATTAAATTTTTCTGTTCTTCATTAGATTCGAAATTGTTATCAGGTATGTCCTCAATTTCGACATCATCAATTTTTCTTTTGTTAGTTTTAAAGTAATTACTGATTTCACTTTTTAAACAACCGAAAAGAAATTCAACAAAAGGACATTTAGCATTGTTCCAGTCCCTTTTATTTTCCAAAACTTTTAAGAAAATATCACTTACAAAATCTAATGGGTCTTTTCCATCGAAATCTTTAACATCCTCAGAGTTTAATCGATAAGACGCATAAGATACCATTCGATCAATAACAGGATCTAAATCACATTTATTAAACTCTTCATATACATTCATATTTAGGGGTTTTCAAATTAAGATGCTAAAATACTAAAATAATTTGCCATTAACGGCGAAAATATATAATTAATTAGCATATATATTTGAAAGGACTAATAATTGTTTTTATTTGATGGTCAATTATATATTACAAAACAAATAAAATGTTTTCCTCAGACATCTTATTTGATAGTTAACATGAGGGATAAATAAATTTTTAAAATTAGTTTTTTATGGAATCAGAAGATTTAAAAAAACAAGAAACGGAAGAATACGAAAATCATGTTCTTCGCTTGATTGTAAATGAAACAAGTTACAAATGGGAGCATCAGTACATTACTGGAACTCAGTTAAAACAACTGGGGAATATTCCTCACAGTGAAAAACTTTTTCTAGCGATAAAACGCCCGTGGGAAGATGAACCGATTTCGGATGATACCAAAGTGGATTTAGCAAGGCCTGGCATTGAAAAATTTTATTCTAAAGATGTGGATGAATTCATGCCTGTCACAATTATTGTAAATGGAAGGCCTAAGACTTGGTCAGAAAGAAAAATCAGCTACGAACAGGTGGTAAAGCTTGCTTTCCCAAACTATATAGAGAATGAGGCTATTGTTTATACAGTTACTTACACTAACGGTCCTAAGCGAAATGAAGAAAGCTCAATGGTTAAGGGAGATGTTGTATTTGTAAAAAATCAAATGATATTCAATGTCACACCAACTAATCGTTCATAGTCCTGATTTGAAGCAACTCAGGGATGAAGGTTTCGAAATTGAGGTAAAAGGTGGATATTTACTTATCCACCATATACCTTATGTAAATTCTTCAAAGGAAGTAAAATTTGGTACTTTGGTTTCTACATTGAATATGAGTGGTTCAACGATAGTTAAGCCTGAAACTCATGTAATCCATTTTATTGGTGAACATCCATGTGAAAATGCAGGTAGAAAAATGACTGGAATTCAATATGCATCAAACATACAGACATTTGCAAATGATATTGTTATTCAACATTCTTTTTCAAATAAACCTAATGAAGGGTATGCAAACTATTATCAAAAAGTTTCAAGATATGCAGAGATGATATCAGCTCCTGCAATTTCGTTAGATAAAGGAGTTACAGCCAAAACATTTCGACCAATCATTGATGAAGAAGAACAAAGTGTCTTTCAATACTTAGATACAAATTCGAGCAGAGCAAATATCAATATGATAAGCGCAAAGTTTGAGGGTCAGAAAATTGTAATTATTGGATTGGGTGGAACCGGTGCGTATATTCTGGATTTGGTAGCTAAGACTCCTGTTGCTGAAATTCACCTGTATGATGGTGACAGTTTTCTTGTGCATAACGCTTTTCGTTCACCCGGTGCAGCATCTATTGAAGATTTGGAAAAGGGTATTGCAAAGACTGATTATTATAAAACGATTTATTCGAATATGCATAAGCATATTTACTCACATCCGTATTATATTGATGAAGCGAATATTTCAGAAATAGCTCAAGCTTCGTATGTGTTTTTGGCGATTGATAAGGAAGCAGTTAAAAAGACGATTATTGACTTTTTGCTTTCGCATGAAATTTCATTTTTTGAAGTTGGTCTTGGGGTAAATACTGTAGATGATTGTTTGGTAGGAACTTTAAGAGTAACCACAGGAACAAACAGTAAGCATGACCATTTAGGAAATCGAATATCTTATGGTGACGATGTGAATAATGAATATGCAACCAATATTCAGATTGCAGATTTGAATTCGCTGAATGCAGTGCTGGCTGTTATTAAATGGAAAAAACTAACCGGTTTTTATCAGGATTTAAAAAAGGAGCATAATACCACTTACTCAATTAATGTTTCTCAACTAACTAACGATGATACTGACTCATAAGTTTGTCGAATATATTCCCGATGAAATTGAAGAAGGGGTTTTATATATTTCAATTCCATTTTGTACGGCTATACATAAATGTGTGTGTGGATGTGGCAATGAAGTTGTAACACCCATTTCAAGGAAAGGCTGGAAATTGAGTTTTGATGGTGAAAGTGTTTCACTAAGCCCATCCATCGGAAGTTGGAATTTATCTTGTAGTTCACATTATTTTATTACAAACAATAGTGTTAGATTTGTCAGAAAGTGGGTTGATGAATACTTTAAACTAAATATAATTGAAAGTAATTTTAAGAAGATAAGTAAAAAAAAGAGGAAGGGTAAATAACTGAAATTTTACTTTAAATCATACCAAGATTAATAATGTGATAATTACAAACAACTGACAAATAGACAGCTTGGCAGGTTTAATGCTTATTTAATCAATAAATAATGACAATATCCGACATTTATTTATATTTGATCGCAATTTTTTACATTGGAATAATGTTTGAAAAAGAAAAAAGCAATAGCTTGCAACTATTGCTTCTAAAAAGGTTAATACGACGGTAAAAACCTAACCTAACAAATAAATATCTGCTTTAAGTTCAACAAAAGTAATATTATATTTTTATATTACAATAGATTCAAGTTTGTAAAGGTTTATCCGTCCAGCAACTGCGCGCTGGAAAGAAATTTGCAATATGCAATGCAGACAGGAATGTTCCGAACTGGTAATATATCGGATAAAACTATTAATTATTATGCCTGATAATCTATTAAAAAGGAGACCTCAAGATTCAAGTCGTGTTAATGTACATGAAGATTATGAAGTAAATTGGTGGTGTGGCGAATTTGGGTGTACAAAAGCACAATTAATTGCTGCAGTTAATACTGTAGGTGTTTCTGCATCTAGAGTTAGAGAATATTTTAAAAAATAACTCTTTTGACAGTATCCTTCATTAATTCCCTTTCTAATACAATTAGAAAGGGAATTTTTATGTGCATTTCCACCCATCTAACTTGGGTCTATGATCCGTGTTATTACAGAATAATTAATATCAGATGTAGAAACCCAACCTGCTGGCACTGATTTGTATTCCGTGTCCTTGAAGCAACAAAAAACGCAAACCATTCAGTTCTAATATTGGATTTTTAAGAATAAGTCCCTATAATTATGTTAATTGTCAGGAACTATAACTTTTTTTGGTTTTAGTAGTGATAGTGAACTTATCTCTGTTTTATCCGAACTTCTTCTTTTTAACGAGAAGGGTAATTTTACATTTAATAGGTAGATATTCTTATTTTCTATTTCCCAAGTTGCACAATATCCCCCAGTAGCAAGCTGAACTAATTTCTGGAAACAGTTTTTCAATTTTGTAAGTGTACAAATATGGTGATAACGTTTCAGAAGCAATAAGTAATTATGTCCATTGTATAGTATTTTATCACCTATTTGAGCAGCCATATGGTATTATCTAGGTTCAGAACAAAAATAATAAAAAAAATTTATAACTTATTTACATTTGACATTGAAATGTGAATATATTATTTGGAATTATACTTAAATGATTATATTTGCAAGGAAAATATACCTTATGTATACAAACAGCCAATTATAAACTAAACACATTTCAAAAAATGGAAGAATTAGTAAACAAAATCAAAGTCGAATTTGAATCTTTGGCTTCAGATGCAAATCTGCAAATTGAGAAAAGCAATAAAGCTGCTGGTACTCGTGCTCGTAAAAGTTCTCTGGAACTGGAAAAACTATTGAAAGAGTTCAGAAAAGCATCATTGGCAGCTTCAAAGAAGTAATTGCTGTTTTCTTTTTAATGTAAAAAGCTTTCCCTTAATAGGAGAGCTTTTTTGTTGAGAATATTTTCAAGTTAGATGGTTATTCCAAATACTTTTTCAATACTTTTTCTTTCTCGATGTAAATCTTATCTAATTCTTTTTTTATAGATGAAATTTCGTGCTCTAATTTCTCAAATTCGGAGACAATACTTTTTTGTTCATCAGATTTTGGTATTGGAATAAAAATCGATTCAAATGTTTTGGTTGTAATTGCATCAAAAATTGCTCCGGATGCATTGTCCTTGAGTTGCTGTATTTCGTATTTCAAAACATAATATAAAAAACCATTGTCAAAACCATTAATACCTCGCAAACCATAACAAGATTGATTAAAAGTCATTGGAATTGAAAGTTGTGCTATTGCACCGACTGTTCCACGAGCAGAGATAATTATATCACCAGAGTTTAAATATTTTGTACTGCTATTTTTTAAACCTTTTTCAGTAATTTTCTTTTGCGATTCATTAACAAATCTATGTTCATTATTAAAGTCAACAACTGAGAGCCATGGAATATGACCATTCCAATATGTCATTTCTTTAGTGCTTGGTGTTCCGCCTCCAATAATTTGAATATGATTAGTTATTTTACCAACAGGATATGTCGGCTTGATTTCGTTGTAAAAATTTGCCATTTGTTTTTTGAATTTCTCAGATTTCTCTCTACCTATTTTTTCTCTTTGTTCAAGGACACTTATTTCTAGAATGATTTTCTCTTGCAATTCTTTTGGTGGAAGGGGAATAGAAATTTCGCCCATATCTTCATTCATTAACTTTGGATTACCTACGTAATTCACATAGTTCTTTGCAATCTTGTTCAGTATTAGAGTCAAATATTGAAGATTTATATTCTTATCTTTGGCTTTAATTGTTCCACAAACATTTGTGCAATTGAATTTTCCATTTCGATAAAAAACTGTACCTGCATTAGCACCATCAGTAGTCCACGTTGCGTATTCGCCATCGAAATCGAATGTATTTATATAACCAAATATCCCTTCATCAGAAGTTTGTGAAGAATAAACAGGAAATTCACCTTGATTATTCTTTATAAACTCTTTATTGATGACTCTTCCACGACCCAAATTACATAATGATTGAACTTTAATCAAATCCCATTTGCTATTGTTTTGTGTTAGAACTTTTTTTTTGATGCTCAACGAAATAGATTTATCAAAATTAATTTTCTTAAAATCTATTAATCTAATTGTATCAAATAAAGTAATATTCTCTTGCAATGACTTGTCAATGCTGAATTTTTCATTTAAAAATGAACGATAAACATAGTTATTTGCCTTTTTGGGATTTTTCGAATCTTGTTCATCAAAGAGCTTTGTTGTTGGACTTCCATTTTCATCACGATATAACTTTATACCTTCGTGTCCTCTGCGACTGCTAAACTCATAACCGATAAAATCTTTTTCGGCTTGTTTTTCGCCAACTTTAATTAAAACTGTTTGTTGGGGTAATGCTAAAAAGAAATATAACATTTTTTCTTGTTCACGGACAATGACCTTTTCATGAAAGATTTTATCAATCTCGGTATTTTTCTCGCTTTCAGTTTTGTCTTTAAAAGCTTTCTTTTCTTTGAGTTGCTTTATCTCTGTTAGAGAATTAAACCATGTTTTGTAATCGTTAAAAATTTCTTGTAATAGTATAACGTTGTTTGGTTCTTTATTTGCAAATGTGATGTAGTCAGTAAGTTCCAAATTATCAAAGACTTCAGTGACATATTTACTAAACGCATTTTTAATACCGTTTACTGTTGCTTCCTTGGGTTTGTCAAAGAAGTTCTTAATGGCAGCTTCAATTTTCTTCCATTCATTGTTAGATCTGCGTTCCAAAAATAGTGTAACAGTGTTTGTGCCTGTTGCCATAAAGGTACTTGAACCAAATTCGGCTATAGCTTTCAGGTCGAAGTACTTTAGAATAATTTCTCTTGCATCAGAGTATATACCTGAATTACTTAAAATTGAACTTGGTAAAATAATGCCTGCCCAGCCGCCAATTTTCAAAAGTTGTTTGGTACGTTCAATAAACAAACATTCTATTTCTGAACTGTCGTCTGTAAGCCGATTATAAAGCTCGAATGATTCTTCGCCAAACTTCAATGTATTTTTGAATGCCGAAACAGAATAAGGTGGATTTGCAATTAGAATATCGAACTGTGCATTATCCTGTCTGTTTTCATTGCTCGTTTCTTTTAATTTGCCTTTATAATCAGTACTTTTCTTAAAGTTATCCAAACCATCTGCTCTAATGATTATAGCTTCACCATCTCCGTTTAAAAAAGAACTTACTTTAGTTGTTTTTACAAGCCTATAATCGGCTTCAATACCATAAACGTAATCTTTTGCCCATTCAAACTGATTTAACTTCCAACCATTGATTCGTCTCTGTGCAGTAGGTCTAATTTTTTCAGTTTCTATCTCATTAATTATATGTTGAAGCTCGTCCATCCATTCAGTCAGGAAATGTCCGCTCCCTGTAGCATAATCAATTGCAGTGGGCAATATATCAGCTTCGTTGTTTTGAATTTTCTGATTGATAAATTCACGAATTGGAAAACATGAAACTATGAATTTTGCAATAGGAACAGGTGTAAAAAACTGACCTGCTTCTTGTTTGATACTTGTGCTCAACAACAATTCAAAAAAATCACCTAAAAATTGTTGTTTATGACCGTATCTGAAACGAAAAGGTTGGAGTAATTCAACGACTTCTTTTACAACATGGGCATTATCATAAAATGATTTTTCATTGTAAACTTCTTTAAAAGCAAACTCAGGGTTCTTTTGAAGTCGCAAATGTTGAAACATTTCTTGAATTTGTTTTTTAACTTCTGGTTCATTTATGTTGTAAAGCTTATTCTCAAGTTGTAAATCCGTATAGTCTGTAACTTCTATATCAAGAAAACGTTTCATACCGTCCTTATACAAGTCGTTCAGTCGGGTTTGAAGTTTTTCGTGTGTATCTTCTTCAAACCACTGGAAATAAACTTCTTCATTTTCATTTCTATCTTCATCTATAATTTTACAAATAAAGAGGTTTAAAATTTTGTTGAAAGCATTAGGCTTGTCAGAAACTACATTATGACGAAGTATCTCGGCAAATTGATTGAAAATACGGCCACTATCATCGCTGTTTAATTCTTTTAATCTACTCCCTGTGAGTGCTTTTATCTCAATATCATAAGCATTTGCCCAATCTTCAAAAATCCCGTTATCTTTAAAGTTCTTGTTCCAATGTTCAAATATCTCTTTTTGATTGTTTAGCTCTTTCCATTGTTCGTCAACAGTTACAATGTCATTAATATATTCAATTTGTCCTTTGATTATTCTTGAGGCGTAAAGGCATAAGTATTGGGTAGCTTTGTCTTGTTGGAAGTACGAAAATAACTGTCCACCATCACGTTGCATTTTATTTTTCTCTTTCTTGTATTCTTCACCCCAAGTTTTACATTCAATCATCAAATAGGCATTTTCGTCTTTGTCGGTGATAAGAATGTCTAATTTCCCTTTTTCTTTTCGACCCATTGGCCACTTATACTCCAACGAGAGTCTATCAGGAGAATATCCCTTTGATAAGGATCTGTCTATACATTCTAATACAACAAAGTTTTCGCTATTCTCGAAATTGCAAGTTGTCAAATCTCCTAAACTGATTTTTGTTCCGTATTCAATTTTTTCTTGTTCAAAATTGATTTTGAGAACATAATCATTATGATTAGAATAACTTTTAAAATAAATGTCTTTGTCTCCGTCCTGAGGTTTAAATCCAATTGCGGATATCAAATCTTTTATTTCAGTGTTTTTTAATTTCATCTTATGAGTATAAGTGCTTATGATCAAGTTTCATTTTGGGTTACAAAAAAAGGCGTGGAACTAAACTTCCTTGCCTTTTAGGTACCGCCAAGCACCCTACTCACAAATAAGAATAGCCCACGCCAGAGGCGCAGGCGTATCACTTATTATTTTGCGAGTAATTTAAAAATTGGCGGTTTTAAAAGGCAAAAATAAAAGCTAACGCTTTTGATAATATGTAATACAATTGTCGTTACAATTGATGAGGTATTTCAATGAATTGCAAAGATATGAATTTGTTTCTAAAGTTCACAATCGGATGCTACAATTAAAAAATGAGTAAATGTTTTCTCAAGCCAATCAACGCAACCCCCTGCCAAATGACGACAGCACATACATTAGATGATAATAGGTTGATTTACAAACATAACTTTGCCGTTGAATAAAGTATTCACCATTAAAAGCAATAGTTATGAACGAGAATGTAAATGACCAGGATGTGTTATTGGTCGCAGACAAGAAGGACAACAAATTAAAGGTTGTCGAAGGAATGGGCAAAGATGGAAAATTAAAGACTCAAAGCCCAAATAAGAAAAACGAAGCCCTCTTTCTGAAACTTGACAAGCAGGGCAATGTGTTGGACAATTTTTTCTCCAACTTTCACCGACAATACAAAGATCCTACCCACTTCCAATTCTTCAAAGTGCCGGTCAATCTGGTTGAAGGCATGTCAGCTCTTTTACAAGAAATGCTGAAACAACCAGAAAATCCATTGAACAAGGAAACGCTTGATAAACATCGTGTTTCTTCAGATGAAATTTCAACAAAACAGACCTATCAACCCATTGATGAGAGCCGTATCGACTGGAAGCAGTTGGAACGACTGGGTGTAACGCGTGAAACACTGGAAA
>Ga0302271_10001183_pt1 | contig 25437 bp, 9 predicted proteins | sample III_Bog_N1_1_FD_198767 | JGI IMG/M metagenome (GOLD analysis project Ga0302271, IMG submission 198767) | Peat permafrost microbial communities from Stordalen Mire near Abisko, Sweden - III_Bog_N1_1 | ecosystem: Environmental > Terrestrial > Soil > Wetlands > Peat | place: Sweden: Abisko... | reverse complement strand
AAAATTTCATGAAGGAGAAACAACCTATTAGCCAGTTTGAATTCGTTCCTTTTTCGAGATGATCAAAAAGCAGCTTTTAATTCTACCTAAATGACATGAAAGAGACTAAAATGATTCAAACCGCTTAGGTTTTTATTGTGATTCAGTGTGGCTTACATATTTATTTTACGCATTTAATCAATCGATTTAAATGAGTTTCCATATTTTTTCAGCCTTTTCTAGAAGTATTGCTCTTTCATAACAATAATTCTGACATTTCAATTATCAAATTGTTTAAAGTTGAAAGTTGATGTTGATTTATGAGAGGTTTCTAAATAATTCTAAACTACTACAGCATTCATATTTTAAATATTTGATTATGTTTTCAAATAGAACTTATTTCTAAACCATAATAAATGAGTTTACTTTCTTTTTTAATTGTGATAATTGATTAGGTTTTTAAATAAAACTTATTTCTAAACCTTAATAAACGAGTTTACTTTCTTTTTTAATTGTTTTTTTATTCTGCTTCAGTACTTTCTTCAACTCAATAAGATAAGTAGTGTTTAAATATTTAAATATTTTTTCCTAATTTTCTAGAACAATAGCTCGTTTCAACAATTTGTTACTGTTTCTATTCGAAGATAGAAGAAATATGAAACTGAAAGAAAAATAATCAAAAGGATTATTATCTTTTTTTGAATGCAGCTAAATCAAATCATTCAGAACAACAACAACAACAAAAATATTTTTTTAAAAAAGTTATCACATTTAAATTATCTGCTTCTCAAATTTGATTGCTTTTTACAAAAATTGGTTTATTTGATGATTAATTAAACATTCGAATAACAAATCAATCTATTTTGTAATAACAAATAAAGTTTATCAAAAAAAAAATTAATTAATTATCTCTTTGAGGTGCAGAAATCAAAGAAATAAACAAAATGAAAAAAAGACTAATCATTTTCTCCCATATGATATTATCCTTAGTTTTGTTGATTCTGAAATCAGAAAAATAATTTAGATTGCACCTTTTAGTTGTTATGAAACAAATGAACCAGTTCATAAAAATAAGACAAATTGTATTAAAATTTTGATCGATCAGAATATCAATTCATTATGAATAAAGCAATCGAGATTTGAATAATATTTAGGAAAATACCCCTCATCACTAATCTCTCCATTATTTTCGTTCGAATCATATCATTTCAGCTATTCTTAATTGATTACCACAATAGCAAAAAATATTAATTTGAGTCAATGAAAAGAAAAATTCTGCTCTGAAACTATTAATTTAGCAAATACTACATTTGTTATTAAAAAATAGCAAATCGATTTAGGAAATCTTTTGTAAAAACATAAATAGAACTATGCTTATTTTGTTCTGAAACCTAATTCAACGCATATTATCTCCAAATCAGTTGTTGATAATAAGTTATATTCTCCTGTTTGTATGGTGCATATTAAAGCTAATTGCAAAGGCGCCAAATTTTCCTAAAAGCGGGAGAAACATAATGATAATTTTTCTTTAATTTAAAACCTATCATATAAAGTGCGTATTAATTCTCGCCAAGTTGTCGCAGGCCAGGTGAATGAACAAAAACATAAATCGTATTAGATATTATCGATGAAGATGACGGGCTGTCGAGAATTAATAAATTTTCTTATCCTTTAGATTAATTTATCTGCTAAGAGAGTCTTAGAGGGAGCTCTCATAAAAAATTGATCTCTAAAAGATTGAATAGAAACCAAAATATCCTTTAATTATCTCCATGCCTTTCTCAGATATCCAAAACGAGTAAAGCACTTGTTCTAACAGTGCTGAAGTTAATCTCTCCTTGGAAGCAACTAAGATTAATTAAGCATTCAATATGGAGTAAAATATTAGCTTAGATTTTTTAATTTTTTAAATATTCTGGCTTTATTTTTCAAAGACAGTAAAACTTAGGCAACTTTGGATTTGCTCATTTCGCAGATTGGCTCTCATTACAATCAGCCAAATCCGCTGTCGACTTGAACTTAAAGTAACTTTTTGTTATTCTTTTTTGAATGCTGAGTATTTTTACAGCAATAACAGCTTGCAAGACAGTCACCTTGTATAAATTGGTCTTGTCCTTAGCTCATTTGATCAGCTACATTCTCTTAAGATTTCGTTGAGGTAAATTCAAAGCTAAGTAAATAGATTCTGACCTTTCTTTATCTTAGACACAATTAAGTCTCAGCAGATGGAATATGCGCCTTTTTGGTGAAAGTAGGCGAAATGAAAGCCCTTCGAGAGTTTGAGCTAGATTTAACGTAATTAATTTTTTGCTGGAGTTTTATCTGGAGTTTTCACTCGAATTTTAAATTATTTTTGATCAAATCTACTCCAGTTTTAAAGATCTATCTATTTTTACTTTTTGCTAATTTAAATAGTGGTGCTTCTTTAAAAAGCCAAGGAATAACTTTAATAAGTTAAGAACTGTCCAAATTGATTCATCTCGTATCTCTAAATCTCCTGTTTGAGTAATTCATTCAATTTATTTGTACAATTACTCACATTTTCTTTTTTTTCTCTCCTCAGAAATAATTAAATCGAAGAGAAAGGTGCTTAAGCACTTTTCAAATCTATCGGACAATTATCTAATTTAAAGCATCTCTCCCTGCTCCTTGCGTATTATTCTTGCATTATTTCCAACAATAGTATGATAACCTGTCATTTAATTTTGTAGAAGGAATAATATTTAGAGTAGTGGAATGAGCAGTATGTGCAAATACTGGCGTGACCTGAAATCTTTACAGACTCTCTAGCTTGATTTAATTAATAACAAAGTCGGTGATGAGGGAATCGAATCAGTAGCAAAGGCTCTTAGCTATCTTACCTAACTTAATCGCCTTGACCTTTACTTGAGGTACTGAATAAAAGAAATTAAAACATTAATTTATCCTTTGTATTAAAAGGTATAATTTGATTGGAAACATTGGTGGAGAAATGCTGGCTAAAGAAGTCTCAAAGATTCCAAATATCAAAACAGCTAATCTCTACACAGGGTAATAAAAGATTAAAGAGGATTTTGTGCTATAATTAGAATTGATTTTAGGAGAAATAAAATAGACGAAAAGGGAGCGAAGATAATCTCTTCACATTTGGCATCTTCTATCAGCCTCACTAATCTGATCCTTTACCTTAAGTAAGTGAATTATTTTTTATTTTGTTCTAGACTTTACTCAAAACTAATTTATTTTTGCTTGATTAGTGACGAATCAGTTGAATCGCTCAAAAAAGAACTTTAAAATCGCAAAGCCCTCTATCTTTAGCTTCACGTCTATCGACAAGCTATTGTCCCACTCCTATAATTCATGCCCACCCAAACACTTTGGGACCTATATTTCTGATCTCATCTCCTCATTTTCACTATTTTCAAATATTTTACTATCTTCTGTATCCTATGTTTAACCTTTGTCCGCATTTCATTCACTATTTTCATTAATATCATCTATTGTTGCACCCACTCACAAGCCATTGAACTAATAAAGCGTACTATTTGTTTGTTTTAAATATTTTATTACGAATATTATATAGAAAGTTACATAACTTATTAAATGATAAATCACTGATCCATCTCGACTTTAGATCGAATTAAGAAGTAAGTGAGAGTATCACAATATTTTTTAACAATATCGATGTGCTGCTCCTTGGATAATTTATACAAGTAGAGATTATCTTTGATTTCATAAGCTTGTTTGTCAAGAATATTGATGATTTCATTGAAACCTTTCTTGAATGTCTTGTAAATTTAGCGGCACTGTATCTTTTATTCAGTGAGAAGCTCAACCTCCTTTTTGTATTGCTCCTGAACATCGATTCGATTTTGCGCATTTTTCTTTTATTTTTTTAATTGAATAGCTACTTTAGTAAGAGCTTTTAATGAGATTGAGTTCTATTGCTACGCAGATATGAGCAACTATGATTATGATTTTTTAAGCCTTGGAGACATGGCACTTTAAGATATTTGCTGAGTTAAGCTTAACCCAGTTAGAGAAGATATTTAGTTTTCAGGTTACTCATTTTTAATAAAAGGGTTCTCGTATTGACTATCCTTATGCTTTGGTGAATAATAAGATGCTTTTTCTATTATCTACTACTCTTCTGATTGCTTAAAGGGTGAAGCATCTTGGTCTTTGATTTCTTCGATAGATCTAGGAGAGTCCATTTGCTAGTCTGTTTAGTCCCCAGATAGTTTGTGATCTTTTTTGCTGAGTTACATTGAAGGGACTCTTTCATCTATTGCTTGAAAGCTGGGATCTATGGTAACACAATATGCTTAATATAAAATAAAACTAATAGAATTATGTTACTCTTGTTGTGATTGCTCAATGAGTGAAATACTTCTTTATTGTCAGATGAAAAGTGAACTTAAGATACACTAGTATCAAAGTTAATATCTTGAGATCCAACTATTTTGAGATGCTCTTTTTGTTGCAAACGAGCTATTTCAATAATTTTCTTGTACTTTTCCATTTTTTTATACGCTCTTTCTTTTTCGAGCATACTTTTACGACGCTCTCCTTCTTCTTGGATGATAGCAATCATGATATTATTGACAGCAAGCATGAAGACAATGATGAATGAGATAATATAGATAATTGCCATGAACGATGAGACACCATTATTTTCAATATCATCAGCAATATCATGAATAGAATCACCTAACAGAAGTGAAAAAAGAGAAGCAAAACTATCTCTCATTGTCGCGAATCGTTGACTCGCTCCAAATGAAGTCATTCCGATTATTACAAATGAGACTAGAATTGGGATAAACCCAATGAAGTGCTTTCCAATCTTAGGAAAAGAACGCTTGATGAGCTCTGAGGTGATGTTGAAGGAAGAAACATAATCGAAGTATTTAAGAGCAGTCAGCCAAGCTAGTGAACATCCTGAAAGAACACAAACAATAAATAATAAAGATAAAATTAATTAAATAATTGTTTACCCATCCCTTGGAGCCATCTAAAAGGCTCACTCAGCCTAGATACTAAGTTGTTTTCTCCGTTTTATAAAAGAATAAACAGACTGGATGATATTTAGCAGATGTTTCCAAGAAGAATGATGACAAACCAGAGATCGAAATATTACCTCTTTTCTTTGAACGTTAACTCATCCCAAGGGCGCTATTCAGAGAGGATTTAAATAAGTTCTTATTCGTCATCTTCTTTTATATTGCGATTTTTCGAGGAGGCAACTTTTGGAACAAGAATCTGTCCTTTTTTTTTGAAGATCATGTAGTCCTAAATCATATCGAAGATGTATTTGAAGCAGAGAAAGCTACTGATTGTAGATAGAAATAAAATTGCAAAGAGAATGAATCCCTGCTATCCTTGGAATATTAAAGAGGAGAGCTGGCTTTAGCGCTGATTTCCATTTGGGCAGTTTTTGCCATCAGCCATGAGGAGAGACTAAATAAACGTAGCTGATATCATTCGATATTCAAGACTAAAATCCCAGCATGAAAAAGGATGCGAGTCTCTCTGAAGAGTCAGAGCCAGATTATTTATCGAAATTTAAAAGAAATGAGTTTTATCAAGAAAGCTTTTGATAGATGAGGGATCATCCTAATCAAAAGGTTTCTTAATACCTATCTTTGGATCGACTGGCTCATCCTCAAATTCAATAAGTGTATCCTTTTAGGTTACAGCCGTTGGAGCGTAAGAAAGGAAGATATCTGCAGAATCTAAATTTATACTCTGAAAATAATTTTCATTGAATCCATTCAGGTTGTCAAAGAGTGATTTGAAGTGCTTCTGAAGGTCTTAAAGAGTATAAAAGGAGTAGATTCCATTGCTTGAATTCGCACTTGCGTCATCGTAAAACAAATTAAGCCACTAGTAATCTTAATTTCGACTATATGGAGTGAACGGTTATTATGTACTGTCTATTTGCAGTGTAGTGAATACAATCAGACCAACATGGATCAGCAGCTTGAATGGAAACTTTCCATATTTAGCATACTTCTTCAGAGGAGACAATGTGAGCTTATCTTTGAATTCGTCTTTGTAAATCACTCTGCCTGAGTCTCCATTAATCTAATATTAATCTTTCAATTTTTACAATTCCATCTCCATTCCTGTCACTGTATTCTATTACTCATTTTACTTATTGCTGATTTATGCATTATCTTCATTATCTTATCGTTTGTCGTAATATGACCCACTTCTTTCCCTTGACATGGACTCTAACTTCCTTGTGAATTCTCACTTCTTCAAACTTTGATTTATTCTTATCTGTATTACTAACAATATTGTCAGAAGCAAAAACAAATAGAACTTAAACCAAACTAATTTGGCAACCCTGATCTACAATTAACCCACCACCAAAAGTGATTCTCAATGCAAATTCTACTATTAATTTTCTGTTCCAAAACTAGTTGAGAAATATGAGAATCTAATGCGAGAATTAAAAAATTAGTTTGCTTTTATAAAATAATTAATTTGCAAACAACTTAAAATAAGCTGATGTCATTTTAAACTTAATTTTTGTTTGAAAAAGAGCAAAGCTGCTCTTGGAATTAATGTTCATTTTCAGAAAGCACATAAATAGTCTGTAACAGTGCTAATAACTGACATGCACTTCATATCATTCTTACATTTTTCATTTGTCAATCAGAGCTAAGATTCACAGACTTCACAGAATTATCTGTGAGAAGGGTTCTCTAATGTACAAACAGAACATACCTTTACTACATCAAGGTTCCCATAATATTAAGGATCTATGAATGCACTTGTCGGATCGGCGATTGAGTTTTATATTGAATCTTGTCCTACATGAAGTTCAACAGGCATAACATGATCAGTGTCTGCCTACCTAGGGTTCGATTTTTAAGCAGAATGACTTTCTCTCTGCTAAGGCTGTGTCCCTGAAGATTACTATTACTTTTCTGAGGAAAGGAAAAAACATTCTGCTGAAATGGTAAACTTATCCCATTCTCGATTTGGGTTAACTTTTTTCATAGAGAAAATGGCATGAGAAGAGTTAGGTTGGATTTCTGCTGAAACTTATAATGGCATGCACTAATTGAACGGTGAGCCAGCTGACTAATTCACTTCTGAGGAGAAATTTATTACGACACGTACAACACTCTCACTGCTATTATCGATTACATACCTTCTCACCACTGGTCCTAACGATTCTTCTAACTTAACTGTAACTTTAAGGCCCTGATCTGCGATTTATCCATTTGTCTTACCCAAGTTTGGATTAGAATCTTCTAAAGTGGTTGGGGATGCAGAATGAAGGATAGGTGGGGCAATAGGAATATCAGCCTAAGTACTAGTTTAACTATAAAGAGGTGCCATTGGAATCTGAGGAGTTTAATTGGCTTCTTTTTATCCAGAATTTGAATGATTAGGTAATTCATTTTCATCAACTATTTTAGAGTTTTTGCTTATTTCTTCTGCCTTCTCTTAGTCATTCTTTCCTTCCAAGTGGCTATCAGATTTATCAGCCATGGAGGCTATCTCTTCGTCAGTCAGTTTTTTTGCCTCACGATCAGTATCTTGATTAGCAGAAGCTTCAGAAGGAAGAATTTATTAGGGATTAACACTATCCACAAATGAAGCAGATGAGTTAATATTGCTAGATGAAGAGTTATCATCTCCTGCATGAGCTTTATTGCTATCCACACTGTTTTCAGAATTATCAGCATCATCGCCAAGGTTATTATTAGATTAGTGAGCAGCTTAATTATCATTTTGTTGGCTTCCTGTTCGCTAAATGTTAATTAAAAGAGGATTTGGCCTTGCTTTTCCATCACTATTATTCCCATTTTTCTTTGTTTAAATATTTGAGTTTTCTTCTTTTTCCACTTGCTGCTTGAAGAGATTGATTACTTTAATATCTCCATGATTTTCCTATGCTCTTTGAGGATCAGCTACCCCACTGGATGCTTCACCTATAGCTTGATTATGAGTATGATGTACAGAAGAATCGAAGAAAAACTTATGAATATTTGACTCAAAAGGATTTAGTTAATGTAACAATAAAATTGGACCAGTTTTCACCTCATTTGGAAAGATATCGTTAGTTGATCCTGTTGGTTTAGACTCAGAATAAAGAACAGTATATTCAAGCTCTCTTAATATCACTCCATTTTCATATTGATCCTCGCCTATTGGTATCACCATCACTTCTTCTACAGATTAAGTCTTACCAATAAGATAGTTAGGCCACAGACTCCTCAGTCCTTTTTGTTATGATTGTTCATCTTTTTTATCTTCTAATCTATCCTTATTTTATTTTTATTCTTCTTTATTGCTGTTTTCTTATTGTGCTTGTCCATGAACAATTTCCTCCTTTGCTTCTTCTCCATCTGCTGGCTTGTCTTCACTAAGAGATGCTTCACTTGATTTTTCTTTTTTCTCTTGATCTTTTTGATTTGCATACTTGTTTACAATATCTTCTATTTCTGTGTAGAGAGCAAGGGTTTACTTAGTTAACTCCTCCTTTGTCTAGTTCATAAAGTTCTTCATAGAGTTGGCAAGCATAGTTTCCAAATGAGGCCTAACCCAGCTAAGATAATGGGAACACGAATAATTAGGCGCAGGCAATTCCATGATGTAGTTCAGGAAACGGACATCATTCTTACACAAGGTTAGAATACGGAAAAGAATATGCAAAAACATATTCTCTTAGGTCTTGCGAGTAGCAAGTAATAAGTGGAGTACACATTGAACTCCCTCTGCTTTAAATTTCGTTTCATAAGTCACAATTTCTTCATCCAAGTTCGGTTTTGACTCGTACCCATCAGCAGAGTTTATCTAATTTTGATCAAAATCATGATTAGTGGATTTAGAGTTATTATGTTTCAGTGAGAATTCCTGAGTCAAAACCACTCTCACCCAAAACATCGCCTATTTTTATTCCATCAATTTTCAAAATCAATAAATTTCGTGAGTTCCATCAGGCTTTTTAAAAATAATATTACTTGTGTTAAGATCCATATTAGCGGTTATTTGAAATCTTAAATAATTTTCAGTAATAACCAATGATTGTGTTGAATAGAGATGATGTATGTCTTGATTTTCTATCGATTTCTCAAAAAACAAAACAGAATCAAGAATAGTAATTAATACTTCAATCTATTTGAAAACAGAGGTGTATTTTATCTAAAGCAAATAGTCATGTCAAAAAAGTTTGTTCTTCCTTTTATTGAACCAAAACAGTCTAAGAAAGAAGACTTTGAGAACTATAATTTTGTAAAAGAAGGAAGGAAGTCTCGTAATTCTTTCAAGGATACCTTGCCAGCTTCTTCAAAAGAAGAGGTACACATTTTACTTATTAAATTGGATGCATATTTCTTTTGTTCAAATCTATTATTTCGCCAGGATGATTTGAGATCTTAGATCGCTCTTCTCAAGAAAGAGTTAGATTAAAGAAACAATAGCGTAATGGCACTGTAAAGGAATTTTGAAAGCCTAAGCACAATCCTTAAAATGGAAAAATCTGAATCATAGCGCTTTAAAAATGAGTTGAGTGCGAATAGAGAGTTAAGCAATGAACAATAACAAAAAATAAAAAATTTAGAGCTCAAATTAGAAGATATAGGAGCTAAATTGGCTCTAGGAAAACGAGATGTTGAAGCTGCCTTTGAAAAGACCCAAGGATGGAATAAACTGTAAAATGAGTATACTAAAGCAAAGCTAAGAGAAGGGGAGTTAGAAAAATTACTGGAGCAGAGGAATGGGTAGAATTTCGATATGAGTTCAAAGATCAAAGAGCTTAATTATCAGCTTGGTAAGTATGCAGATGCAGATAAATCTGTTGAAAAAGAAAAAAGAAAGATGATGGAAGAGATTGAAGCTTTGAAAAATGAAAATAGTTTAATCAAGGTAAAGAAGAAACTAATAAAGAATAGATTAAATATCAAATAAGTTACATATGCTATTCTAACAAAAACATGTTTTATAATAGGAGCAAAAGATAGAATCTGAAACAAAAATGAAGATCTTGGAGGATAATTTAGAGAAAGCAATAGAAAAAATGGGTTAACTTCAGCGAGGTTCCTAGGAAATTGATAGTCTAAGCGAAGAATTTAATGAAACAGAAAGAAAACTTAAAAAAGAAGTTGCGTTTTTAAAAAATAGAGAGAGTGATTTGTTAATTCAGCTTAAAAAGATCGAGAATGTGCATGAGGCTTAATAGACATTGCTGAAGGTGAAACAGAATGCTGAAGCTGCGGCTAAATAAGAACTATCGACATTGAAGGATAATTACAAAGAACTTCAAGTAAAAATTTAAAATACTGATTAATTTGTTATTTTCATAAGTGTTTTAGGCTGAAGTGAATGCTTTGAGATTGGAAAGAGGAGATTGCAAGTGTGCGAAATATGCGAAAATCATTGCCAGCTATGAGGAAATAAAAGAAAAAGCGAAGGATGAAGTGGTATTCATGGCTCGTTTTGAATTAGAAAACAACAAAGCAACGTTAAAGGAACTAAGAGAGAGTGTGAGGTTTTTTAGCAGCGAGAATGAGTAGCTCAGAGGGAAATTAGACGACGAGTAGAGACTAAAAGCTGAATAAACTGGAGTGATCTAAGAGAAATTGAGAGAAGCTGAGGAGAAGCTAGAGAGAGAGAAAGTAAAATGTGAAGGAATGAGAAGTTAGTTTGAGAGTATTGAGAATCAATTGAATTTTTGGAAGGGAGAGACTATGAGTTTACGAGAGGAAGCAAAAGGGTTGATTGTGAGTATGGAAGGAAAATAAAATGAAAGAGAAAAAATAGAGAAAGAAGCTGAATTCATTGCAAGAGAGAGAGCTCAAATGAAGAAAGTACTTGATGAGCAAGTAGAGAATATCTACAAATTGAAGGCTACTCTTTCATAAAACGAACAAATTCTTGAAGAGAATTCCGCAAAATTAAGAAAAAATGAAAATGAACTCAAAAGAACTTTGCAAGAAAAATAAGAATTGGAGAAAAAGTTAAGTTAATGCCAGTTGAAAACATCCGAACTTGAGTAGAGATTGGCAGCAGAAAGAAAACTAATAGATGATCTTTAAGGATAGTAGTGCTAGGGAGAATCAGAACTAGATCAAATGAAGGCTAGAATATAAACTGAAATTATTAACTCTTAAAGTTTGAATAGTGCCCATAAGCAAATATTAGCCACGCTGTAAATGAAGGAAACTGATATTTTGGGTTTGAGAAAATAGCTAAAAGAGCAAACTGAAATCTCTTAAAATAATTTGAAAACTTGTCTTGATTAAGCTAACTAGCAGCAAGAAGCACTATAGGTAGAAGTTCTCAAATTGCAAATTGAGGTAAACAAAAAGAAATATGATATATTTTTGCTTATTATTTGTTGATGATTGATTTGATGAATGGTAATTTAGTTAAAAAAGTAGATCGCTGAAAAGGAGGCAGCAATTAGATTAGACTAGCGTAAGGATAAGTAATCACATAAACTCTAAATAATATCTATTTCTTTTGATTTGATAGAAAAAGAAAATTCCATTTTCAAATTGGAACTTGATGTTAAGTCTCTTACTTCTAAACTTGAAAAAGCCAAATAAGACCTTGAAGAAATGGTAAATATTTAAGTTACAATCTCTTTATTCTTTTGACTATTTCTTTTTTAGAACCCAGCTAAAGTCAAATAGTAAATTAAGGAACTCTAAGACAAGGAAAGACTCATTAGAACTTCAGTAGCTAAAATTCAAAATGCAGCTGTAATAATAAACAATTCAAAATTTCCATGATTTTCATATTTTTAATTTCTAATTGTAGGAAGCAGCTGAAGCTTAGTTCGGATGCAATCACTGTGGAAAGACAATAGTTGAAGCATAAACATGCGCACCTTGTGGTCATAGCTACTGTGAAAAATGTATTAAAGGATATTCTCCATTTTGTCAAGAATGCAAAAAACCAGACTCAACTGAACTCATTTTTCACAATAAGATGCTGGATCAAGTCATAGGAAACTATAACTACATCCGTTTAACTCTAGAAAATATCAAAGTTGTGTGATTATTTATTTATCTTTCAAATTTGTCTTATTAAAAACATTAAATTGTTAATATATCTTATTTTCATTTTACCAATAGGATTTGGATTATCTTTATTATTGCAAACATAGTTATTTAAATGAACAAATAACTGCTTATTCAAATTGTATTATGAGTATTATATAATTTCTGTCGCTGTATGAAGGTATTGTACCAGAGAAACCTTTTACAAAGACGATTCAATTCTCTGAATATTAATTCTTTGAAAGATCGAATTTAAGAGGATAGTGATCACTGAAACCATAGCATTACTTTGTTTTGCATATTTCTGGATTTACTGTGAATTCTTCATGATTCTTCAGGTAAACATAGTCGAAAGCGCTGAGTCCAAAAAGACCAAGCACATCTCCAACACAAGTATTACTTGTTGGCCAAGGATATTTTTCCTCGAGTGGGTCTAAGAAACTCTTGAAAGCTGTTCCCAGTTAAAACTGACGTAAAGGAGCATTAAAATCTCCTCCGATTCCAATGAGGTTATTTTTAGTTTCCTCTTTGCTAACCATCGCCACAAGTTCTACAGATTATTTGTTACGGGTAAACATCGCTTTAAGGAAGTCAGAGAACCCAGTGCCTGATTCAAGATGGCTGCTCACAAAAGTTGCCTCAAAATCTTCAATCGTTGCCTTTATTGCAACTCTTCCACCTGCCCTTCCTCCAAACATGCAGCACTGAGACTTGAATACTTTCTACTCGATGTTTGACAGCGGTCTTCTAGATAATATTGCGTTTCCAATAGTGCACTGATAGTTATTTTCAAGGAGTTCATCGTTCAATTCAACGAATTCCACAGCATAAGCATATTCCATCTCAAGCTACTGTGCAATATATTCTGCTCCATTCACAGTTCCCCACTGAGGACAGTCTCTAGAAACTTCACTTAGGAGAATAATGTCTATCGGTTCAAACTATCTTAGTGCTTCTACAATAGGATCAAGACCATTTTCTTTTGGACCATCTCCTCCAAATCCATTTCTGTCAATATTGTATTCGACAATTCGAAGATTCTTCCAACCTTTGGTGCCAGTTGAATTAGGCAAGAAAGAACCAGTTTCAATTTGGCAGCTCACAGACTTAGGATTAGATTCATCAAACTAGCACAGATCTACTACATCTTGCTCTCTCTTTTGTATTCCTTCTAAGCTGTACTCATAGTTTTCCCATGCGGAGACAGCAGATAAGCAAACTAAGCAACAAATAATAGCAGCCGAAAGATGTTTCATCTTTTATTATTTATTACTTTGTATTATTCCTTTAATCGTTATTACAATCTTCCAAACTCAAAAGAGCTAAAATACTCTTCCTGTTTTGCTCCCACCACTTGAACTACACAAGTACTGTTGATTATGATTACTAAGTAATCTCGTAAATCAAACAATTTCAATATTAGATCTAGATTAATTAATATCATTCATTCCACACCACACGAAATGAGATATGATATTTAGTTAATTCAAATACGTAATTCCTTAAATAATTGTTAAGATCAGAGAGTTATTACAATAAATAAGAAACTGGCAATACAATCAAGAATATTCTGTAAAAAGACTGCTTTTAACAAGAATTTAATAAGCAAATCTGCAAATAACTCAAACGCCTCGATAACTAATTTCTTGGATTTATTTAATTTCTAAAAATCATTCATTCTTATCTTGCGTTGGAGTCATCTTATTGTGCAGTATTGTCTTAAAGTACAAATTTCTTCTCTTTATTTCTTTTATTTTTATTTTAATATATTTTTAGGACTGCTTAAGCCATAGCTGCACTCTAAGCATCTGCATTGCATTAAGCTTCAATCGAGCTTTATTTATTGAATTCCTTCATGGTAGCAGCCTTCATTGCTTTTTCTTACAAAGTACTAATGTACTCGTTTCTAATATCATCTGTCAATCCTTCTAAAATCCAAGGATGAAGAAGTCCATCCATAGGAATCATCCTCTCAGATGGTTCCCATGTCAGACAACATTTTAAAAAGTCAATAAAGTTCTCATCATTGCAACCAAGAACATTTTTCCAAGTTTTGCTATTCGGTACTCTGATCTTGCCTCTACTGTTAGGTATCTTCAAAGGTTGATCGTTCTCGTCGAAAAAGTATTTTTTTCGTGAGCATCTCTACAATTAAAACAAAATAGTAAGTTATTCCTCCTATTATTATTAATGGGTTAATAAAATGATTACTTTTAATAGGCTTGATGATGGAACTCCAATCAGTTCCATAATATAGAGAATCTATTCATTTTCATCTTCTCCAGGGAATATTGGATATCCGATAAATAGTTCAGCTATTATGCAGCCAAAGCTCCAAATATCTATCTCTACTCCGTAAGGAATACCGAATATTACTTCTGGAGAGCGGTAGTATCTAGATTGAATATACGTGTACATGACTTAATCATCGAAGCAGCTTGATCCGAAATCTGCTATTTTAATGCCACTTGTATTTGGATGTTTCAGAAGGATGTTTTCTGGTTTGAGATCACAATGAATGATTCGATTTTCTCTTAGAAAACATATCCCGTTTAATAACTGGATTGCAAATTTCCTAATTAACTGCAGAGGCAGACTTTAGAAATTATTGTTTCGAAGAACATCATAGAGATTAATGCTCAGCAGCTCAAAGACAAGGCACTATTTGAACAAACAAATTGAATAAATGCCCATTTAACGAAACAAAAACTAAATCTTATCTTACAACGTGACAGCGAAAGACAACAAAGTCGCAAATCTTCACAATACCGTTCTAATTCTGATCGCTCCTTTCTTTGATGTAGTGAAGTATATTCAGCTCGATGAGTGCTTGCTCATGGAATTTCTTTTTATTACCGATCACCTTGAGAGCAGCAAACTCTTTGCGCTTATGATCAAATACCTTAAGGACTTACCCAAAAGATCCTTTCCCTAGGATACCTTGTATCTCATATCGATAGCCAATATGATCATGCATATTAGCCTAAAAATCATCCGGGCTATCAGCAGGTTGCTAAGAACTCTTATCAGCACAGTGTCCCAAGAAGTAAATCTGAAAATATTATCAAATATTCAATCAATTCATTTCTTCCTATTATCAATAGAATCTTACTCGTTTGTACTCTAGAATCTCATTTTTTTCTTGAGGAGTTAAATATTTCTAATATTTGGCGAGTGCCTCAATCGGTGTGATCGGTATTTTCTTGTTTATTAAAAATAACTTAGATAAAACAGAAACAAGAGGATGCTTCATTAGTAATAACTTACCACAGCAGACCAATCCAGAGTCTCAACTATCTTCTCCTTTTTATCAGTGTTTCGAGTATGCGAGTCCTAATTAAATTCAACAAATGAATTCAACGCTTTAGATTAATTTATTAATATTTTTACATCAAAAATCCTTTTATCGTTTGTTGAGCCTCCATTGCAAAACGGTGTTTAACTTGCAGTAGACTAGCTGTTGGCTTTTTAGATTTCATCAATATTTCTACTAATTTATCCTTATTAAGGAAGTGTTTTTTCTAGTTTCATATTAGTTGTTGAAAATACTGTATTTTCCTTTGTTTGACGGCTAAGTTCAACAACTGGCTAAGTAATCGAAATATTCTTGATGTTTTAATTTTTCTCTGCAGTAGAATTCGTTGTAGGTTTATGTTTTATTGTCTTGACTCCACTTCCATCAACTGTTGTGTTAATTTTCGAAAAGATTATTTTAGAATTATTGCCATTGTTGCGCTCGTAACTCTCCGAAGCTTGTCTATTATTAATTGAATCTTCTATTTTTTGTAGAGCTCTTCTGGCTTAAAGTTGTTGATTTGTTGTTGTTGAACTTTATCCTTACAATGAATTAATCTCAAGTTATTGTCTTGAACCCTTAGATTGAGATGCTTTTGTTGTGTTCGCAGTTTTAATGCTGGATCCAGCCATTGGCTTGAGAATATCTAGTTTGAATAAACAATCACATTAAGATTTTTAAAGATCAAATAAATATCCTTACCTTTGAGCCCTTCTATTGAATTTCTTGTGCGAATCGTCAAGTCTTTTTTGTTAAGAGGGGTGGCATTCCCTCTACCAGTGGTCTATTAAAGCTACTGTGGTTGCATTTTGACAAATGAATTATTATGTGAAGGTGTGAGTCCATTTCCTCTACTGATACTATTTCCACTGCGTTTCGTATCAATCGTATGAGTTTACACATTTGAAGGGATAAAAAAAGGATTGTCGATAGCAGTGATTCGCTCTTTGCTATCTCTAATATTGCTTGGATGTCGTTGCTCACTTCGGTTTAGTTAGGTATTGAATTCTAAAGCATTCTCTCTTCTTTCTGAGCCATCTTTATTGCTTCCTTGGGTAGTTTTTTTAACAGCCTTCAGAATCAAATCATGCAGGTAAATTAATTATTTTATTAGAAAGGACATTTGTTTTTACTTATTTGGGAGATTAAACGCTTTTAAGACGAATGAACGAAGAATCGTTAAGCTTATCAAGACTTGGATTGCGAGTGTCTTTCTTCTTCTAGGGAGCTGGAAAATAGTTACTGTGAATCCGGGAAGATTTCGTTGAGGAAACATGTTGGGAAAACGTCAATGTCTTGCTAGCATTGCCTATGTTGTGGCTGGTTGGGTTATAAATATCAATGAGCTCTGGATTAGGAGGAACATAGGTTGTTGGTGCACAATTAACTGTATTTGCAGATTTATCTGATGTTTCTGTTTTCATTTTAGAGAGGAGATCCTGCAATAAAGATTACGGTGCATTACTGTTTTTAGCCGAATAAACACCATTGGTAAAAGAGCTATTTTTTTAATGCTTATTAGCCGAAGTAGTCGCTTTAGTCGATTGTGGTGCTGCAAACTAATTGTACAGATGATTAGCATTTCCTAAGGAGCGATTTGTCAGAGGTTGAATATTCTGAACAATACTCCCAGCTTGGATAAACTGTACATTTACATTTATGTTCTATTACTGTAATTGAGATTATTCAATCTAAAGGGAGTCAGATTTCTTGTGCTTTGGCTAGGAAAGTAGTAAATCTAACATTTGCGATTATTTTGGCTGTTAAGATTTCTGTTAAGGCTAAGCTTGTTGGCTTTGAAGGGCACCCTGCTGTTAAATCTGCATTTACTGCATTTGAATCATGATAGCAAGATTCTGTTGTTGCTACTGTTGTAGTTATACTTGCTTTTGCTATGACGCCTTGCCTACTTGCTGACCCAAGAATTGATTCTAATAAGCACTATTGCTTTGACCTTACTTTTCTAAGTTTCCCTTTTTGAAAATAAAGTGTGGTTATTATTAAATGGCAGAAGGTTTAAAATTGTTTTACCTCAGCATTGTTGTACATAGTAGGAACAATGATTGTTTCTGCCTTACGAGTAGTTTGAGGTTTCACTGCCATTTGCCCTTAGCTTTTTCCTCTAAAGCTTAAATCATACGATCCACTCTGTACAAAGCAATTTAAAATGTTGTTGCATTTTATAAAAATAAGCAAATACTTTAGGAGAAATCAGAAGCTTTTTTTGATATTTAGGCTGGTATGGATTCATTCGAAGATGAGACTATATTAGTTCAGTGGTGTTGCTGACGTATTGTCCTTGTCCTTCAGTTCTGTTTGTTCTCTGATTTCGAATTCCTTGATCTCTCTTACTCTCTTCTCTCTCTAAAAGATTTTTTAATTTCAATATCTGTCAAATTTCTCTCGATCTTATTCTGCCAGTTGGCTATTCCTTTAAATGATCTCAATAGAACTCTTTTCTGGATGATAAACTAAAAATGATCATTTATTTTGGAAATATTAGCTTTCTTTAAGGGAATAAACAATAATAAACGTTAATTTCTTGAAAGAAACTCTCTCTCAAATCAGTAAAATAGATTAATAAACTGATTTCATATGTTTGATGCTAAGATCATCTGAAATTACTATTTGAAAAGAAAAAGAATAGAAAGTTGATCATTAGTATTAGTGTTTTTCTGGTCAAAATGAAGGTTCTCTAGAATTCAGCACATAACTCACAGCTGAAAGGTAATGCGACTTAAGGATACAATCAGCAATAAATATTACAGACACCTTATCGAGAGAATAAGGACAGATATTTAGACAGCGATAGGTATCAGTTTGATTCGAGTTCAACATCATCGAAAAAGCCAATCATCGAGTTTGATGTGCAAATCACTCATTCAATGTCGTCCAAAATAGTCATTTTTGAAGATAGTGTTCCAGAGATGTTAGTGGAGGATTTAATAGCTTAAAACTAACTGAAGCCTTAAGCCTTCAATCCAATACTTAGAATGGTCTTAGAAAATATGAAAAAAGTAGAAGAAAGTAGAAAAATAATATTTTCCAACCTTCGAGACGATGCTTCATACGAAACTCTAATGAAAAAATAATAGGCATTATGCTAAGAATATCAGCAAACAAAAGAATTGTTACGTCTTGAAAAACTTCGAGGAGAACTGCTAGTTAATAGTTCCAAAATCAAAGTTGCCTAATACCCTCCTGCTTCTTAAAAAGTTCCATATAGTCCTCCTTAACGAGACTACCAAGAAGAAAAGAAACCAATCAAACAACGATCATTTACTCCTACAAAAGAAGCAAATATTACCTAACCAGTGGTTGTTTCTAAAACACCAAGACAAAGAACATAAATTGCTGACAATTCTCCTAAAAATAGGAATAAATCAACAGATAAAAAACCAGCCCACCAATATGAACCTAATAAATAAAAGCTAGCAGCAGAAGGATATCAACCTTTGCTATTTTTCTATGATCATCTGAATCCCTAGAAGCAGTTGTCTACATCTTAAGGAAAAGGATAAGCTGCTAAATAAACTAAAAATGTATAGAATAGTTAAAGAGGAGAGATGCCAAGGAACTAATTTAAAGCTAGACATGCTTCTCCTCATCAAGTTTAAGTTTAATAAGTCAAGAAATCTCCGCTAAAATTTTCGAATGAAGAAACTTATGCTGAAAAAGGGGTGAGAAAAAGAAACTACTAGAATGATCCCAAAATTGTAACTGAGAGACTCCATAATTCAGGAAAGGATTAGAGACATTGCACAAAAGAGCATCATTCTCAGGACAAAAATGATAAAGAGTGTACTTTCAAGCCTAAAATCAATAATAATTCAGAAATACTTTCTAAAATATATTATCAACGACTTGTGACACCCTAGCCTACTCCATTTAATGAGGAGACTACTCCTGTCAATTATAAAATCAAAAGTCTCAGTGAAATTGCAAAGATTTCTGATACAGACAGTGAAATTAAGAAGAACTAACCTTTCGCACAAAGGAATATTGATCATTCCATGTAAACATCTGATATTGAAAGAGAAATAGGAATTCAAACATCGAATAGCCTCAATCGCCCTACAAATAATATTCCAATTCCAAGGGAAACTACTCCCTTAAGGAATCAGCAATTTAACTCTTAATTTCCATCTAGTCCTAATCAAAATCTAAGGTATTTCAATAGGTATGAAGAGACAGAAAGATCGAAAGAAGAAATACCGAAATAAACCATGGGAGTTTAGACTTCTTCAAGTTTAAACCCATAACAAGTTGAGAGCACACAAACTTATTAAAATCCAATAAGAGTAATAGGAGTTTAGACTTCCAGAAGTTTAAATCCTAACTAACCAATGGCTGTGTAGACTTCTTCCAGTCTGAACCCTAGATAATCTGCAGGTGTTTAAGCAACTACTCCTACAAAAGTTGCCTTTATGCAGACTTTTTCGATTGTCTAGCAATCCTTAGGAATTCAAACTTCTCAAGGATTAAACCCTAGAGTCTAAGCTGGAGTGCAAACTCAACAAGAGGAGCCGATATTAAAAAAATCTATGGCGAATTAAACCAGCTAAGTCCTTGTCCCTAAACTTTCTGCTTCAATTTAGACTTCGGATAACTTCTAAAGAGAACAGATATCTGCATGCGCTTAGACTTCTTAAAGCTTTAAAGCATCTAAGCATTCGATGGCAATACAAACATCAGAATAAGAATAAGAGGAAAGTTTCAGAGAGTAGAATGACAATCAAATAGTCTTCGATCCTCATTTGAATAAAAACTATTTTAAGTATCTGCAAATGCAAGACGATATGGAATAAGAAACAAACAATAATAATCCTTTATTTGACCAAGAAAGCCATTATACTTAAGTTAAATAGAGTCTATCTCAATACTTACCAACACAGCAGCACGAGCAGCCTCCAATTAAGCAAAGTGTCGAAGTCTAGACTTCAGATTGGTTATTAAATAATGATACTCCTTCTATTAAATCTTCATCCAACCACTCCAAAGGTCCTGAGAATTCAGTACCGTTTGATCCTCACATCAATAAAAACTATTTTAAATTCCTGAAAATGGAAGAAGAAAAAGAAATTGAGAAGGCTAATCCTAATTACATTCTCAACAAATCACTATCAGAATATGGAAACCTTAGTCCTTCTAAGAATTATCAGTATGCCTACTCTAATAATGAAGGAGTTAAACCTAATTCGAATGCTCACACTGAACAGAGTTTCAGTAACCCGCATTAAAGTTACAATAATCTACCTATCGATTAAGGAACAAATAATTAGAGTGACTATATAAATACCCCAAAGCAATTAGAGTAGAATTAGAACAAAACATAAAATGAAACTTCCTCTCAGTATCAGCCAAATGTTAAAGGAAATTAAGATCAAATAGAGCCTGGTGGAATCACAGATCCAACAGCAGAAAAAGAATCTGTTTTTTACTAGCAAGAAGGAAGTGTTTATTATTGCGATGAGGATGCTATGATCCTCTAATCTGACCATCCTTTTGGGAGCTTAGGAGGATCTAGCTAGCCAAGAATCAACAACCATCAAATACTGAAAAGCCATGGAAAAATATCAACTTCTTCGCAATCAGAACAAAAACCAGATACAGCAATATCTTGTGTGCGTTCTGTAAGCCCTAGAATCGACACTAACGCTAAACCTTCTGCGCTAATTCTTTCACAACAGTAAGTCGTTGTGAGTATTTCGACTCCACGATTATTAGCCGAACAAAATAAATCTGGGAATTAATTCAGGCAAGACAATCCTTTTATGGTTCAAAGCAATTCCAATTCTAATCTGTTTTAGAGCAAATTAAGAGGAAAGCTTAGTGAAGAGGAACAAGAGGCTCTTGTGGTTGTTTTTTAAGAATTACAGAATTCCACCAAGGATAAGACAATACTCCGTAAGCTTGACATCGACACAGATTAACTTCGCTTCGGAGTTGTGCTGAGGACCCATCTGGAGATAATTATGCGTCAATTCTAACCAAATGAAGAAATAACTCTGGAATTGTTCTTTAAGGCAGCAGAGAAAAGCAACTCTCTTAGTCTATTCCTTAGCGTAAGATAGCATTTATTGTTGTTTTAATATGGTTTTAATAAATTATTGGTTATTGTTTATATGCATTTTAAAGGAATGTCAGGATTTCCTGAATTAAATGAAAGCAGAAGAGTGAAAACAATAGCATAAGTGCTTACAATTAGGGTCAATTGTGTTGATGGATGTAGATTCTAAACTTCAATGTTTGTAATAGCAGCATTATTGTATTTAAAGTGTGTCTGTAATGTCAATGAAACAAAAGATAATAAATTATCCTATTTCTTATCAAGTGTATTCTGCTTGATTTTGACTCCTTAGGATCCATCCAAATATTTCTTTCTTTTTTATCATTCTTTGTTAGATAATTAATTCAAAGAGAGAGAGGATCAGTGAAAATCAATAGTTAAACATAGATTAATTTTATAACAATAGAAAGATACTTTAACAAACCTTAAACATCATGGAAACTACTTCTGGTTAACATTTATCACCTAAATCATCTATTGTCCATGAACCTCATTAAGTCTCTGAAATGGACACTAACCCTTATGATCTCCCTAAGATTCCACAGAGTATTCTCAAAGATGAAATCAACTAGAATCAACGTATTGGGCTTTCATAAAAACTCTCTCTAGGGAATAGGTATGGAAGTACTGGCGGATATCATCACAGTTCGACTATGGAATTAAATAAAAATGAAAGTAAGACTCCGAATTCAAAGAATGCAGCCATGCGATCGTCATCGACTTAGCCAGATATCATTTGCTATCGCGATATCAAGGCTGTGATCAAGAAGAGTGTGCTGAAACATTAGAAAAGTATGGATCATATTTCGAGCTATTCTCCGAAGATGCAAAGAGTCATCGAAGATATGAGGCAGAAACATTTATTAGTTAGCCCGCGAGTGCATAGCACTGAAGACTTGGAGTTGAAGTAATTTTCTTAGTTTGGAGTTGAGCCTGCTTGCTAGCAGAGCAGCCCAGAAGATAGCCATTCAAGCTAAAAGAAATTGTCTCAAGTTGCGATGTTTCAACTGAAATCACATTAGATTGTCTAAGACTTGAATAGCATTTAGCAGTAAATCAGAATAGATTCGGCACTTCAGAAGTACTCTTAGTCGTCTGCTACCATTAATTCTAACGCAGAAAGTCTTCCATTGAGTCTGCTTTCCAATCCTTAATAGTTAAACAAGGATTTTTTGAAAACAAAGGAATAAGAGATTCCTAAATCGTAGTAACTAAATGTAGAATCTAACTTGCTTAGTGAAGAAATCCTTAGCTAACATAAAGCAAAGTGCTTAGCTTCACCTTCCTTGTGCTGTTCTTTAAGTCAATCTCCTAAACAGTCAGATAACAACAGTTTGATATCAAATGGTGCATAATCGCCTGATTTCTAACATTCTTAACAAAATCATCAACAAGAGGAAGAAATCTAAAAGAATTAAATAACAATAAATGTAGTTCACGTGGACAATAAACAAGAATCAATCACACACAGCATTAGCTCTTCTAACAGAAACAGCCTTCCAATCATTCAAGAAAGAATCATCTCTGCTACGGGATCACCTTAACACTTGAAAATTGGCTTGCTCAAAGAACAATCTGCTCATAGAAAGTAAGATCATATTCTCGACTCGTCGAACGAGCTAGACAGTAAAATACTTCCTACGCCTCATTTTACAATCAGAAGATCCTCAGAAGGAAGTAGCAATATAATTGCTGATTTTCAAAGAGATTATCACAAGGTTTCATCGTTTGAAGAAACAGTTAAAGTCGAAGCAGAAGTTGCTGAACGATTATCTTAAATTTAGGCTAAATTAGCTGGTGGAAATGCTAATTTTTCTAATTTTAAAGTGGATCCTCAATCACATTCAAGAAAAGATCATCTGCCAAGAAATACAAACGAGCACAAATAATAAGATATTTTCAACGATATTAACGCTTAAAACCATTTGAGCGAGCATACTTATGAAGAGATAATTGAATAAGAATTAATTGATCCTTCTTTGAAAGAGCAATCCTTCCCAAACAATCAACTTCATTAATCAATAAATACTCCTAAGCAGCCAATATCTTGTTTAGAAATGGTTAGAAACAGCATTGAAGGCATGTCTTAGATTCTTCAAAAAAGCGGTAATTAATTACTAACTCAGTCTCCAACCAAAACTAAAAACACTTAATAGCAAGGCTTTAACAGCTTTGGAAGTGATCTTGATCTGTAACAGTTAATCTCTGAAATGCAATTGAAACATGACGAAGTAAAACGAATCCAACTGCAGAACTAGCTCATAGAAACACGCCTTGATCTTGATAGCAACACAAATCAACGCAGCATCCTTCATTCCATTACAACAACTCCTAAATTGACTCCAACAGGAGGAGTGATTATTTAATTTCCTCCATTAATCAAAACAAAAGTTACAACTGTCAAATAAAGCACTAAGCAGTTATCAAATGGATCTAAGAGGATTCGGATCCCAAATAAAACAACCCCTGATTATTTAAGCAAAAACAAAGAAGCAATAAGGAACAAAATAATTGGATCTGCAAACAAACCACTAACAAGCACTCCTTAAAGAGATAAAAGCAATGCTTATCAGTCTATTCACACACCTTAAAAAAGGTAGACAGAGAATATTTAAGTTTCGAATTCTCAGCCAACTAAAAAATAAAAAGAAATTCCTATTAAATAAACAAAATAAAACAACGTTGTTTAGAAGACCAAAAGTGAGGAAGCTTCAGTAGTCAGAAAAGAAAAGTAACTTGAAATCATCAGATAAGCATTCAAAGAAGCCAACAGATAAGAATTAAAAGCAAGTCAGTAGACAAACATTTAAAGAAGTGCTTCTGCAACTAAAACTCAGAAAAAGCAAAAAGAAACGCTACCAAAAAGTACTTAAAGAATTACAGGTGTCTCAAAGTAGTAGAACTAAAAAGATCTTTCTGAAAAGGAAAAACATTTAAGAAGTCTTTACTATGGTAGGGAATAAAAGTCTCCTTGTAGATAACTCTAAGTAGATTGCTCGAACGGAGAAGGTAATAATAATGAAGAGGATACAGCACAGCTAACAATGATTGTAAGCGAAAATTGCATAAACTAAATTACTGTCAACAAAAAATGATAAAGTTTGTTATGCATCGCATTGTTAAATGATTGTTTTCTAATAAAAACACATAATTCAAAAAATGAAATTGGAATTTTGGAGGGTATTACTTGCATTAAGGGTGAAAAAACATTTTGTTAGTTTCACTCAAGTTATTGTTGATAAAATCAAATTATGTTCAATAAAGCAATTACATTAATTATATTGCAATGGATAATATAAATACCTTTTTATTGCTCATTCCTTAGCTTGTTCCTGGGTATTTTGCTTTTCTGGTTCTGACTTTTACTTTTCAGATTGTTTTGCCTTCTGCATTTCAATGAAATCTGCTTCTCTGAAGAATTAGATTTTTTGTGCTGTGAGATCGTGCTTTAAGACGATTTCAGTGAGTTGTCTCTCTGCGTCCGTGAGTTCATAGATATAAATAGAATTCTCTAGTTCCCTTTCTTTTTCTCTGGGAGTTTTCGAGAATTTATTGCCTCTAAGATCGACTCTTGATAAGGAGTAGTTTTTTGTGAATCCTGTTTTGAGATGTTCAAATGAGTTATCATTGAAATCGTTATTTCCAATGTTCAAAGACTTTAATCCACACATGCTATCTGCGAGGTAATCACTCAGCTTCTAAGCAGTTTCATACTCGAATTGATTTCCTGACACATCCAATTCTAGCAATGTCTTATTCAGCATTAGATCTTAAAATAACTTTTTGCCTGCTTTATCTCCTAAGTTGTTCAACTTCAGATTCAATGATTGTAGAGTCGTGTTTACTTTAAGAGCCTGCGCTATTGAACGAGAACCTTCATAGCCAATCAAGTTATTGCCCAGATTTAAATACAACAATATTTCATTTCGAATCAAGAATTTTGCTAGTCTTCTTGCACCTTGATCTTCAATTTTATTATGTGATAGATTCAATTCTATGAGAGAGATATTCATGTTGACTCCAGCCATAACGAAACGAAGCAAATCATCATCGATCATGTTAGCAGAGATGTTCAAAGACAGAAGTGAATA
>Ga0302271_10001181_pt1 | contig 25474 bp, 24 predicted proteins | sample III_Bog_N1_1_FD_198767 | JGI IMG/M metagenome (GOLD analysis project Ga0302271, IMG submission 198767) | Peat permafrost microbial communities from Stordalen Mire near Abisko, Sweden - III_Bog_N1_1 | ecosystem: Environmental > Terrestrial > Soil > Wetlands > Peat | place: Sweden: Abisko... | reverse complement strand
TAAGCATTGGAGTGTGATCATGTCTAAGTTACCTAACTTTACGTTGCAGAAGCTTCCCTAGCCAATAACTCTGCCAACTCTGAATCTTTCTCCAACTCTTATTGCCATATTTACTTACTATCTCTCTCTTAGGCAAAATATCACGAATTGTAATTAACACCTTTCCTTTACAATCAATCAAATCAACTTAATCATATCTCACAGCTTTTTTTCACTGTTATATTTCTTCAAATTTGATAAAAAAGTTTCATTCAAATCAAGAAATAGAGAGGGAGTGATACAATCACACACTCAACATCGTAAATGCTTCACTAATTTATTCAATCTCTAGTTTGGGATGTCTTTCCTTAATTTTTATTCAAAAATAAATATTTTTGGGACAAAAAATGATAGCGAGAATACTATTACACAGTAATTAGTTATCTTTTAAAAAAAATGAAGAATTGGTGGATATTTTAGATTGGTATTAGCAACTAATTGCTTGAAAATAGACCTTTAGATGGTTATTAACAAAGCTTGGGAATGAGAATGCACACAATATTAAAATCTAAGAAATAGCATCAAATGAATTTGTGGGATGGAAAATACTGCAATTCTACACCTCGTACAGAAGATCATCTTACTTATGAGGTCATTTAATCAACTATTCACCAAAAATGAATAACGCATTTGATTGATGATTCTAGCAACAGCAAATAGAATGAGGAATAAGCCAGAAATTATTGAAATTATTGAAAATTTAAAGCAAATTTTGTAAGAGTTGTATATAATTAAATGTTAATTCGAATGCTCAGCAAGCAGTTTGAACTGTAGCAGGTTGAGCCCTTAAGGAGAAATAATCGCGAAGATGGTAGTTTTGTATTTTGAGAATAATTGGCTCATAAACTGTTGTTGGAAGGCTAAAATAAAGAATACCAAATTTTTGAAATCGCACAATACCAATAAATCATTTCAAAAATATGTCAGTCCTATTTATAAACAACGTAAATCTTCCTTCCTGCTCGCTAATAGCCACTTACCTTTCTAAAAAACTAACAGCATATCCTGAAATAATTTAGAAATATGATTATTTTCAATTATTTTTATATTATTCTAATCTTAAATTTATTTATTGAGATTTTGAGTAGCTTGCGAATACATTGAAAATGTTAAAATAGAAGATCGATACTCAGGAGGATCAAAGATAGGGTCTGTAGATAAAACAGGATTGACTGATTTTAGCAATAAAACCATTGTTAACAGTCAAGACTTCCAAAAATACAAAAATAACAAAGATTTCAACACTAAACAGGTCATAAACAATTTGGTTGTCTAGCAATATTTGCGTATGTTTGATCTGTCTGATCTCAAATAGATTGTTATTTGGGAGATTTGTGAGGATTCGTCTGATCTAGAGAAATTTATTTTGTGTTTCGGAGCGATTTCGATCGTTTTGTCTGTAATTACAAACATATTAGCTAAAAATCAAGCATAATAAAATTATATCTCCGTTCTGCTTTAGTGCAGTCGATAGTGCAAATATTATGTCTTTGAAGGGTTTGCTCGCTTACGAGAATGGACAAAAAGGGATAAATTTTCTAGCTACACATGAAGGAGTGACTTAAAAGGCATTCATTTAATGGAAAAATGGAAAAATGAATAAAATGAACGACGATCAAGGGGTATTGAGCGAAGGCTATTCTCAAGGAGATTTATTAAGATATGTTTTCTATTTGGTTTTCTTCTTTATTCTGCTGTGGAAAAAAACAACTTGAAAACGGGAGGATTAGATACCCACAATTTATATAAATAATTACAAAATCTAAAAAATAATACCTCAAAAAAAGAAACTTTCCTCCCTATTCACCTAACTAAAGATGTACCACCCTCACTACTACGTGTCCCCCTATGACATTTTGGACAGAGAAATCCAAGACATCCTCTACACTCCTTACGAACATGTGGCATACTACCCTTACCACCTTTACTCTCATCCTCATCCTCACCCTCAACAAGCCTTGAACCACCACACTCAACACCCTGCTCATCACCCTCTCTCTAAGGAAGAGCAATACTAGCACACTCTCGAGAAGCTTGCAGGAGTTGAAACCAAGATCAACAAGCACATTGAAGGACATGAATCCTACCTCAAGGCCCTCGAGGAGAAGCTCGCAGCAGTCCAAGCCCAAAAAGTTGAAGTTGAAAAGAAAATCAAAGAAGACCAAGAGTAGCTCAAGACCGAAGCTACTGAGTTACCTGACTGCGCCTTCCCTGTCCCTGCTCCTCATGAACACCCTCACAAGGTCTTCAAGAAGCTCATTTACATTACTCCCGAAGTTGAAATCGAAGAATAGTATGACAGCAGCGATCCCAGCAAATGCTACAAGACCATCAAAAGAATCGGATAAGCTCCTCAAGTCATCGTCGGTGAGGAACTCAAAAAGCTAGAAGAGCAAAGAGGTGTCCATCATGTCGTGCCCACTGAAGAAAAAGCTCCCAAAAAAGAATGATTTAAAAGCATTTCACTACATTTTACATAATCATTGTTGCATTTTTTTATTGGCTATCTAATTCAGCAACAACTCAATTCATTTCAATCAAATAAGAGAGAGAGAGAGACTATTATTAAAAAAAAAAGTGAAAATATTTGTCATTTTTAGGCAAACACAACAAAAACATGAAACTTAAGATTTTTTAGTAAAATTTGATAACAAAAAAAATATTTGCTCCTTCAGAGAAAGGAAGGAATATTTGTTTGAACAAAAAAGTAAGATGAGTTTTTATTTTCTTCAAACAGTATTTTTGTTAAAACCCATTGACCTTTTCAAACAAAACCAAACAATATCACCACTAGTTTTTTCTTGTAAATACATGAAATGCATAGCTATATTGTATGGTTGATTTTACCTCTCTTAATCTTATTATGAGCTGGGTTATTTTCATCCCAAAATGAGCTTAAAATTACCATTCATCTTATTCTATTTTTCTTCTATCAATCTAAATATCTGTTTTACTTGACATTATCCTAATATCACACCCCATTCTGAACTAAATTTATCTCAAATATTCAAGACATCTTTTCCTAAATCTTGCCCTTCTTTAATTCGATAATTTCTTCAAGAAAACCTCTTATTATTCATCAAGTTAGACACGTTACAGTTCAAAGTACATACGTTTTGAACATTCGATCACTGATTCTAACAGAATCAACCAATCAATTCTCCCCTCCAATCCCACTAGAGTTCTTTTTAGGCAGTATTAATTTTTGAATATTTCTTACTTTGAATTGAATTCAACTGACCTTTGATAATCTTACAAAAAACTTCAAAAATTCACTAATTAATTGCATCAAACAAAACAAAAAAGAGCTTCATAGCTTAAACATACTTCCTGTCTTACTCCTTGATTCAAGCTATTTCATCACTAAAAACTCAATGAACGCTCCACTTCTAAGACAGCATACACTTTCTGTTGCGTCAGTGCCAAAAAGTACTCAAATATATTAGTTTTATTTTTTCTTAATAATAAAAACCCTCTTGGTAAAATCTATTTTCTTTGTGTAGACGGCTATGAAAGGAGGACAACGCTAGTTGAGTACGCTAATGGTATTTTCCAAGGACAGATCGAGGATAACACAAATCAAAAGAATGGACTAGGAGTGTTTTCCTTTGACAATGGTGATTTTTACTTTGGAGAATGGGAGAACGACATGATACAAGGAGAAGGCATATTGTTCTTTGCATTTGGTGGTTTCGTGCATGGGTTTTTCAGTGCGAATTAGCTGGAAGGTCCAGCGTTTTTGAAGTTCTCCAATGGTGAAGTCTATGAAGGGTTCTGGCAGAAAGGATGTCTCCACGGCGAGGCGTATAATTATTTTGTGGATGAGTCCATGTGGCTGAAGTGTCGCTACAATCAAGGCAGCTTTGAAGCTCTCCTCTAAGAAGGAACATCGAGACCTCCATCCAGTAAAAATTATAAAATTGTTTAATAATTAATTATCCTTCAGAATTTTCAAATGATTTTGAGAAAGAAATCAAGGATAATTAAAGATAACCTTATTTAAGAGGAGAGAAGGAGAAGTGAAAGAGGAGTTATTCATATTTGAATTACCAGACCAACTGTATAACTTCTTTTTGGCTAATCATTTCTTTGTATGTTTTATTCCCTCCAGAAATTCTCAGCTATTTAAGTGATGCTAAGGGATTAAGTGAGAAACATCGCACTAAGGAAAACCCAAGAGTTAAGGTCTTAGATTATAAAGACGGAGGACAGTATCTAGGTGCAGCATAAGGATCTAAGCCTTGGGGTTTAGGAGCTGTACGCAGACTAGATGGTAAAAGTGATGTTGGGTTCTTCTAAAACGGTGTCAGCGTAGATATTGGTAGGTTAAACCTTCAAGACGGTGGGTTATACGATGGATTAATAAAAAACGGGCAGCTTCATGGTAGAGGAGTGTACTACAAGACATCTGATCACTCTTGGTTCTACGGTTAATTCGACTAAGGGGAATGTAAGGAAGTATCTAAAAGTGGTTAAGGAGACTATCCCTTGGAGATCATCGAGAAAATCAGAAGAAAACATCATAAACAATCTGGCAGGTTCATGGATATGATCATTGCTGATCGTATCTTTCAAGTGCCTTCTGGACACACGAGTAGCAAGAGAAATAGACAAAGCTGTTATGTTCCTCGTAGCGGATAAAACATCGAAGAGATGAGTTATTCTCCGATAAATGGGCAATCACAACAGACCCAGCAGTAATAACTTGATAAATATGGTAGATCTTCCTAAGCAAATAACAACACTGGGATGTAACCAAACAGTAACAATAAAGTCAGCCCATTTGTCCCTCTCGAGAACGTATGCATCTCTAGCAATCTCGTCGAGAACTCAAAGACTCAAAGGACAATTGAAAAAAGCAAGAGCACTAATTAAATAGAATTGCAAAGAAACAACAACAATAGGAATAGTACTCACACTCCTAAGGAGCTACAGACAATTAGCAATAACAATAGAACAGCATTTACTTCATAGCAATAATAATAGGAACAATAAATGCCTTATGGGAAGCAACCTAGCAGCCTCAGCAGTGCTACGATACAGTATGCAACACCGGAGTACTCCAATCGTACAGCGCCAACAACTTCCATTTACTCGAATCGAACTGTCCCACTTTAGCTTTACGAGCAGCAATCGTCTATTCCAACAGTCAGAAACGCAATGGCATCACCATAACACTAATTCCTCTCCAGCAGAACAGTATCTACACATAGTCAAAACAAGCAGAACAACAACAATAATACTAATTACTATTCCACTGATGAAGTTAAGATGAGTACACATATCGCATCGGTTGCTAGTCCTAGCCAAGGAAATCAACTCCTCAATGACGAAAACAGTGCAAAGTAGAATAAGAACATCTGGCAGCCATAGAAGATAGAGAAATAACGAGAGAGGCTATACAGCTAAGACAACGAAGCACTCTTATTGAAACATTAACTCCGTGTCGAAGATGCTTAGATATATCGTTAGTAATAGCAGGAATTAGCTGCGTATCGAGCAGAAGAAGTAAAAAAAGAGAGAGCACAAGAAATGAAACGATCTGTGTCTCCTTTAGCCAAGCTATATGAGCATTATTCGTAGAAGCATATTTAATCGCAGCCAAATATTAATGGAGTTCCATAAAGAGGCAGAATAAGATCGAATTTCCTAGATGTTATCATTGGGAGTAACACTAATAATAATAACAATGGACTTCGCACGGAGAAGGAAGAAGCTATTAGAAAGAGATTCATGACTCAATTCACTGATAACTAGCAAGGAAGGAACTAAGTAGCTTACAGAGACACTGGGACAAATACAACCATTCAAAAGGAATAGCAGTAGCAGCTCAGACAATAATAGTTGTAACAAGAACAGATGGAGTACTACTAATAGTAGACCCGAATGCCTGCTAATGAATATAAATAACAGCCTCAACCATTCTAACCTGAAGAGGAAGATTAAATCAGCTAAGATCAAATGAAATAATTGCTGCTATTGTCTCCATAGACTAGCATACAGAAGGATTTGCAATCTGCTTTAATCATTGGCAAACACAATAATGATAAAATAATGAATCACAACACCAATCCTCCTCCTCCTACTGCTGCTGTTGATGGTAACCTATTGTAGCTGTACAACTAAGCATTAGAAAATGATGAAGACGAGCACAATGAAGAGGAATATCAAAGCCTGATAGGGAAAAGGAATGAAGCTATTCTTAACTCAATGTTAGACATTCAGAAGAACAGTCCATTGATACCAATCAATACCGGCTAAGATACCCGCTAGTCATAGTAACTGCAGAGAGGTGTTTCTAGCAAACAGATAATCTAATAGGATTATGTAAGTGGAATGGAAGGAGTGTTTAAAAGAGATGATTTGATTAATTTCTAGTCGTAAGTCATTGGGTTGTAAGATACCTATATCAGCAAGTTAAAGAGATCAGCGGTCAAGAACAGATCGAACTCAAGATCGCCATCACCAATGCTCAGAAATATTCATCAAGAAGATACCAGGGATTATAGATAATCATAATAGTAATAATAGACTGCAACAACGCCGAAGTATTTAGGATCAGAAGAAGAAGGATAAGATGCATAAGGATAATAATAGTATTCATAGCAACGCAGAGAATAAAGAGATAATGAAGGTGATGATACCTTCGATGTAGATTATTCTAGCTCGAATTAGTAGTAGCAGTATTAGAGCTAGCAAGCATACTAATAACCGCAGAAGCATATTCTCTCTCATTAATATGACTCGCTATCTTCGGAGTAGCAATCATCTCAGCAACACTAGGCACAATACCCTTATCACTCTAATTAATCATAACTATCTACTGTCTTCTCTCCTTAAGCGAGTATTTAAATCACCTCACCTAGAATCTAAGGATTAGCTACTTAGACAGCATCTTCTTCTTAGATGATAGGCACAGAAGGTGTGTCGCCTGCATCGCGTAATTATCTAAATAAACTAAAGTAATCGGGATCTCCTAGATCGTAGACAATCTTAGAGTAATGCATACAGCTCCCTGTGGATTTGTAAGAAGCTTATATCTAAAAGATCAAAGGGATTTACAAGACAGAAGAAGAAGGGGAAAGAGACATGAAAGAGAGGCAGCAAACAAGCATTCATTAAGATAACAATAATATTAATGATAGTAATAATGGAAGTGCTGGTAGGATATCTTCTTAGACTAATACTCCTCTGAATGCAAGCACGAATAACAGCACACCTACATATGCTAAATCGAACATTGGCGTGATTAGAGGATAAGAGTAGTAATAGTACAGATAAGACTATTCATCTAATTAATAAGCAATGAGAGATTCATTTGAGCCTAATAGAACGAGTTCAAATGAAATCGCTTAGTAATAGCAAACAACACATGGTAATAATGAATTTACTCAGTAATCATCTATTACAGCTACTATGCGAGGAGCTAATAATCCTCTACGGACATCTTAGTTTGCTAAGGGATAGAAACACCTCGAATCAGAAGATGACATTTTATGCTCTGCGACGTTCTAATTCCAGCCGTAATAGCAGCAGCAGCAGCAACAACAACAACAAACGTCCTAATCAGAGGAGAGACTGAGATGGTAACGATCTGGAGGCGATGGATAGTAGTATTAGTAAGCTGTTGAAACATTCGGTGGGAGTGGAAGTAGAATCTTAGACTCACCGGGGGTATAACTAATCTCCTATGGAGATAGGGATAAATAATACACAGAAGAAATACTAATCTCAGAAGAAAGAGAAGAGAATCAGTATTAGCAGCAGTAGTAGTAAGATCTGTAAGAGAGGAGAGATCGATAAGGAGGAGATATTAATCAATACAGAGATTAGGATTAAGTGTAGTAATAACAGGGGAAGCAATATCTTAAGTTAAGTTCTGTGAGTTAGAATGGTACTGAACCAAGTAATGTCGAGCAATAATCACCTATGGCTCCTAATAAGAGAGGATAGCAGTAGCTCATAAGGGAGCAGTCTCAGCATTAATAAACATAACCATTTACAGGGGAAGGTGTTTCCACAAGGATATCTTAAACTTAATATGATAAGCAAAGTGGAATTGCTTCATAAAGACAATTATCTTAATCTCCCAAGGCAGCATAGTAAGGAGGATAATAACAACAGTAGCAATAGCAGCGCAACTAGCAGTAATCTCCTTCTCGTATGTAAGAATCATAGAATCAATCAGTAATTGGTTAATAGAATCCAACACAAGCTTATCATCCATCGAACTCATTCTAGGAGTTAAATGCTATCTCTAAGAATTCCCAAACAATTATCAGTTCAGACAATAATAATAATAGGGCTAATTAATCAGTAACTAATCAAGGAGGTATTCAAGGATATGAATCACCACTGCGAGGGAGTCAGCATAGTCCAGTGTCCAATAGGAGCTTCTTGAATCAAAGCAGTTAGTTAGTCATTGAATAGTAAATGAAGAAGAGTGGAATAATCTCACAATCACCTAAAGCAGCTGCAAGAAATGAAGAGGAGAAGATTTCAGATGGTTAGAATCAACAATATCAGGAGGAGAATAGTTTCAATAAGGATACCAAGAGCCTGCATGGATCTATGGTGAATAAAAGCATGGAAAGAACAGTGAATGCTTAGAGAGTAGGCTCTTTTAGAGGGAATCAGGAATACTCTTAGCAGGATAATAATGAAGATGATGATGCTAATAATCTTAGTGGCTTCATTCGTCGAGGTAATAACGATCTCAGTAGGATTAGCATGACAAATAAGGATGCGAACAACTAACATTCTCCTAGTTCTTTACTCACAACTAGCATGAGAGCTAGTAATGTAATACCAGTTAATTAAGATAATAATAATAATAATGATATTGATGTTGATGATGATGGCAGTGCTGCCATGAGAGACTCAAGGAATAGCGGTGTTATGCCCAATCGAGTGTAGCAGTAACAATTGAATAATCAGAACCAAAGGTAGGATGTATCTTCTTCTTCTATCAGTCCCAAGAATAATAATAAGAATAGGAGTCAGAACTAAATAGTAGATGTATCTCCTGTTATTCCAGAAGATGAAATCTATGCTGGAGACAACTAAGGCTAAGTTGTTGTGAGAAATTCCTAGAATGTTGTTGATCTTCGAACATCGTAATAGCTTAAATCTCCACAGAAGAGAATCAACACGACCTCTCAATCGATTATTAATCTTGAAAAATGCCATGATGATAAAGGAATTGATCAACAGTAACAGCACTAATAGTAATAATCATCATCTTCTCCAGTTGAGTCTTCCCATTCAAGGAGATAGGTTTCTCCAGGGATACAATAAGACCTTTAGGCATCATCACCTACTCTATCCATAAATAAAGATATAAAAGGGAGTGCTAGAGATATTAATAATTCATAGATTGGCAATTCGAATGAGGATAATAAGAATAATGTTCATTAGATTAACTATTAATCTTCATCGCCTAAGAATATGCTCAATCAAAGCAGTTCATCACTCAAAGATGCATCATTAACATAAATTGGGAGATAAACATCGCAAGAATCACCTACATCTAAAACATCACAAATACAACAGTAACAACAGCAACAATAGCAGCAGCAATAGCAATAGCAGCAATAACAACAGTAAACATAATTATCACCTGTTGTTGCTTATTCCTCTCCAAATAGAGCATTCTCACCTAACAATAGATCAGCATAGTTACCTGAGTTCTCAAATTAGAATGAATAATCTCTTAGACTATCATCTTCATCATTATCTAAGTCAAATGTCTCAGTCTAAAACAGCTAAAAACAACAACAGTCATCATCATCACCAATTAGACAGCAGTACTAACAACCTTAAGGATATTAAGAACATTCACCACAGTTGAATAAGCAGTAGTTGTAAGCTGAATAATCACCTGCGAAAAGGAGATCTCCTCAATAAGGTTAATAAGGATTAGAGTAACAAATATAGCAAGATAAGTATTAGGAATAAACAGAATAATAACATAATTAAATGTATCAAGGTTACGATAATGGTTCTAAGAATAACTCCCCTTCAAACAAGCAGTAATATGTTGTGCAATAGCAATCTTAATAATTCTAATAATCTCCAGAAGCTCTTCGTGTTCCTTCTCCTTCGAACAGATCAATATTATCCAGTGGTAGGACTTCACAGCAGTAGTAATCTCCATTAAGATAAACTCAATAATTGTCACCTCAGAATCGATCATTTACTAAATAAAGCAACATATCTCCTCAAAGAACTACCAATCAAAAATATAATCAAGTTGAGAGTGGCCCATACCAGCAATCATCATCTCCAGTTGGATCATAGTCATCATTATCTCCTTCGTCTATTCATCAATCAGCAAGCCCTAACACACGATAATAACAGCAATATTCTTAGAATATCTAATAATAATCTGAAGATTAAATAGCAATCTAGCAGCAAATGCAATAGCAACAACAACTGCAATAGAACTCTCCTTCTTCTAACTAAAAACTAGATCCTCCTTAATCTTTCAGTAGTTTGACTCCATAGCAATTGATTCCTTCTAAACTCTCTCCGATTATGTCAGTGTCACCAAATTACGACGAAGATGATGAAGAGTATTAGAATTATGAACATCACAACAGGTCGTAGGAAAAGAATCGATAATAAGAAAGAAATTATGATGGTAATGATGAAAATGATAAGGATGATAAGGATGATTAAGTTAAAAGAGTTTCTTAGAAAACAATTGTTAATTAGTTTACTTAGGATCCTCGAAGAACAGAGAATAACTAAAATATCAATGAGATTTAGAGTTCGAATAGGGCTTAAGTAGAATAACAACAGCATAATAGATCAGCATAATCTCTAAGTAAATCACCTCCAAAATCAACTCAGCAACACATAAATTAATCATAATTCTAACAAGATTAGTAGACACAGCAATTCTCTAGATAAGACAGCAGATCACCACCCAGGAGAACTAATCCTAATAATAATAATAATCCTGAATCTGGATATCTTTCACCTTAAGCTGTCTCTCCAAAAACAAACTAGAATAATTACTAACTATAGTATGTTTAGAGTCCCTTAGAGTAACAGGCAATTGAGTAGGCAACCAGGATAGCTGAAGGATAACTAGTAACTTAATATTCAAATTAAACTTCTCCTCCACGAAATGATGCCAACAATAATCGTCAAAACACTTCGTCTAATACCCCAATGGACTCACTGAATGAATAGAGATATCATTCACCTGTTTAGAGATCACAGGGCTAAAAGATAGACTCACCAACAAAGAATCAAGAAAAGAGTTAATAAGAGAATCGAAGAACATTTGAGTAAGAATAGAAGGGATAGAGTGAGTAGGATGGCTTAAGAGACAGCAGAAATAACTTAGACGACAATAGTTTCAAAGCAGGTTAGATTACTGAAAGCTCTCCTTCAAGAAAAATAAATTAGGAGCAACCAGGATACTAACAAAGAGATAACTCACCTATTAAAATGATGAACAGTTAATCTAACTCACCGAAGATACAAACCCAAGGATAATAACAACAATAATAAGATAATTCTGGGTTAATCTCACCTGTCAAAATACAATGTGAAAGCAATAACAATATTAGAGGATCCTCTCTTAAATCCTAAAGTTAGATGAATCATGAATCACTATCGCAGCAATAGCACTATTAACAACAAGATGCTATAGATAGATCCCCTAGCAAATCACAACCCTTCTCAAGTTAACCATCACAGCAATTGAAATTATCATAGCATCAGCGATAGTCTTAGTCGCCAATAAGGACATCTCCTAACTCAACAGATAATAATAACAATAAGGCAGCGAATAATTACAAGCAGCAGGAGTAACAACCTTAAGAATACGAAGAAAGACAGGAATAATACTAGAATTAATAGGAATAAATGAAAGTGTCTCCAAATTAGGCTACTGTAGGTTAATCATCTACTCGACTCAAATCAATGTCTCCTATCAGAATAGCAAAACAACCAGATTACTAACACTTCGATGAATATGCTGATAACTATTCTGCGAATCAAGAATATGTACGAGAAAGCAGAGGAGAATAAAGACAATAATAGTAGGCATAATATGAAGCAGAAGGGGATGATGATTCATAAAGAGAGGAAAAAGATAGAATAGATTAACAAAAGTAACTCATTTAAGAGCAATAAGATGGGTAATTCAAAGCAGATCAAGAGGATAGAAGAGATCAGAATGCATAATATAGTCATTCTCCTAAACGAGATTCTCATAAAGAATAAATCCAGCAATAAAAGAAATCATCAATGCATCAATAGGTATTACAAGGTCAAATAGCTGATGAACAAGAAGAATTAAAAGAAGAATAGGCAGAAGATAACAGCAATGGCTTAGAGGATTCCAAATAGGATAACTTAGAGCAAGCTAAGAGAACTAATAATTAGTAGTCTCCTAGCAAACACAGCATTGTACAAGACGGCAATTATCAATAACAACAACAACGACAACAATAATAACAGTAGCAGTAGCAGCAGTAGCAACAAGGACAAGAAAGATTTATTAATAATCCCAATAGCAACAACAACAGTAACTTCAACAACTTCAACACATTCTCTAGTATCTCCTAAGGATATCACGTTAAAGAATCCATTCCTGCTGCAGGTTATTCTTCTCCAATAAGCTTCTCGAATAACTCTAATACCCTTCACAAGACAACAGCTACTATGGGTTCCAAGAATGAAAGCTTACTGCTATTAAAGCCGTCATCTGCTCATCACACCAGCATGCCAACATACCTTCAAGATGATACCTTGGAGAATGACAACAACAATAACAACAACGATGGCGATAATACTCAAGACAACTTCAACAATAGTAATAGTAATGTGAATGCTAACAATATGACTGCACCTGAGAATCAAATAGTCAGGAATGTTACTTTCAATAGTAACAGTGAAATAACCCCAAACATATCTAGTTCTCCGATTGGAATACACTAATCACACATTTTCGCTGTTTCGTCTACTCCTCCTTCTTCTCAGAAACCATTCTTGCAGGGAGCAACTGCAACAGCTCCAGTCAGTGGTAATATTGCCTCCTCTTCTTCTCCAAGTAGAATCAATCTCCTTAAAAGCAGCTCGACTAAAAGTAGTGGCAATATTAACACCTAACCATTGATAATTTTATCTTAAATCACATCTTCTCCAGTAGCAGCAACATCAACAGTTAGAAGGAGTATTCATTCCCCTATTTAGTCTGTGCCCGCTGTTACTATCTTGCAGTCGCCAGTGAGACTAACATCGCCAAGTAAGATAAGTGGATTCCATGCTGTAACTACAACTGTTAGTGGTAGTGGTGTGGCAGTACAAAATCAAATAAGCTAACAGAATAGTATTCCCATTGGTATTCCTTAATCTCCTATTAGACTATCAACTGTTTCCCCTGTTCATGGGTCTACAAAGCCATAAGGGTTATTGCTGTAGGTTGTAAGCAGCAGCAACAACAATAGCAATGCTCCCACAGTTGTTATGTCTTCCCCATAAACTATGATCCTTCCCTAGCAAGTTATGACTACAGTAACAAGTCCTGTTATGCATTCCAAGAGGCTGCTTGATTTCAATCAAACGGATAGCAATAACAATATTATCAACCTGCAGCACTAATAATCTTAACCATCTCCATTACGATCTAGCGTTGTTTCTCCTCATAGATAGATTCTACATACTTCCTCTTCTTAGATTACTTTCCCGCAAGATACAGTAGCACCTGCATCTCCAGTGAAGATTCGAAATGATATTCCCGCTGTAGATCTAGCTTCATCGATAGAGTAGCAGCAAAGAGAATTCATCTAATCATCTAGTTCTTTATCTTCGCCGATTCGCATCTTAGGATTACCACAACACAACAACAACATTCATCAGTAGTTCTAACAATAACCCACACAATAGAACGTACAAGTTGAGTAGAAAGGACAAATCTAATCAAAATCTAAGTACATTAAGATCAGCGAAGAGGAAGAAGAAGAGATACAGTTATCAAAAGCAAACTCTAAGAATGAGTCAGCAGCAGTAAGAGGATAAAACCTAACATAACAGCAGCAATAACCTCTTTAGAAGGAGGCACAATCCAATCACTAATCACAATAATACCATTAGATATCCATGAATTCCTCAGCATCTTTATCTTACTAAGCTCTCCATGCATCTTGCCCTACTGTGACTAACACTCACACAACTCCTTTGAAGCAATACTACTAATTCTCCCCTATCCGTCACAGCTAGCTTCTCAATTCGTCATCACCAGTGCAGTATCTAAGATAGTCGTAGAACACCTTAAACCAGTCGCAGGTTGCTGCATCGATGTTCCCGAACGGTTAGGTTATCACTTCCCTCATCCCGAATGTACACATCAGCTCAGGGTAAATCAGATAGAGTCCTCTTAGATCCAGCCCACCTAGTCAGCAGTATCAAAAGGAAGGACATATCAAAGAGAAGAATTATCGGAATAATTCAGAAGAAAGAGATGTATCAAATGAACGTAGCTAGTAGAATCAAGCCAACAATTACAACAGCACAAAGAAGGAAAGCACTCATTAAAATAGAACAAACAGTCAGGATAATAAATACAATACCTCTATGCCTGTTAATTCTTCATTGTTGAGTACTTCGACACACCAAATAGTCCCTTAAGCTCTCGATGCCGAAGCAACAAAATAACTCGTGCAAAAGCAATTATCTTCCCTCCGAAAGAGCCAAGCTTAGCTGCATGCATACACTAGCACATAATAGAATCCTTCCAGCAATACTAACCTAGATGCTCTCGAGAGTAACTTCAATTAAAGAAACAACAACAGCAATAGCAACATCACACCTACTCGCTCATACTCTAATCTTTCTTCTTCTGCGTAGAAAAACCCTGATGAATTGCCTCATTCAGCGAGAGCACTAGGTGCATAGCTCAGTGCTTTCAGAAGCAGTCTATCGCCATTGACAGCTAAGAAACCAATCAAGCCTAACTCAGCAACCAAAAGAACAACTTCTCCTGCTTAGCCAGAGCTGGCTTTAATTAAACCAAAGGGAAACAACAACAAAAACAACAACAGCAGTGGTGCTAATACTCCCAGATATCAATCGCATAGCTAGCATGTTCCTCCAGCAGTTGATTTCAATATGCTTATCTTGCCAAGATAAATCGATGTGTCTCATAATAGAGTGGGCTCATCAGTTGATTTCAGTCAATATCAATCTGTCGTGCCATCACTTGCATATCCTGCAACGTAGTTCCCTTAATCCTGCAAGGCACAAGCTGAAATCCAGTAAGAATAGCTTAAAGCTTCTAGTTCTGTTTATCAAGCAAGAGGAAACAATAATAGCGGGAATATGAGTAATAGAAGCAACAGCAGCAACAGCGGTATCTAGCAATAAAGTAACTTTGAGATATGGAAATCAGAATAAGCAACGAAAAAGAATGAGTCATTGACAACTCGAAACTAATAGGAATAATAAGAGGATAATGAATACAATCAAGATGATTTATCACCAACTTTCTCAAGAAGAGACAGGGAAAGGGAGAACACCGAAGAAGAATCTAAGCAATAACCACATATAATTAACTCAGAAAGAGCTAGCCGATAGCACGAAATGAGTAACAAACCCAATCGGGCAGTGTCTTCTTCGTAATCTCCCAGCTACTTAGCATTCCAATCTTTCCTTGAAAAATAACCAAGCGCATCAGCCAAGAAATTAACCAACAACAACACTAACAGCAGTGCCATCGCACCTAAGTAGTCAAACACCAGTTAGATAGCAATCCCAGTGTAGTTATCCGCCGCTTCATAAAAACCTAAAACTACCCCCAAACAGCAATCATCAACGAATGTCTAAGACAACCCTGATCTGAGCAGTGGCAGTAACATGAAAGACAGACTCTAAAACATCCGAAAGATCGAGGATAACATCAGGAAGCTCAGTGAGTCACTGATCTCTGTTGTCAGTGAATCCCACCCAAACAACACAACGCAGCCTTGGTAGATACTCGAAGGAGAAATACCCGAAAATAATTAAAATATTAATGTTTCCTAGAATAATGGCAGGCAATCTGGTAATCACAATAACAGCAGTGCTAGATTCTCTCATCAGAAGAACTAAAGCATCCATAACAGAAGCATGCAAAGCGATGAATCAGAGAATATGAATCCTGATCATGATCTTAGCAGTGCATTTGGGAATAATTAGTCTATCGGAAATGCATATCGAGTCAATGCAAACTATTAACCTGGTAATTAAGACAACACTTTTACCAAGGATAACCACAATAATAGGAATCATCCTAGCAACAATGCTACCAACCTTGGCAGTAATTAATACTAAAATAACAAGAAAAACATAAGCGAATCTAGAGGAGGATAACATAACCAACAGAACTAATCGGACACAGCAGCTACAAGGATATCCCCTGCAACAACAAATAGAACAATCCCATCTGCGAATGTCTCTTAGCTACCGCCAGCTTCTACTGGTCCTATCGCCTAGCAAAATGCACAAGGTCTAAATACTCTACCTAGAAGTGCCAGTGTTAATAATTCTACGATTATATCTCAGCAATAGCAGCCATCACCCTTGCCAGTGGTTCTCATGCAACAATCTCCGAATCGTCAAGTCAACCAATTCTCGATCAGCTAAGCATAACAAGTATCTCCATTTAGATCACCTCTTACGCGGATTGCAAGGTCATCGCATTCTGTGTTGTAACAGTCATCGTTCATCTCATAGACAAACTCTTCGCCTTCTTATTCTCCTATTACACAACGTAAGGAACAACAGGGATAATATATTTTATCTTCTAATTCTTTTAACACTTTTTTTTATCAAAAGGTATATCAGCTTCTTAGACTCGACTGTAATCTTTAACTCCAGTCCGTTCAGTGCGCTAAGAAGTCATCTACAAGACATAATCACCATTGATCATATAAGACCATCAATAAAGAGTAGCTTATGCTTAAACACATCAAACGAGTGTCTCTCCATAGAAAATAATAGTCCTGCCCTAATAATAGCAGCAATTTGTTACTATTCCAGTTTCTACAACAACTGCTCCTTAAACCAAAATCATCTCAACATCAGGCAGTCGAATCATTTCTTAACCACCGCCTCAACAACTTCAGCACTCTTAAGTTTTCGGTTAGCAAACCTTAGCAGCAGAAGAGCAAGATGAAAGTAAATAAATAATTTATATTATCATTTTTGATCGATTTCGATTTGAAAGTTACTTACAAATGAATTTTTGTCTGAATCCTTTTGTTTGCTTGATTATTGTAAAGTTGTGAGGACATCTGAGAAGACCAATAGCACAAACAATAATACAAGCAAAGGTGGGTGCATGCCTTTCTGCTGTTCAGACAAAGGAAAAACAGATGAAGGGGAAATTCAAGTGCGGTTGTCAAATGCCCAGCTTCAAAATCTACAGTAAATTCAACAGCAATAACAGCTGCAACAAGCGACTTAAGCATAGATAGAATAATATAAATAATAACAGCAATAAGCTGGTGGATCAACTGATCCATCTGAATGCACCATATTTTGAAGATGAATAAAACAAATAATAAAAATCTCTATTGTTTTGAATTAATTTTGAAAACACTCTTTTTGTTTGTTGATAGCATTAATTAATAACTATAAATATTACCTCTGCATATTCTCAATAATGTATAAATAGCTTTTCTCGTATTTGAATCAACCAGATCTCTAATAAAAAGTTTTTTGGGAAATTGTTTTGAGAATTAATGAATATGAAATAAAATGAAATGAAAGCAGTTTATTGCGAAGCTATTTTTCCATAATGGGGGGAGGGGAGTCTCTTGCGTTCTTTTCAATTTCCTTCTTCTTGTCTTGTTTTGTGAAAATAGTTTTTATTCAAAGAACCACAGAAACAAGTTCTTCCTCACAAAAGAGAAGACAAGGGGTAATAATTTATAAATTATCAAAGCATAAGAATCTTAATACTTAATCAGCTTAGAAGAAGAAGAAGAAGAAGAAGAAGAACAAAACTACCTAGTATGTCCGTCTCAACCCGCAGATATCTCTCTGAGAAAGAGAACCTTGAATACGCTAGAGGCTACAATGAAAAGGAGCTAGAAGCATCTAAGCTTCGCAAGGATTTCGTTAAGAAATTCGTTGTTGATTTTGACACAACTCTTTATAAGACACAAGTCGAGCGTGACTGGGCATATGTTGCCAAGAGAGAGTATCGCTATGAGGTCTAAATGAAGAGTGTTGCCTACGGTGGGGCTACAGCAAATGCCGTTCTCATGTGGAGAATGTACGCTTCCAAGAAGATGGTCTGGTGGCCAATCCCCGTTGTTGGAACTCTCGGCTACTTCTATTTCCAACCTGTGTTCTTCCAAAAAGTCAACAAGCGTCTCTTTGATTAGTGCAACGTTGGTGAGGAATATTACCTTGGAAAGAAGCGCAATGAGGTTCTCCGCAAGTCAAATGCCATCCTAGGCACTGAAGATTTCTGAAAAGAACTGTCTGGAAATCAAGACGAAAAAAGAAAGGGAAACATTAAAATAAGAAATTCTTTTTCGCATTGGGATATTTCGATGTCTCTTGGATAAGACCTATCAATTTATACTTCTTTTTCCATTTCATGTTCGTCCAATAGTTATGCTTATTTTGAATTCAAACACAGCTAAACAAAGCTAAACCAGCAATGGGTGATAGTTAAGATGAAGCAATACACATCATTGAACAATAATTGGGTTGATATGTAGTGTTCATCTCTTCTTAGAATACTTTTTAATATCTAATTCAAAATAAATCCCAATGAAATCAAACAAAATATTCAATACTTTGACTAAATTTTCTAACAATAAAAAATATGCTCAAGAAAGAGCAATAATTGTATGATTATGAGCAAACATAAAAATATATTCTACTCATAAAACAACTGCAGTGTTTGCATAAATAATCATAAACAGAACTTATTTTAGAATCTCTAGTTTTTCTAATATTCCTGTGCAAACTGATTGGTCGAAACACTTAAAAACTTCTAAACCTACAAACTTTTTTGCCTTTCCATCTCTCTGGTGTCAAAGCCTTCCTCGTTCTTCCCTAACTTCAGTCTCTCTGATTGATGTAATCAGCATTGAGTTCTTCTAAATTGAGCCCTGAAGAAGAACCAAAAGATGTGAGTGTTTGCTGTTAAATAATATTCAAGTCTTTAGGTCTTCCTACTTTCAAGACATTTGCAAATCCCAGATTTTCAGCCTTGCCTTGCTAACTTTACGTTTACTATCTTTGTTAGCTCTCCTGTCTTAAACTACTTATCTAATTTATCAATCTACCTTAGTATTTATTCTCTGAATCTTTCTTTTTTATTATCTCCATTTCCTCATGCGTTAATAACCCACTCTTATTTTCTTAGCTTTTCCGTGTTCCTCTTGTGTGATGCTGTTAATCAGCTGTTTAATTCGTATTGATGAATGTCTTTTTATCTTTGTTCAGATTGATATTTCCATATGGACTTCTAAAATTTTCTTTAATTTTTGTTTTCAAGATCTAATTATCAATATCCTCTCCTGGTAGATCATCTGTGATTGTTCTCATTGCAGCTTCATCGGTTGATTTAATCGGATGTTTCTCATTGTAGAGTAGTTTTACATTCATATTTATATTATCCCCATGATAAGTGTTGCTATTAACAGCCCTTCTTTATTATGTCATATTAGGTTATGAATTCAACGTAACTTATGTACTTCCAACAGCTCTATTAGAATCAGAGAAACTTTCTTAAGAACTATGCTTAGCGTGTTACCTTTAATTCGACAGAGTTCTTCCCTTAGAACAACTAGCAGCCCTTCCAATAAGTTTAGCACTCTTAGGATACCTTGGTATCTGTTAGCTTTATTCCAATTGCTTCTTTCCATTGCTGCTGCCACCAGCATACTCTTCAAAAATATCCTTAAACTACAATTCTTCAATGAAATTCGTTGTTGTTTAACCAATCTTATTCTCATTCTTTTGAAACGCACATAACTCAATCTGCGAGCAAGTCTAAGGTCTATTTTTGAATACCTTTCTCCTGGGAGATGTCAAAGGAATAGACGAACCATTGGATGCCTTAGCAGTGGTTGTCTATGAAGTAGTTGGACGAGATTAACTATCTTTTCTGAGTAACTTCATGAAAAGCGGTGTGTGCTGCTGGAAAGAACAAGAGGGTTTATTCGGGGTATTATTATCATCGCAATAAAGGTATTTTTCCTGCAGTAGTTCTTGGTCTTTTTGCAGCTATTCTTATTCTTATTTTTGTTACTTTTCGAGATAATAAGCGTAAGGAAGGTAAATCGGAGGCTGTTGCTACTGCTGATGTTATGATTGAGTTGCACTGTGAGCGTTACTGGGAGGACGAATTGTATGTTGACTCTATGTATGGCTATGAGTGGATGGACGGAGTTTTGCCTTCCAATTCTACTTCTACAACTAAGATTAAGAAATCGAGCTCTACAAAGGTTGTTATCTTGAGTTTATCGAAGCTTGAATGTTTTTTAGCTAGGAAAGCACCATAGAGGGAGGTTACTAGCTACTTCTGAACTTCTGAAGGCTTGCAGAAGGACTGCTTTTTACAAAAATATCATCGTAATCATAATCATCTTCATCCTCATCACGATGATTACCATCCTCCCAATCGAGCTAGCTAATATGTTTCTAAGGTGAACCTTCTTAATAATTTCCAAACCCATATTCTTCCTCCTCTTCCTTCCATTTCCTCTCCTAATCCTTCCTGTAATCTTCAAACACCTCTTGACACTTCTCAATTTCTTACCTGATCACTTTAAGTTTCTTCTAAGGACTAAACCCTTCCTTTTCCTCTTTTTGTTCCTTTCTCTACGCACTGCTTCTCCTCTAACTCCCTGGTTCTTTTACATTCTTTTCCCATGCAATCCTTCCCATTTCTTCCATTAAATAATCCAGCATTCTCTAGAACACTTCTTTGTTTTGATATTTCACAAACTCACTTCCTTTCTATTCAGTCATCTCTACGTTCTTTGCAGCCACGATTGCTTTCATTTCTCTTGTAAACAACGACCCTTTTGCTAATCCTTTGCTCATAAACCTGTAATCGAGCACACCCTTCATAGGAGCTCCACTGGTCTTCACACCAAGCGAGAACTCTAAGAAGCAGTACTAGCATAGCTTTATCTGTTCAAAGTCATAAATGATAAGAACAAGTTTGTAAAGAGAAAAACTGAATCGATTTGTAAAGCTAATAGCTGACTTGTTAGCTGAGAAACTTGGAGTTCTTCCTGAAAGTCAGATACTTTTCTAATGTAAGTTTCGGGTAGAGTTTCGCTATGACTTCAGGTATCTGCGATGTTGCGTCTTTTAAGAAAACCGATGGCTTTTTGTTATTCAGTACAAACTGTCTTTCTTCTGGATTGGTGGCTTCAATAATTCGAATTCCACTGGATCTTTTGAATCTCTAATCTAAGATATCCCCACCATTCGCCTCGAAGGTGTCGATTATGAACTCATAAGGAATCGCTACAAGATCTTTAGATTGCACCATCTCAGCGCAATAGAAACAATGCACATCGTATTCCAATGCTACAGGACGCATGGTATTTGTCGTTAAGCTTAGTTTCATCTCAGGAGGTCTTATGAAGTTATTCTCAAATACCAATGGTGTGTGGGCGCAATTGAACTACAATGAATCCTTCGGTCTTTCATTCTAAAGACGGATGCTCGAGGCATACAGGAAATTCAATCTGTTCTTCGAATCAGCTTTGAAATAAACAATCATCCGTTAAATCATTACGCTCTGAAATGTAACACTGTCGATTCGGTGCACAATATTCTAGCAAAAATTCCTAACTTCCTAGGAAATGACCTTTCCGCGAAGAGAAACTGATCGAGAGTACGCTTCTGGACCATCAAAAGTTGATGCTCTCTCAAAAGGGTCGTATCGTGTGTCAAACAATGAACGAAGATTGACTTTCTTGGAGTAGATGCTCACCTAAGGCGACCAAATGACTTGAATAACTTAATTATTATCGCCGTAGGGATCGATAAATGCTTATAATATGCCTGATTTGTTCTTAAGGCTGTAACAGCTAGATGATGTATTTCCTATTGGTTATTAGGTTTCTCCTGAAGGATCTTAAGCCTCTGCAGAGTCTTTAATATGACTGAAGAGAAGTTCATGCAGTTTCTCTTGTGTGAAGTATTTTATTGAAATATTGCCTTCTTTCTCAGGTATGCTGAATTTAACTCTATCATTCATAGGTAGGGGTTAAGTGTCTTGATGTTTCTATGTGTTTTCAATAAAAACAGCTACGATTCCACTGCGAGACTATTTCCTTGTAAAGCTCTAATATATGTCATCAGGTGTTAAGTTTATAGGCTTTTTCATCAGCACTCCATTTCCTTAATGTGGTGAGAAAAACCAATTAACAACCCTGCCATTGGAAATGATCAGCGAATCAGGGATGCGCACTGGAAATGCACCTGAGCGCATCACATCATCTTTTAGCCATAACAAATAATACAAGTTGTCCACAATCGTGTTAGAGTTATGCACGATCATATCTTGTTAGTATTAGCTGACCTAAATGTGTGATGGTAATAATAAATTTATAGGAGAGAGGAGAATCCAGTGGATGGATGATAAAAATATAATAAAAGTTATTTCTTTTCCTTCAAGAGATTCTGTAAATTAATTTTACAAATTGACACATTGAAACAGCTTCAGTTCGAGTTCTAGTTTCTGTATTTGGATTTATTAATAATCCTATTTGATAATTAGCATCCCTGCAAGTGTGTCTTTACAGGGGTTACAAAAAGAATCTTTTTTTTTGAAATTACTTTAAAAGCATATTAGATTATTGCTATGAAAGTTAAAAGAGAATAAATTCTCAAAAAACAATTTATTATATTCTAATACTGCGAAGCATAAATACTCAAATATTTTAATATTCTTATTCAAATTCTTGATAAATACTCTTCAAACTCCTTCAACTTCTATTCTTGCTTGGTAGATAAATATCCTTGAGTACTCCAGGTTAATTTATAAAAGCTTTAGAAGAAGATAAAGTCACACCAGAGGGTAATTTCTTTCTCGTTTTCTTGACCTTTTTGTTGTTTTCCTTTCTGTCACTGTTAACGCTTCCCTTTGTTCCAGCCTAACGATCACTTAAAGCAGACTACCTCAACATATTATCACTTTACTCGATATGATTCTACCCTCTATCTGTCAAAGAGGACATCTTTCCATCATCATGTAATTCATTACCTTAAGCGCTCTAAGTATCTCTAACTCTCTCAGTTAATGAATAGTGCTCTTATTGTTAAATCCCAGCAGCAGCAGGATCAGTAGAAGTAGCACTTTCATTCTTCTTATGATTCGTTTGCCTATTAACTCCACCCGTTTCTTCTTCATTACCTTCAATGTGAATGATCTAATTATTATCCTTATTCTTATCTAAACTCCCTTCATTCTTCTACTAACCCTGCTGTTAGTTCAGTGCAGCATTAGTCGCAGAAATAATCAATTTACTAACATTTTTCTTTTTGAATATCGGATGGTATGTCTCATTAAATTTCTCCGAGGGCATTTAGATAATTCCTTGTAGTTCCTCGAAGGCTTTCCTCTGTAATATCTGTGTAGCCTGCAATTTCTTGATCATGTTCAATTCGAGCTGCTCCATTTGTTGGACTTGCTGCTTCTTGATTTACTTAATTTGTTCCTCCTCTTCGATCCATTAATTGTAGTTCTGCATGAACATCTCCGCTTATTTGTTTTTATACTTCGCAACGTGCATGCTTGCTCTGAGCTTCTGCTGCTGAACTAGTTCCTTCCTTTTTTAGTTCTCTCTCAATTTTGAATCTTCGATATCTCGTTTCCGTTGTTCGTTGATTTCTTAGTCTTTCTTGATAGTTATGTAGGATGTTTTGTTTGCTTCGATAATAGTATTTCTAGCAAGATCCCTATCGTTTCGTTTACTTGTTCGATGCCTCTCGTTTTCCTCTCGTCTCCGCTGAAGCTTCTATTCATCATCTTAGTTAGTTTGATTTTTCTAAAAATCAAAAGATACAATCATTTCTTTATCAATACCAGAAAATTAACATATTTCATAATAATCTCTCTCTTTCTTTCTTGCTTGCTTACTTGACTCTGATTCATTTCATTCGTTTATTTTAATATAAAATATTCATAAGTTTGCTTCTTCGTTTGGAATATTTTGCGTCTGCTATTCAGCTCTTCTTATCGTAGCAATCCAAGCCTTCCCGCTAATACTGCAGCTTCTAACTCCGCTTATTTTCTGCTTCTCCTCGACTCCCCTAATATCCTACCTAAGCTACCTTGATTGGAGAACTCACCTTGATTATGCGCACTCAATGATTAACTACTGCCTTTTAAGGAACTGCGCTTCATTTAAGGAGACAGCTCTCTATCATCTTACTAAGTCTTATTAATATCATGAGTCTTAGCGTCATTCGAAGAAGAAATGTTTTTACTGTCGGAATCCTGTTTAACACCCTAATCATTAATGGCTTATTCATTCTTTTGAACGCCCTCGTGATTAAGCTCAGGATTCATTGATGGATCGATTGACACCAAAGCTGGATTATTATTGTTATTGTCTCCATGGGCCTCATTGCTTTCTGTATTCTTCTGAATTGGATGTTTTTCATCTTTTGATTCATCCCCTAGATGCTAGTCCTTGATTAAAACATTATCATTAGACAGTTTGTTTTCTTCTTTATTGCCTGCTTGAGACAACTCGTGAGAATGCTAATAATGATTATCCACTGCCTCTGCCATGTTTCAAAAATGAAGCACTCTAGTCTTGGGAAGGCTTATTTTGCTTTGTGATGTGTATGTATGTTCCTGTAAAAGAAGAGTTATTTTTATGTCTGCTAATCCAGCAATGTAGATTTATTAATTTATTGATGATTATATCTCTCTCCCACTCATTATTAAATCAGAGCGTTGTCTTTTGCATGTTTGTCTAATATCTTTACTTCGCTGAGCCTTCAATATTTATGAAAATTTTAGATCAGTCAATCATTCAAACCTAGCAATCCTACACAAAAATAATTACTTTCATTAAGAAGTAATTTTTCATTTTTGAATGCCTTAATATCCATTCAAAGTGTTCTAAATAGTATTTTAAAAGTTGGATGGTTCTAACTTGATATTCAAATAGGAATTGCTGTTGTTTCTACTACCAATTCTGTTATAATAGTATGCTACTATAAATAAGTAAATGACAGAGAATTAGAGGGAAGAAATAGAGTAAGTTAATAAGAAACAAGATCAAAAAGAAATATAGATATTTCACTTAGCAAGAAGAGAAAGAAGCCGCACTTTAATATTTATTAGTTCGATTTAATTGAAGGAACTATCTATCCTTTGAAAACCGCGCAATTACAGCTTCAACCAATTATTACTCACTTCGAAAGACATAAATTCAGAAGA